>ERZ773224.1784-NODE-1784-length-24915-cov-3.966653_pt1 | contig 24915 bp, 18 predicted proteins | sample MGYA00580526_ERZ773224 | MGnify/ENA primary metagenome ERZ773224 (study PRJEB29015, sample SAMEA2737743) | human gut metagenome | biome: human gut; feature: human-associated habitat; material: faeces | place: China | collected 2012 ... | reverse complement strand
GATGCCCGGCAATGCCCAGACAGTCGCCCCGGAGCTGGTCTGCCATCAGCAGAATGATGTTGGGTCGTTGCTCCAAAAGAATCCTCTCCTTTCAGTTTCCGGGAAAACAGGACGGCGCGGTGATACCGCGCCGCCCCGGAAAATCAGATCTCGTACCAGCGAATCTCATTCGCTTCCAGATGGAGGTCGAAGGAGCCGCTGTCCGTGTATACGGTGGTGTCCTGGGGGGCGTAGGTGTTGTTGACCACGCAGTATTTTCCGTTCTTTACAAAGGCATGAACCTCAACGTTGTAATTGCTAGAGTACCATTTGTAAAGCGCGTCTTCCCCGTGGGCTGCCCAGAGGATGGCACGGTAGAGCAGGCGGCTGTTGGCGAAGCTGTAAGGCAGGCCGGAGATATACACGCCCCGCCCCCGGCCGCATTCGTTGACTGCCAGCTGTACCTCTTTGTCCCGCTGAATCAGAACCTCCGCACCGTCCAATGCGTAGATGCTCTTTTTACCCTCGCCGAAGTCCACGTCTTTCCCGGCGTCCGCCAGGATGAAGTGATCCCGGTGCTCCTCCCAGTTGTACTTGTCGTAATTCAGGGTGAAGCCCGTCTCCTTCTCCACGCCCAGCTCGGAGGCCAGCTGCAAATAGCGCCCCTGGTACTGGTGACCGGCGGGTTCGCCGATGCCGATGATGCCGCCGCCCCGGCGGACAAAGCGGTGGATGGCGCTGGAAATTCTGGGATCCTCCCATTCTGCGCCGCCGGTGTGGGCGGTATCGCCGTCGCCCACGTTGATGATCACGTCGATGGGATCCAGCACGGCGGGATCCTCCCGGATGTCGTCAAAGGAGATGAATTTCACGTCAAAGGGCGCACCGGACAGTGCCTCAATGACCCCGGCGTAGGAATAGTTCTGCTTCTGATACAACGCATGGTGAACCATATGGCAGCCCCAGGAGCGCATTTTTCCCCAGCAGTTCAGCACGGCCACCGTCTTGACGCAGTAGGGCGTGGTGCCCTTGATGTTGACGTACAGCTGCCGGAACTCGTTGCAGACGGACTCAATGTAGTCCACAAACTCCGGAAATTCCAGCGCCAGCTTCAGATAGCCGCCGTAGCCGATGCGGTCGATGGGCTTCCGGAGAATCGCCCGGCGGGCGGTGACCCAGTTCTCTTTGGCTTCTTTCACAGGATCGCCGCCCTCGTGGAAGGTGTCCGGGAAGAAATAGGGCAGGAACCGACCCTCGGTGTATTTGACGCCGGGGATATCGGAGATCAGCCGCAGCGTAGAGCCGTTGCCCACGGAGCCGACCACCGCGTCCACGCCGATGGTTTTCCACTCGTCCATAAACGGCTCCGTGCCGATCCAGTGGTCGCCCAGGAACATCATGGCTTCCAGCCCGCATTCGTGGGTGATATCCACCATTTCCTTGCAGAGTCTGGCCACTTCCCGGCGCTGGAAGGCCTGGAAATCCTTGTATTCCTTGGAGGGAATCCGATACTGGTTGTTGTGATAGCCCTGATCCACAATAAATTCGGGGCGGAATTGATAGCCGACCTCCTTCTCAAACTGCTCCAGGATACAGGGGGACACAGAGGAGGAATAGCCGTACCAGTCCACGAACTTCTCCCGCCGCAGCTCGTCGAACACCAGCGTGAACTGGTGGAAGAAGGTGGTGTAGCGGATGACGTTCACATAGGGGTGCTCCTGAATGAATTTCCGCAGCCGCTCCATGGTGAATTTATGGGTTTTCGGTTGGCGCACGTCAAAGGTGATCTGGTGCTCGAAGTTCTGCCAGCCGTTCGTCACCGCGTTGTACATATGCACCGGATCCCAGATGATATAGGCCAGGAACGCCACGGTATAGTTATGATAAGACGCCGGCTCCGGGATCACCACGCAGCCGGTATCCCCGTCATAGTACCAGGCTCCCGGGCTTAAAGGCTCTCCGGTGGTGCGATCCATGACCTCCCACCAGCGCTTGATATCGTCCCGGGCGTTGACCTCCATCATCTCCCTGGAAATGCCCTTCATCAGCTCGATGGAAAGCGATCCTTCCTCGGCGGTGTGGATGGGGGTCATGAGATAGCTCTGCTGAACCTCGTCAGGATTTGCCTTCGCCCAGGCGTTGTCCTTCCGCGTGGTGTAGTAGGTGGAGTAGATTTTGGCGTTCTGGCCTTGCAGCTCCACGGGGAAATCCGTGCCGTCGCAGTCCCGGATGGCGTCGGCACCCCACTTTTTCAGAATTCCTAGGGTTTCCGGCACAACATCTAGGTCCGTCGGGATCGTGACACGGCCAAAGGATTGCTTGTTCATACGGAATTCCTCCATATTTGTGTTGTAGTTTCTCCCTGCCTCAGAGAGATGATTTTATTGGTATTTTGGAGATGCCAGCTTCCCTCCTGCCGGGCATACATTGTCACTGTAGTGACACCGTTTTTCATTTCTGCCGAAAGGAGTAGCCCGTTTTCTCCGCACAGTCCGGAAAAGGACAGTGCATTCCAATGCTTCGGAACAGCTGGAAATACCTCGATTTCTCCGCCTTGGCTGTACAGGAGCATTTCACTGACGGCCTGAACTGCCAACATATTGGCTTCCAGCGTAAATGGGCGGTAATGGAAGTTGCTGAGCCCCAGCTTTCTGTAATCTCCGTTGAGATGAAAACCGTTCGGGCTGAGGAATCCTCTTGAAAAGTCCAGAAGGGCTTTTTCTGCACCGGCGCCGTCTTTCTGTATGATTTTCAGCAAGGCGTACCAGACAAAGGAAAAGCCGACCCACTGACTGGTGCCGAGGGATTCCAGCCGGGAAATGGTGTTGTTGATGATGTTTTCATTTTCCGGTGTGCTAGGTGCGATCTGGCGAAGCGGGTAGACGGACATGGCGTGGGAAAAATGGCGGTGGCTTTCCTGAATGGACAGGTTTTTCCCAATCATCAGGGTTCCGTCTTCTTCCGTCAGCGGCATGGGCAGAAGCGCAAGCTGCCCTGCCCAGTATTCCTCCGGCTCGTGCAGAACCCTTGCCATCTTCAGGAGCGTTTCGTATAAATACCGCAGAAGTGCCAGATCATAGTTGCTGTCAGGTGTCAGCCATGACGCAGGGGAATCATCGTTGATTTCCGGCGAGGAAGAAAGGGGCAGACAGAGACAGCCGTTTTCGTCCGCAGTCAGGAGACTCCCGATGCAGCGTTCACAATCCAAAAACACAGGCCATACCCGGTGACGGAGGAAATCCGGATCCCCGGTGATCCGGTAATGCTCATAAAACAGTTGGCAAAGCCAGACCGTGTTGGTAGGAGAAAGGGAGTACATCGGCCAGCCGCCCAATGGGCTGCCGTCCAATGCCATCACGCCGGGAAAACAGATCCCCTCCGTCCCATAGAACGCTTTGGCAAACCGTCTTGCCGCAGGCAGAAGCTGCCACAGATATTCCAGAAACGCAGAGCCCTGAGAATGGTGATTTGCAGTCAGATATCCGGAGTAGGTGAACTGCGTGTTCAGGTCGTTGTGGTAGTCCCCTTTCCATGGGGGAAGGGCATTCTGGTCTGCCGTCCACACGCCCTGCAGCGGCATGGGGGCTTCTCCCAGCTGGGAACCTGAACCCAAAAGGTAATTCCCACGATACCAGATCTGTTCCAACGCCTCGCTGGGGATGGAAATGCCGCTTTTACGCCAGTAGTCTGACCACCATGCTTCATGGGCTTTTCGCAGAGCCGCCCAATCGGCCTGATACAGAAGTGTACGGCATTGCCGCAGCAGGTCATCGCCCTGAGCTCCATCCGCCGCTGTGATGAGAAATACGGTTTTGCCTTCTGTCACGATTTTTCGTGTCAGGACACAATAGCAGCGGTCGTCGGAAATTTCCTGTAAAAACCCATCCGCAAGCAATACGGGAGCCGGATAGTTCAGCTCTGCCAGAGCCCGGCAAAGATGATCCTGAAATGGATTTTCGGTTTGCCCGTATGCAGGGGGATGCATGGCGAGGGACAGGTACGCCGGTGTTTCTGCTTCCAGCACCAGAAGGGGAGCGGCCGCCGCCATCCATACGTTCAGAGAACCATCCTCCCAGCAGATCGATGCTGTTGCATCCGGCAGGGACAGCTCTGCGTCATAGGGCATTTCCGGCAGCCCGGAAAGCGTCACTGCGCCTACCGGGAGCTTGGTGGGTGTGGCATAGCTGTAGGGGGCATCAAACAAAGCTTTCAGCGCACCCCACTTCTGTTCCGCCACATAGCGGCACATGGTTTCGTAGGTGAAATCAGTGCGCAATGTTTCCGGCGCAGGGGTGAGATCCCATAATCCTGCTTTGTCGAGGGAAAAACGCAGATTTTCCAGCGGCCCCCAAACAAGACAGCCCAGTGCGCCGTTTCCAAGGGGCAGACCCTCATCCCATGAGGGAATCGGGCCATGCAGATGCAAATTGTCAGACGCTTTCATCATCAGTAATAGGCCGCAAGGCCAATTGCGGCGCGGTCAAAGGTTTTTCTTCCCCGATTTTTCACATCCGGGAAGGGATTGTGGTAGTAGTTTTCAGGAGGGAATTCTTTGCGGTGGAGCAGATACCGCTGACCGGCGTCTGCCGTGAAAACCACGGTATCCCCCTGCTGTTCAAATGCGATATCGGCGTTTCCGCACCGAATGCCCACGGGTACATTCCACGGCAGCAATACACGGCATACTCCGGCTCTCGTGCTTACGATGGAAATATAACGGACGTCCCCGTCGGTACATTCGGACGTGACCTGAAAGCCCCCCTCCGCCCACAGTGTGAACATGGCGGTTCGCTTTTGGGGAAGCGCCGGGAATACCCGGATCAGACCGTTCTGAGATTGCAGCAGCATATCCTGCGTTCCGGCGAACAGATTGGCAGCCGCTTCAAAGTAGCAGTGCAGGAACCACTCCGACGGAATTTCTGTCCGGTCTCCAAAGTCCTTTTCATGCATTTTCTCCCATTGGGTTCCTGATATGTTTTCAGGGAGAATCTGGGGACGGTCGATCTGCGACCATTGCTGATTCTGGGTCACATCCGAAAAGTGCATCAGGCCGTTGGGGAAAAGCTGATAAGCGCGGATAAAGCGATGCAGAATCGGCTCCATATCCTCCGTCATCCCCAGCCGGGCGGCGGTTTCCGGAGAAGGGGAGTGTCCGCAGCAGCCAAGTGCGCCGATTCCGTACACATCCCGGTCGAAAATCACTCTTGCGGTGTTCCGCATGACAGCAAATTCCCGCTCCGATTCCTTTCCCAGACCAATCCATTCCCCCGGCCATACTGGGGAAAAGAGGGTTGCGGGGAATGGCGACAGCGGGTATTCTCCGCCGGCATAGGGGACTGTGCGTCCGTCCCAGGAAACGCCTGCCGAGAAAATCTCCAATTCTTCTCCGTTATGAGAAACCGTCTCCGTGGGCAGTGGGGGGAGATGCTCCAGCACATCCCGGTAATGCTCCACGGGAAGCCCCAGAGTATATGCTTCGCTTACATCCATAAGCGCCCGGAGAACAGAACGCAGCAAAACCTGATCGGGCAGAGTCAACGCCAGATTCCAGTAGCTTTCCAGCGGCGTGGAGCCGCCCCGCAGATACAGCTTTCCCTCCCGCTCCTGCATCAGATTCAGATACAGGTCTGCACAGGCGGTCATAACAGGGAGCGCTTTTTCTTTCAGAAAAGCCGTATCCATGGTGTATCGGACATGGCGGTAAAAATCCAGTGCGATCTGAAGACCTACGCTGAGGTTTCTGACGGTATCCGGCTCTATGGCATTGCAGCCATTCAGATTGGAGATGTCAGAATAAAATGCACCGTCCACGCCAAACAGCCGTTTTGCGTCCTCTTTTGCATGTGGGAGCATTCTAAAACGATAATCCAGATAGTTCGCCAGAAGCTCTGAATGCCCTGCGGCGTGGAGACCCCAGTAGGTCTGCTGGTGGTTCCAGTGGTAAAAATGCCCCCAGTTCCGGCTGTCCCGGAACCACCCCCACAATCCGGCAAAGGTCAGTGGATTCCGGCCCAGACTGCTGCAGCCCAGTTGGTAGAGGTGAATATAGTAGAGATTTTCCAGATAATCATTTTCCTGCAAATGGATAAAGGACTGATTCCAGAACGTGCGCCACCGGGCGCGGTGCTTCTCCCGGATACTGTGCGCATCCGTAATCGAATCCAGCGCCAGCATTGCGTTCCGGGCGGCATCGTCCGTCTCCTCTGCTCTCGCGGCGACATAGAGGGTGAAGGCGTGTTCCGTTTGCCGGGGGAATCTGAACCGTGCTGCATGGGAATTGACAATTTCCGCCGAGCCTTGACAGGTGGCCGCCAGTGCTGTTTTGCAGCGCCCCAGATCCTGTGTTACCAGGATCCTGTCGTCATGGGCATGGGTTTTCACGGTGTTTATCCGCTCGTTATGGGTATGAAGGATCTGCTCATAGTGGTGGATGAAATGCGGACTGGGCCATTTGTCCATGAGGATATCAAGCTCCACCGGCTCATCGCAACGGATTGTAAATTCCACTGCCAGCACGCCGGGATCCTGAGGGGCGTATACCTTCCATGCGGCGGTGGAAAAGGGCGTTTCCGCGCGGCCGGTGATCTCTGCCGCAGCCAACATAAGCCGCTGCTCAAACTTTTCCAGATACACCCAATCGAAGATGGGCATGGAGGCGCGGATGCTCAGATGCCCGCAGGAAACCGGGACTGTCTGGTGCTCCTCCGCTTCCCATGCCCAGGCAGACATGGGGCCATCCGGGGCATAATCCAGTGCGTCCGCGTGATTGACGGTCATTTCCAGCCCGTATGCGGACTGGTACAGCAGCCCGCCGGAATCCCCTGTGCCGACGGGCAGCCCGTCGTAAGGTCTCAGGGCAGGACGGCGGTAAACAATGTCATGGCGCTGAAGGTAGGACAGGCGGTCGGCCATAGCGCCGTTTTCATTATAATGAATTGCCTGATACATGGGTTACCTCTCAGAAATCATCCCTTGATGCCGCCGACATTCGTACCCTGCAGCAGCTGCTTCTGACCAATGATAAACAGCATGATTGTGGGGATTAAGGCCAGCATCAGCGCTGCAAACAATGCGCCCCAGTCAGTTGCATAACGCTGCTGCTCATACAGGGCGGCAAGGCCGACGGGCATGGTCTTGAGCTCGGGCTTAGTCAGCATGACCAGCGCAACGGGATACTCGTTCCATGCGCTCATGGCAGTAATCATACACACGGTTATGATACCGGGTCTTGCCATGGGGACGACCACATGGCGCAGCACGCCGAAGTTGCCGCAGCCATCCAGCCGCGCGGCCTCTTCGTAGTCCTTCGGAATGGAACTCATGAAGCCGGACAGCAGGAAAATGGCGAAGGGGAACTGCATGACGGCGTAAAGCACGCCCAGTGCAGTCAGATTGTTCAGCAGCTTCAGATCCTTCATCTGCAAGAACAGGGGGATCATGATGTAGGTAGCCTGAATGAAGATGGCGGCCATATACATTCCGAGGATCTGTCTGGAACCGAAAAACTTATAGCGAACCAGACAGTAAGAGCAGGGAATGACACAGATGACCAGAACGGCGACACTGATGCCAACGACATAAAAGGAGTTCCAGATATTTGCCAGCAGCTTGGATTTCTCCAGAGCACGCCCATAGTTTGACCATTCCAGATGGGACGGCAGGGAAAAGGCGTCTTCCAGAAACTCTGTATTCGTTTTGAAGGAGGACAGGAGATTCCAGAGCAGGGGGTAGAACATAACAAGCGCCACTGCAAGAAGAAAAATGCGCGTTGCCCACTTGGCGGCTTTTGTCTTCGCCATAGCCAAAGTATTATCCGTCATAGTTAAGCCTCCTCTGCGGCGGAGAGTTTTCTGGAAATTACGGACAGGCCAATGGAAATTGCCAGAGAAAAAACAGCAATTGCCATGCCATAGCCAAAGTTCCCGTTGACAAAGCTCTGATTATACATATATCCCAGCAAGACGGTGGACGCACCGTTCGGGCCGCCGCCGGTCATAACATTGGACAGGATAAAGCTCAGTACCAGCGTACCGGACATTGCCAGAATAAAGGTGATGCCCACAATGTTTTTGATCAGCGGAACCGTGATACTGATGAACTTGCGGAAGCCGGTGGCGCCGTCCAGTGTTGCGGCCTCGTAGATCTCTGCGGAAATGCCGTCCATTGCGGCAATGTGCATAATCATGTAATAGCCGGTTGCCTGCCAGATCAGGGCAACGGCAACACACCAGAGGGCGGTGCGGGAGTCGCCCAGCCATGATAAAACATACGCGCTCATGCCCATTTTTTTCATCAGGGAGGTCAGGATACCCATCGTCGGATGGAATACGAACGACCAGATGATACCGACTACGGTCATGGACACGAGGTTGGGAAAATAGAGTACCGTGCGGTACAGCCCGCGCTCCCGGAGCTTGGACTGGTGGATCATGAAAGCAAGGATCAGCGCAAACGCGATCGTTATGACAGGGACGACCAGCAGCAGCTTAAAGGTGTTTCCCAGAGCCTGCAAAAAGGATTTATCGGTGAACAGATAAGCATAATTTTCCAGACCCACAAATTTGGGATTCAGGCTCAGCGCGGTGGAATCGGTAAGGGAAAGATAGAACGCCCGGACAGCCGGAATGATCGTAAAGAACAGCGTCAGCAGCAGCGCGGGCAGAACGCAGACGCAGATGAAGCCGACAGGCATCCTGCTTTTTCGTTTTAAGGCTTTTCCCGGTTTCTTCGGCATAAATTAACGCTCCTTTCAAAAAATGCCCCGCTGAGTACAGGCTCAGCGGGGCAGGTGATAACCAAGAAACCAGAAGCTTAGCGGTTGGCGTTGACTTCAGCAATGGCCTCTTCGACACCGGCAGCCCAAGCCTCGGGGGTCATGGCGCCGTTCATCACATCAGAAATGGGATTGAAGACCGTGTCAGAGACAACGACCTTGGTTCCGTCGGGAACGGAGGTCCAGCCAAAGACCATGCTCTTACCGGATTCGTAAACGGAGTTCATGTTGTACACGCCTGCGGTCAGGTACTCCTTGCTCCACTCGGCAGCGTTCTTCAGGGCATAGATGCCGCCGGAATACTGGGCAAACAGCTTGACAGACTGCTCGGTGTACAGGAACTTCAGGAATTCTTTGGCCAGTTCGGGGTTCTTGGCGTTGGCGGGAATAGAGAACTGCTCAACGCTGGTCATCACATAAGCCTGATCGCCGGCGTTCAGAACGGGAGCGTGCCACAGACCGAACTCAAAGCCGTCGGCGCGGGGAGCGTCCTTCATCTCGTTTTCCATCCAGGTGCCGTTGGGGATGAACAGAGCCTTGTTCATCATCATCTCAGTCTGGGACTGGGTGTGGTTCAGACCGACGGTGCCCTCCAGCAGATAGCCGCCGGTGGAGATCTTCTGAATGTTCTCCAGCACCTTCAGCACCTCGGGAGAGGAGAAGGAGCCTTCGGTGTAGTTGGCGATCTCGGTCAGAGTGTCAATGCCAGCAGCGGAAGCGATCGCGGGCCACAGCACGGACTCCATGTAGCCGGGGTAAATGCCCTGGTAGGTGAACAGGGCAATGCCCTCTGCCTTGGCCAGATCACCCAGAGCGAAGAAATCGTCCCAGGTTTCAGGCAGTTCCCAGTTGTGCTCCTCGAACAGCGTCTTGTTGTAAACCAGACCCATGGGGGAGGAATTGAAAGGAGCAATGTAGACCTTGCCATCGCCGTAGGGGGAGCACTTGGTGGTCTCCAGAATGCCGTCGTTGACCAGATCCTTCAGGGGAGTGTCGCTTTCCAGACCCGCCTCATTGAAGAAATCGGTCAGATCCAGCAGAGCATGCTCGTTGATCAGGGACAGCAGAACGCCGGTCTGATCGTTGTCGTTGATGGAAATGAAGTCGGGATATTCGCCGGAGATGATCTGGGGGCGGATGATGTCGCCGATGGTGGGGCTTATCTGCATATTCACGGTAACGCCGGGATAGGCAGCCTCGAAAGCGGCGACGATCTCGTTCCAGTAGTCCTGACCATAGCCGCCCTCGAAGATGGCGATGCTCAGTTCCTTGTTTTCAAACTTGTCAGCGGGGTTTGCTGCGGCATTATCTTCCTGTGCAGCAGTGGGGGTTGCCTCCTGCTGGGTAGGGGCAGCTGCGGGCTGGGTAGGCTCGTTCTGTGCGCCGCAGCCGGCGAGCATACCGACTACCATCAGCACAGACAGAAGCAGTGCAAGAAACTTTTTCATTGTAAACCTCCTGTTTTTCAGCTTCGTGGGGAAGCTGGTTTATGCGCTTATTATAAAGGAACAGCCGCCGCTGCAACATACAGAAAATTTACAAAAACATAGACGATATTGACTTTCACGCCGAAATGTGCTTTTATAGTAATGACTTTGCATAAATGAACACGGTCTGGAGGCGCTCTGTATGTACGATTCTATCATAAATGTGCTGCGGCGTATCCGCATCCGCCATCGGCTGCTGATATCGTTCCTGCTGCTGTCCCTGATCCCGGCGGTTTTCGTGGGGCTGTATGCCTCTTCCATTTACTCCGATGCCATGGACAGCAAGCTCAAGCAGTCCGCCATTCAATCGACATATCTCCTGAATAATTCCTTCACAACGGAGCTGGAAAAATTCCAAAGCTACCTCGATCTGATTTCTACCACAAATACGATCCAGACCGCACTTCTGGCGTCCATGGAAGAAACCTATATCATCGATGTGGACAGCGTAAAGGCGGTTTCCGATTCTGTACGGATGATCCCTTTTTCTTCCACCTACCTGAAAAATACCAGAGTGGTGGATCGTTACGGCCGGATCATCTATGATCTGGGCTACGACGATATTTCAAAAGAGCGGTTCGCGGAGGTTCTTCAGATGATCGACGCCACCGCAGGAAGCGACTCACTGCAATACATCCGGACGTTCCGCAGCTATGATAAAATCGTGCTTGGCCGAAAAATCTATAAATTTGGAAATATGAATGAACCCTTGGGGTATATTCTCGCCTATATTGACGAGAACTTCGTCAGTGATATGCTGCTGACAAAGGTTTCCTTCGGGGAAGGCTCCAATGTTATGCTGCTCAGCGCCAACGGGCAGATCATCTCCTCTCAGGACAGCACGCTGCTGGGTCTCAGCTATGGGGATAACGAGATGTTTTCCCGCATCTGTGCGGATACCCAGACTGCGTCTGACCACATGGCCGCGTTCACGACGGATTCTCAGGAAGTCATGATTGCCCTGTATAACCCGAAGCTGAACAGCTACCTGCTGATTACCATTCCTTCGGAATACTTTACCGAGGAGATCAGCCGCATCAACCGCTCCCTGTTGCTGATCTGTGTGCTGCTCATTGGGTGCTGTCTGCTGTTTACGACTATGGTTTACTCCAGCATTATGAAGCCGATCAACCGTATGGTGAGCCTTTGCAGCATTACCACGGACGTAGATCTGGATAAACGGATCGGAGACTCCAGTCACGATGAGCTGGGATTCCTCGCCGGTACGATCGACAAAATGTTCGGAGAAATCAAGGAATTCAACATTCAGTATGCCGAGGATCAGCGGCAGAAGCGGGAACTGGAGCTGAAAATGCTGCAATACCAGATCAACCCCCATTTCCTGTTCAACACATTGAACAGCCTTCGATTCGTTGCGCAGATGAATGATGTTCCGGTTCTGGAGGACGGCATCGCTTCCCTGTCTTCCCTGCTGCGGCACTCATTGGTAAAAAGGCGGGAGCTGATCCCGATTTCGGCAGAAATAGAAAATCTGAGAAATTATTTTACCTTGCAGAATATCCGTTACGCAGGTATGTTTGAGGTGGAATACCATCTGGATGAGGAAACGCTGAGTTGCGAGATCCCGCGCTTTACATTGCAGCCGCTGGCGGAAAATGCCATCATCCACGGAACGGCGGACGGAAAATGCATCACCATCACGGTATCCAGCAGATTCGTGGGAACCGACGTGGAGGTGGTTCTGGAAGACGACGGCTGCGGATTTGACCCGGCCTCCATTGCCGGAAAAGAGCATGAGCGCTTCTCCGGTATCGGGTTATCCAATGTGGATCAACGGGTGCAGCTTCACTACGGAAAAGCATACGGCCTGCACATTGTGGCAAGCCCCGGAAACGGCACCCGCTGTCTGCTGCGGCTGCCAAAGAAAATGACGGAGGAAAATGGCTGATATGTATCGAGTCTTGTTGGTAGATGATGAACCGATCCTTCAGGTGGGGATCCGCAAGATGCTGGAGGGTTCGGACGATTACGAAATCAGCGCCTCTGCCAGAAATGGCGTGGAGGCACTGCAATGCCTGCAGAATACCCCTGTAGATATGATTTTGACTGACCTGAAAATGCCGGTAATGGACGGCGTTGCGCTGATCAAAACATTGAAGCAGCAGCAAAATACAACGCCGGTCATCGTGCTGTCCAATTATTCTGATTTTGAGCTGGTTCGGGAAGCACTGACCAGCGGAGCACTGGACTACGTGCTGAAGCTGGATTTGACCAGTGAGGTGCTGCTGACCCATCTGGATAAGCTGGCCGGACATATCAAAACAGCCCAGATATCCCAGGCGGAATCCGGCTCCCGGGAGAATCAGGAGCTGCTGCGTTCCCGACTGCGGAGCTTTTTCCGGGAGCCGCAGGTCGCCGGGGATGCCGCGCCGAATCTTCCTGTGATGTTCAGTACCCCTTTTCTCGTGTTTACCGTGTACTATCAGGAGGGAACGGTCAAAATAGACCGGCTGAGGCGGGTGTTGCCCCAAGTGGAATCCTTCCTTAAAACGACCGTGGGAGAGATTCCGCTGATTTCCCTCGTCCTGCACCACAATGAGCTGATCTGCATGGCAGGAGTCTCCGGGGAGAGGGCGATGATAGAAAACGCGCTGAAAATGCTGCAGCGCCAGCTTGCAACGTATTTCTCCATTACGCCAACCATATGCTATTGCGTTGGAATGGAATCTCTGGCAGATGCCAAAGGCGCGTATGAACGGTGCCGGGAGGCTTACGGGCTGTCCTTTTACGATTCCGGGCAGACACTCTATTGCGCCGAAGAAATCCATATGGAACAGGGAATCCGGCCTGAACAGGTAAGCGCGCTTACCGGCAGAATCCTGGATGCCCTGCATGCCGGCGATATGGAGCAGGTGCAGCAGATCACCCACGATGCGCTTGCCTGCTGGAAGGAATGCTATCTTGTGCCTGCCCGCGTCAGGATCACCTGCCAGCGGGTGCTGGATTCCATTCGGTATTCCGTTGCGTCCAGCGAGGTGCCGGAGGATTTTGAATTGCAGCAGGAGCTTCTGGAAAAAGCTTCCACACTGCATGAAACGGAGACGCACTTTCTCACGGCCATTCAGCTTATGAGCAAGTACAAGGGGCGGCCCTTTGAAGACCACAAGCGGGAGGTTCAGGAGGTGCTTCGATATCTGCATACCCACTATACCGAGAGCATTACGCTGGAGGCATTGGCCGAAACCACCTGCCTGAATCGCAGCTATCTGTGCCGGGTCTTCAAGCGGGAGATGGGTACCAGCATCTTCGGTTACCTGAATGCATTCCGCATGAAACACGCGGCAGAACTGCTGCTGAAAAACGGGGATATGTACATCAAGGAGGTGGCTGTTCAGGTGGGGATCGAGGATCCGTTCTACTTTACCCGGCGATTCAAGGAATATTACGGGGTCTCCCCAAGGGAGTACGTGGATACACATAAATAATTTTGCTGACAGCGGAGATGCCACAGGGTGTCTCCGCTGTTTCCCTGCGGCACAGAAATGTCAAAATCGTCAAGCCTTTTGAAAATATACTCCATTGTGTATTGCTTTTGAATTCGGTAAAATAACATCGACCGTTTGCACACCCTTTTGGAAATGGAGGAAGCAAAAGCCATATGGAACAGATCAAAGACCAAATCTGCGATGTATGCCACAAGATGTGGCAGCTTGGGTGGGTAGCAGCCAACGACGGCAATGTGTCCGCTTTGCTGGATGACAATACCATCCTGACTACCCCCACAGGCATGAGCAAATCCTTTATCACCCCGGAAAAGTTGATCCGGGTGGATCGTCAGGGCAATGTGCTGGAGGCCGCAGGGGGACTCCGCCCCTCCAGCGAGCTGAAAATGCACCTGCGCTGCTACGACAGGCGGGATGATGTACGCAGTGTCATTCATGCCCATCCTCCCGGAGCGACGGGGTTTGCCGTAGCGCACAAGGCGATGGATATGTATAACATGATCGAGGATGTGGCGGCTATCGGAGCAGTGCCCCTGACTCCCTATGGCACACCATCTACCATGGAAGTGCCGGATGCGATTGAACCGTATTTACAGGAGCATGATGTGATGCTGCTGGAAAACCATGGCGCGTTGGCGGTCGGCAGCGACGTGATCACGGCTTATTACCGGATGGAGAGCCTGGAGCTTTGGGCAAAAATTACGATCAATGCGGTTATCCTGGGTGGCAGTATTGATATCAGCCGGAAGAATATCGATAAGTTGATCGATCTGCGCAGCTTCTACCGTATTACCGGCAGGCATCCGGGTTACAAGGTGTTCAACCCCGATGACGGGCTGCTGCATAGGAAGGAGAACTGAATCATGCTGAAAGGAATCTCGCCCCTGATTTCCCCCGCACTGCTGAAAGCCCTGTGCGAAATGGGACATGGGGACGAGCTGGTGATTGCCGACGGCAATTTCCCCAGCGAAAGCATGGGCAGAAACGCGGTGGTCATCCGGGCGGACGGCCACGGCGCAGCGGAAATTCTGGACGCGGTGATGCAGCTCATTCCGCTGGATGCTTATGTGGAAAAACCGGCGGCATTGATGGAGGTCGTTCCCGGCGATACCTGCCCTACCCCTGCAATTTGGGGCGAATACTGGAAGATTCTGGAAAAATACGAGCCGGAACACTGCGATGTTGAGATGATGGAGCGGTTTGCATTTTATGAGCGGGCAAAACATGCGTATCTGATCATTGCCACCGGCGAAACCGCCATCTATGCCAATGTCCTTCTGAAAAAGGGCGTTGTGAAAATCTGATTGGAGGAATCTGTTATGGCAAAGAATCGTTACATTGGAGATTACCCTGTAATCGGCATCCGTCCCATTGTGGATGGGCGGCGTGGGCCGATGATGCTGCGGGAGAGCCTTGACCCGCTGGTGTGGGCAATGGCTGAGGCCGCAAAGAAGCTGTTTGAGGAGAACCTGTTCTATTCCAACGGCGAGGCGGTAAAGGTCGTCATGGCGGACACCACCATTGGCCGTGTGCCAGAGGCCGCTGCCTGCGCCAACAAATTCAGGAAAGAGGGCGTATCCATCACCCTGTCCGTCACTCCCTGCTGGTGCTACGGCTCGGAAACCATGGACATGGATCCCCACACCATCAAGGGCGTCTGGGGCTTCAACGGCACAGAGCGTCCTGGTGCAGTGTATCTGGCGGCAGTGCTGGCAGGACACGCGCAGAAGGGACTGCCCGCTTTCGGTATTTACGGGCATGAGGTGCAGGACAGAGATCAGATTACGGAAATTCCGGAGGATGTGAAAGAAAAGCTCCTGCGCTTTGGTCGCGCCGCCGTTGCGGTTGCCACCATGCGGGGCAAGAGCTATCTGCAGATCGGCTCCCAGTGTATGGGCATCGCCGGTTCCATCATGGATCAGGACATGATGGAAAGCTACTTCGGTATGCGTGTGGAATCCGTGGACGAAATTGAGATCCTGCGCCGCATGGAGGAAGGCATCTATAACGAAGAAGATTATCAGAAAGCCCTTGCGTGGACGAAAGAACACTGCCGGGAGGGACGGGACGATAATCCCGATTCCGTGGATTTCCTTGGGGAAAACCGCCGCATCCGGTTTACGCCCGAGGAAAAGGAAAAGCAGTGGGAATTCACCGTCAAGATGTACTGCATCATCAAGGATCTGATGGCCGGAAACAGGAATCTTTCCGACCGGTTCGAGGAAGAAAAGGTGGGTCACAACGCCATTGCGGGCGGATTTCAGGGGCAGCGGCAGTGGACGGACCACTGGCCAAACTGCGACTACCCGGAAGCACTGCTGTCCTCCACCTTTGATTACGAGGGCGCAAGGGAGCCGTTTACGCTGGCCACCGAAAACGACATTCTCAACGGCATGGGAATGCTGATGATGCGCCTGCTGACCCACCGTGCGCAAATTTTCGCCGATGTTCGTACTTACTGGTCGGGCGAGGCCACGGAACGTGTCACAGGCTACAGGCTGGAGGGCAAGGCGGCAGAGAGCAACGGTATTATCCACCTGCTGAACTCCGGCGCGGCCTGCCTGGACGCATCCGGCGTCTGCACCGATGAGAATGGCAATCCTGTGATGAAGCGTTGGTGGGAAGTCGCCGGCGAGGACATCCGGAGGATGACCGATGCCACCGTCTGGTGTGAGGCGGGCTTTGATAACTTCCGTGGCGGCGGATTTTCCAGTCATTACACCACCAAAGCGGAAATGCCCTGCACCATGATCCGGCTGAATCTTGTAAAGGGGCTTGGCCCCGTCCTGCAAATTGCCGAAGGCTGGACGGTGAACCTGCCTGACGAGGTTTCCGATACCCTGATGGAGCGAACCAACCCCACATGGCCCTGCACATGGTTCGCTCCCCGCTGCGACGGCAGGGAGGGCTCGCCCTTTAAGACGGCCTACGAGGTAATGATGAACTGGGGCGCCAACCATGGCGCGATCTCCTACGGCCACATCGGCGCTGACCTGATTACCATGTGCTCCATGCTGCGCATCCCTGTGTGTATGCATAATGTCCCTGAGGAGCAGATCTACCGCCCCGCCTGCTGGAATGCCTTCGGCATGGACAAGGAGGGCGCAGACTTCCGTGCCTGCGCCGCCTACGGGCCAATGTACAAATAAAATCAAATGGGGCAGGCTGTTGCCTGCCCCATTTTCAAAGGAGATCATTATGCCGAATTATTATCTGGCTATTGACATCGGCGCTTCCTCCGGACGGCACATCCTTTTCTGGCTGGAAAATGGTAAAATGCGCATGGAAGAAGTCTACCGTTTCCCCAACGGTATGGAGGAGCGAAACGGCAGTCTCTGCTGGAACTACCCAGCGATGGAACAGCATATTCTCACTGGCATGAGACGATGTGCAGAAATCGGGAAAATTCCTGTCAGCGTGGGCATTGATACATGGGGCGTTGACTTTGTCTTGCTGGATGCTCAGGACAATGTACTGGGGGAAACTGTCGGCTATCGGGATCGCAGGACAGAGGGAATGGACGTACTGGTTTCAGAGGTTATTCCGTTGGAGAAACTATATGCCCGCACCGGTATCCAGAAAGCGGCCTACAACACAATTTACCAGTTGATGGCAGTAAAGCAGACGTCCCCGGAGCAGCTTGGCAATGCGAAAACGTTCCTGATGGTTCCTGACTATTTCCATTGGAAGCTCTGCGGAGTAAAAGCAAACGAATATACAGAAGCAACTACCACGCAGTTGATAGATCCTGCTGCCTGTGACTGGGATCGGGAGTTAATTGAACGGCTTGGTTACCCTGTAGAGATATTTCAGAAGGTAGTCCAGCCCGGAACCGTTTTGGGCGAACTGACCGACGAGGTATCCGAAACAATAGGATACCGCTGCAAGGTGATACTTCCTGCTGCCCACGATACGGCTTCTGCTATCCTGGCGATGCCCAGCACTGATCCGGATACGGTCTATATCAGTTCCGGAACGTGGTCATTGCTGGGAGTGGAACTGGATGCCCCCGACCGCAGTGACAGTAGCAGAAGAAACAACTTTACGAACGAAGGCGGCTTTGGAGGAAAAACCTGTTATCTTACAAATATCATGGGGTTATGGATGATCCAAAGCCTGAGAAAAGAGTTGCTGGAACAGGGCATTGAACTGAGCTTTGCAGAGTTATGCACGCTGGCGGAAAGAGAGTACATACCTTCTATTATCCCCTGCAATCATGACCGTTTCCTGTCGCCGGACAGTATGATTGGGGAAATCCAGCGTGCCTGCGCGGAAAGTGAGCAGATGGTTCCGCAAACACCTGCACAGCTTGCGGCAGTGGTGTACCACAGCTTGGCAGCCTGTTATGGAGAGGCGGTTTCTCAGCTGCGCGAAAGCAGAGGAAAATCGTATAATGCTCTGAGCATCATTGGCGGCGGCGGTAATGCGGCATATCTGAATCGGCTGACGGCAGAGACCACCGGCTGCACTGTGTATGCCGGACCGGGGGAAGCTACCGCCATCGGGAATGCCGCGGCGCAGATGTTTCGTTTCGGAGAACTGAATTCTGTTTCAGAGGTGCGGAGATGCGTCCGGAGTTCTTTTGATGTGACTGTTGTACAGAACAGTAAAACCCGTAAACATTGACGGCAGATGGTACACCAGTAATAAAATATTATTTGATTTGCAATTCTCATGCGGCAGAAAGGTTTTTTCATGAGTTTATTACCATACATACGAAATGAGATTCCAGGCTTGCGGGAGGCGCTGGATGCTTACACATTCCCGGAAATACTTCTCGACGTCGATCGCTATGGGAAGGGTCATATCAATGACACGTTTTGTGCTGTTTGTCAGTCACAAGAGGGGAATGCTATCCGATTTATCATCCAAAGGCTGAGTAATGCTGCCTTTCCCCATCCAGAGGAACTGATGGAGAATTTTGTGAGGATTACGTCCTTCTTGAGAAATAAAATTCTTGCGGATGGCGGTGACCCAACACGGGAAACGCTCTCTGTAGTCAAGACGAAGGACGGCAGAGATTTCTACACAGACGCATATGGCCGTGTCTGGCGTCTAATGCCATTCATCGAAAACACGGATTGCTACCAGTCTGCTACCCCGGAACTGTTTGAAGCATCGGCAAGGACTTTTGGCCGGTTTCAGCGGCTGTTGAGTGGGTATCCGGCGGAAACACTTCACGAGACAATTCCTAATTTCCACAATACCGAGGATCGCCTCGCCAAGTTCCTGACGGCGGTGGCCGCGGATAAGCTGGGGCGAGCGAAGGAAGTCCAGCCAGAGATTCAGTTTGTTTTGGATCGGCGGGCAGACTGTTCTGTTGCCCTGAACGCTCTGAAGGAAGGCGTACTTCCTCTGCGGGTGACGCACAACGACACCAAGCTGAATAATATTTTAATTGACCGGGAAAGCCACGAGGGCATTTGCGTCATTGATCTGGACACCACCATGCCTAGCCTTTCCATTAACGATTTCGGTGATTCCATCCGTTTCGGCGCGAATCACAGTGCGGAGGATGAAAAGGATCTGAGCAAGGTGAATCTTGACCTGGGGCTGTATGAGGTCTTCACCCGAGGCTTCCTGCAGGGGGCAGACGGCATACTGACAGAAGCGGAGCTGGAATATCTTCCATGGGGTGCGAGACTGATGACTTTGGAATGTGGTATCCGGTTCCTGACGGATTATCTGGACGGAGATAATTATTTCCACGTCTGCTATCCGGAGCAGAATTTGGATCGCAGTCACACTCAGTTTAAACTGGTGTGGGATATGGAACAGCGGTTTGAAGACATGCGTGAGATCGTGAAGAAATACGCGATTTGATTTTCAGAGTGCTGTTGAGGAAGATTCCCACGGGAACTTTGGGAAATCATAAAGAAAAACATGATCGAGTTGTTATCCTATTTTGGGCGCAGGCAGTTGTGATACTGCCTGCGCCCTTAAATTTTCCGACACCATTCCCGATGTTCCGCTATCAAAAGATAGGGGGATATCGGGAATGGTGTTGCTTTTTCTGTGAGTGTTTCTCACGTTTCTACACAAGAATGTGGAATACTAAAAAATTCTCTATTTTATACAAGCCTTTTACAGCGTTTTTGTACAGGATTCACGCACCTCCTTCTGAAATTTGAATTAACCTGTCAAATTTCAATGCTAAGGAGGTCTGCGCTATGGCAGATAAGGAAAAGTATTTTATTCCCATTGAGGGCAAACTGATTGAGGTCGAGGAGGTATATGTGGACTATTATAGGATGAACCGCCGGGAACGGTACTTGGAGGAACGGGATAGGGACAATGGCGTGTTCTCTTACGATGCCCTTGACGGGGACGGGCGCAAGGGCGAGGAATTGTTCCCTGACCCGAAAATTGAGAGCGTTGAAGCGTTGGCTTTGTCGCAGGAGCTTATGCGACAGCTCCACAAGTGTATTGATATGCTGCCCAGAGCCGAGCGGGAGCTAATTTATGCTATCTATTTTGAAGGATTGAGCGATGTAAAATACGCAGAGCATACCCGCAAATCGCAATCCAATATCAGTAGAAAGCATAAGAAAATTTTGGCGAAACTAAAAATGTTATTGAATTTTATGGGAAGTTTTTGAAAAAAACGCATGGGTACTATTCAAAAATCGGGCTAGGGGTGGAAAGAATAGACAACTTTCCCGGTACCTTGTCAATTACATATCCAGAAGCGGAAATACATCCGCTGGTGTGCCATGCAAAGACAGAGAATTGGCAAGCGACATTGGAAAACGCGCGATGACCCACCTGTGCAGTCTATCTGCATCAATGCGGCAAGGAAGGTGGTTAGCGGGTCCGTTGGTTCAGAAAACAGGCCATGGCCGACCTGTCTCGCGATGACAGCACCAGCGTTGGTACTCCTGCCCAGCCACAGTTACACGCAATGGGGGCAGCTCGGAGAGATCCTCGGAGGGGTGAAAGTCCCGTGACGCGCAGCCAAGCGCGGTTTCCGCTCCTGCCCTTGCCTGGGGAAGTAGTGTCGGAATACAGGCAATATGTTCAATCAAATTTCAGAAGGGAGCCGCCCTGCTGTATCTAAAATGGATGCGGCAGGGCAGCTTTTAAGGAGAATTCAATGAATGCCAATGTGAATTATTGCAGCGTCATTATCCTGCTGCGTCAGCTGGTGGCAGCAGGTCACTGCACAAAAAAGGAAGCCAACAGAATCGCCGCGCGGATCGCGAAAAAGACCGGTGCGGATCTGATTCTTTCTATATAAAATTATCGAATTAGCACTAGCTATTCCGGAAAAGGTGTGGTAATGTGTGTTGCTAATAAGGGGGTGAAGGAATGACAACGGCAAGGGACAACCTGGCGAGAAAACAGATTTTCATACCAGCTAATGTGCCGGAGGAAGAAATCGTCCTGCGGGTTGCGGCCTACTGCCGTGTCAGTACGGACTCCGATGACCAAATCAACAGCTTCACTGCCCAGAACAGCCACTACATGGAAATGATCACTGCCCATGACCGGTGGGAGTTGGTGGACATCTATGCAGATGAAGGCATCACCGGAACTTCCGCGAAAAAGCGGAAGGATTTCCAGAGACTGCTTGCAGACTGTCGGAATGGACGAATCGACAAGGTGCTGGTGAAGTCCATATCCCGATTCGCGCGAAATACCACCGAGTGTCTGGAGGCTGTCCGGGAACTCAAATCCCTTGGGATCAGCATCTTCTTCGAGGAACACAACATTGATACCAGGATGGTGTCCAGCGAGATGCTGACGGCGGTGATTGCCTCCTGCGCTCAGGCGGAGAGCGAGTCCATATCCCGAAATATGCGGTGGAGCGTCCAGAAGCGAATGGAGAGCGGAACATTTAATACCTGCCGTGCGGCGACCGGGTTCCGACTGAGTGAGGATGGTCTCCGGATTGCCCCGGAGGAAGCACCCGTGATCTATGGTATTTTTGCGGATTATCTGCAGGGAAAGAATTCCAGAGAGATTGCGGAGAGACTGAACGCCGAGAATGCGCTTGGAAGGGTTTGGAACAGAAAACTGGTAGACTATATTCTGACCAATGAACGTTATGCGGGGAATGCGATTCTCCAGAAGAAATACAGGACGGAGACTATTCCCAGGATCAAGAAGCCCAATCGGGGCGAGCGCCCGATGTACTTTGTCAGGAACAGTAATCCAGCAATCATTACCCAGGAAATGTTTGACCAGGCAGCCCAGCTGCGGTCAAGCCGAAGAAATGAGACATGCAACATGGAAGCAAGACCATTTGCGAAGAAATTGTCCTGTGGGTGCTGCGGCAGCCTTCTCAGGTCAAAGAGAATCGATAATACATGGTACTGGGTGTGCAGAAAGCACGAAGAATCCAAGGCTCTGTGCGAAATGCCCCCTGTGCCTGAAAACGAAATCAAAGCGGCGTTCCAGAGACTACACTACGGCATTAAACACAACACTGCAGTGCTGGACTTTTATGCGAAACATCTGATATTGGTGCGAAACCGTCAGATGCTTTGGAGTTCCGACGCCATTGAATTGAACAAGGAAATATCCGATATTTTAGATCAGAGTCATACACTATCCTTGCTGAACAGGCAGGGAATGGTTGACCCTGATATTTTTATAAGCAAAAACAATCAGCTGGCAGAGCAGCTCCGCAAAGCTAAGCAGCAGAAAGAGAAACTCTATAATCTGGAGCACGATCAAGTCATCGATCAAACGCAGCAGTTACTGGAAACACTGCTGACGGGGCCGGAGATTCTGGATGCCTTCGATGAGGAACTGTTCTGCGAGCTGATTGACAGAATCACGGTGCAGAGTAATACACAAGTCCGCTTCCGGCTGAAAAACGGGCTGGAGCTGACGGAATCCATGGAAAGGACGGTCAGGTGATGGGTATAAAACGAAAGCTGCCATTTGGCTATAAAATGGAATCGGGGAGGGTGGTAATTGATTCTGTAGAGAAAAGCTGGGTGCTGCACCTGTTTTCCAGATATGACATGGGGGTGAGTATTCGAGAGCTGACGGAATTCATGAACAATACCGCGGTTCCATACGATCCCGGTAAACCGTGGAACAAGAACATGGTTGCTAGAATCCTGGCAGATACCAGATATCTGGGAGACAGCGGATTCCCGGTTTTGATAGACGCAGCCGTTTTCCTGGATGCGGAAGAAAAGCGGAAAAAAAAGCCCCGCCAGTACAGAAAACGGATGCACAGACGGTGCTGCGGAGAAAATGCGGGTGCAGGATTACACTGTATATTGAGCATGAGGTTCTGTATTTACTGAACTGTCTTGCCAGAAATCCGGAACGAATTGTAACACCGCAGACGCCGAGAGGGCATTCCCAGCGGCTGGACACGCTGAAAGCGGAATTGGATGAGCTGATCAGCCAGCTTCCGGTGGATGAAAACCGCACCCGTGAGGTGCTGCGGGAGATCGCCGCAGAAATGTATGCGGACATTGATCCCAGAGAGTATGAAACCCAGCGGCTGCGAAGACTGTTTCAAGGGGAAGTGCCGCGCTCAGAACTGGATGTCAATCTTATCGCTATGAGCATATCCGCTGTCCTGGTGGACGGCAACGGAAATGTAAAGATCAGACTGAAAAACGACCAGATCGTGGAAAGGGGTGAACAAAATGGATAATACTCGCAGGACTGTAACTATTATACCGGCAAAACCGCAGCTGGATCAGCAGGAAGTCATGCGGCAGCTACGGGTGGCAGCTTACTGCCGGGTATCCACAGAGGAGGAAGAACAGCAGTCCAGCTATGAAGCGCAATGTACTTATTATACGGACAAAATCATGACCAATCCCGAGTGGACAATGGCAGGCATTTTTGCGGATGAGGGTATCTCGGGGACGTCCACCAAAAACCGGGATGATTTTAACAGGATGATCCGCAGGTGCCGCCAAAGAAAAATTGATCTGATTCTCACCAAATCTATCTCCCGATTCGCGAGAAACACGGTAGACAGCCTGAAGTACATTCGTGCATTGAAAGGTATGGGAATCGGCATTATTTTTGAGAAGGAGAATATCAATACGCTGGAAACGGACACGGAATTGATTATCACCTTCATGAGTGCCTTTGCCCAGTCGGAAAGTGAGTCCATCAGCGCCAATGTCCGGTGGGGTAAGAGGCAGGCTATGAAAGAGGGAAAAGCTTCCGTTAATTTCAAGAAGCTCTATGGGTATTATCTGGATGACGAAGGAAATCCACAGGTAAATTCAGATCAGGCAGAGGCTGTCCGCAGCATCTATGATCAGTATCTGCAGGGAGCTAGTTTAAGAATGATCAAGCTGAGTTTGGAAGGAAAGGCGGTGCCGAATCCGACGGGCGGAGCAAAGTGGGATATTTCCCAGATCAGGAGCATTCTGGGAAATGAAAAATACTGTGGGGACGTTCTGATGCAAAAAACCTTTACGCAGGACTGTATCAACAAAAAGGTTATAAAGAACACGGGACAGCTTCCCATGTATCTGATCCAGAATAATCACCCGGCAATCGTCAGCAGGGAAATATATCAGGCGGTTCAGGCAGAAAAGACCAGGAGATCGGCATCTGCAAGTCCATCCAAAAAGATGTCCTCTACAGGCCGCTCCTGTTATGTACAGGGTGGGGACATTGAGAGAGGGGAGACGACGATGACGGATATTCCCAACAAGAGGAACACTGATACATTGGCTATCCCTAATGGTGTACTGGACAAAATGCAGAGTGGGATTAGTGGGTCAATACCCCGTTATTAGGGTCAGGGCGGGTAATCCATTGCTGGGTATTTCGTCCTCATGCTGCCTTATAGTTTAAATGACGAACCCATTGGAGTACTTCATTGACGCTTGATTGTCCCCTAAACGGACATCCTATGAAAACCGACATTTTGGGTAATACCATTAATCCTATCCACTGCGCGATGGTGGATTACACAGAAAGCAGAACATTTTCAGGATTTTGTTCGCTGATGGTAATACTGCCAAAATCGAAAATCTTCGAGCGAATAATTACAATTATCTGACTCCGCACCTTTTCGGCAATATCTGGTTGGGAGCCAGCCTGACTGAGGAAAATTCCTTTCCAATTATCGATTTGGCGTAGTTTCTCCTGACCGGAAGGATTATCCGACAAGTCAGCATGGATATATAACACTAGTGTTTTGTTAAGTCTAATTCTTGTATAAATCAGAACATTGTGCTATAATAACCTCAGATGATGATAATAGGGGGTTATTATA
>ERZ773224.1770-NODE-1770-length-25109-cov-11.045781_pt1 | contig 25109 bp, 15 predicted proteins | sample MGYA00580526_ERZ773224 | MGnify/ENA primary metagenome ERZ773224 (study PRJEB29015, sample SAMEA2737743) | human gut metagenome | biome: human gut; feature: human-associated habitat; material: faeces | place: China | collected 2012 ... | reverse complement strand
GGATGAAGCCGTCCTTTTCCCAGTACAAGCCCTTGATACGGTCTCGCCGCCGCCCGCAGAACAGGAACAGCGTGTTGGTAAATGGATCCAGTTCAAACTGCTGCTGGACGAGCCGCGCCAGACCATCTATGCCCTTGCGCAGATCCGTGTAGCCGCAGGCGATGTAGACCTTGTCCGCTCCGGCGAAATCGTTCAGCATAGGCGCAGAAGCTCCACCAGTTTTTTCATCTGTTCTGTGTCACAGCTGGGATATATGTCCAGACTGGCATTGCCGACGCGCAGCGTAGCGGAACGTTTCGTTGTGTTGCAGCACAGTAGTCACAGGCAAATATGAGGCGCTTAGGCGCATTTTGCAAAAGTCGGATGAGTCGGTCCCTGTAAACCGCGCCCCGGCCGGGCAGAAAAAAACAGCGGGAAATCTCGAATGAGGTTTCCCGCTGCTTGCGTATGAAGTTACTTCATGGTGCGATACAGGAAGGTCACGATCTGGGCGCGGGTGCAGCCGTTGTTGGGGCTGAAGGTGGAAGCGGACGTACCGTTGGTCACGCCGCTCTCCACGGCCCAGGCCACTGCGTCAGCATAGAAAGCATCGGCCGTCACGTCGGTGAAGCCGTTCACCGTGGTGGGCGCGGTGCCCAGTGCGCGGTACAGGAACGTCACGCTCTGAGCGCGGGTGCAGGTGGCGTTGGGGCTGAAGGTGCCGTCGCCGGTACCCAGCGTGATGCCGTTCTCCACAGCCCAGGCCACAGCCTTGGCGTAGTAGCTGTCTGCGGGAACATCCGCGAAGCTCACCGTGCTCTTAGGCTCGGGAGAGCCGGCGGCGCGCCACAGGAAGGTGACGATGTGGGCGCGGGTGCAGGAGCCGTTGGGGTTGAAGGTGCCGTCGCCGGTACCGCCGGTGATGCCCTTCTTGGCGGCCCACTTCACGGCCTCATAGTAGTAGGCGTCGGTGGAAACGTCCGCGAAGTCCAGCGTCTCGATCTCAGCGAATTCAGCGGAAACCGTCACCTTGGAGGCAGGCATGGTAAAGGTAAACTTGCCGTCGCCCTTGTCCTTCACCTTGATCTTGCTGCCGCTGGCGTCCTTCACGGTCAGGGTGTCCAGCTCATAGCCGCTGTCGGGCTTGACGGTGATGGTCACGGTATCGCCCTTGGAGGCGTTCTTGGGGCTGACGGTCACATCGCCGTGCTTGACAGAGGGCGCGGAGACGTCATAGCGTCTGGAGGAAGAGCTGGAACCGCCGCCGGAGCTGGGCACCACATAGGTGACCGTACCGGACAGCTCAAAGGTGCTGAAGCCATAGATGGTGAACACAGCGCAGCCGCCCTCGATCTTAAATCTACCAGCGCCGCGCATACCGCCCACGGATTCGTTGATGAAATACTCATAGCCGCCGCCAGTGAACTTATGGAGGATCTGCTTGGGGGTGAAGCGGCTGCCATTGACGGTAGGCAGAGGCAGCTTGACGGTGATGGGCTTGCCGTTCAGCATATCGTTGGTAACGGGAACCTTTTTGCTCTGTTCCGTACCGTCGACCTTAACGGTGGCTTCGGGAGTAACCTCAAAGGTCAGCTTGCCGTTGACAAGGTCAGCATCCTTCGCCTCGACCTTGACGGCAATCTCGATTTCCACCTTTTCGCTTCCGGTGAGAGTGACACCGGACTTCATAACAATGTCGGCCTTCTTGGCAGGGGTCACTGCCTCAGCCACACCATCGATGTTGGCATCACCAATGACATCATGGATCGCTTTCTTGTCTTCGATCTTGATGCCCTCGTTCACAGCCGCATCGGTTTTGTCCTTGACAACGATCAGTGCACCGGCGGGCTTGGTGCCCGCTTTCACGGTGTAGGGATAATCACCATTGTTGGAGGCATCCACATAGTGGCCATCCGCAACATAGGCGCTGGGGTCGGAGGTGAACAGACCGCCGGAGATGGAGATGTTGCCATTCTTTCCAGAATCGGCCTGATCGTCAACAACGGCAATCAAGCCGGTATACTTTCCGCTATTGATCGTCACATTGGCACTGCCTGCATAGTTCTTGTTGTTTACAACCGCAATTGCGTAACCAGAGGTAGACGTGCCATTATTATTCTCATTATGGCTGATACTGCCAGTCGCTGTAATCGTCGGATCACCGTTTACAGCAATGATCGTTTCTCCAGACTTCGATTCAATTGCGCTCAAGCCTTTGATAATACCGCCATTGATAGTGAGCGTACCTGTCTGCGGATGATAAATTCCGGTATATCCAGTCGATACAACCTCGGCACTGGGTTCAATGACAATTTTTGTACCGCCAAAACCGGCACTGCCATTTCCGCCAATCGCAGCAGCGTGATCCGCAAGGACTTTGCCCTTAATGGTCACAGTTTCTGTGGTCTTGCTGCCAAATACGGTTATACCATAGCTGTCGGGAGCCTTGATCGTAACGTTCTCACCTACAACTAAACCGGCAGGACGATTCTCGCCGCTATTATCACCGACACGAATAACAGAACTATCGCCGTCGAATGATTTGGTCTTTTTGCTGGTCACAACACCGGTACCGGTCAGCGTCAACGTTCCGCCCTTGACATGAATGGCGCGGGTATCCTCACCAGTAATCGTGTGCCCATTCAAATCAATGGTAACCGTCTTGTTCACGGAGAGGGTGGAAGTGCCCGTCACATCTTTCAGCAAGGTGACGGTGTCGCCGTTGGCATTTTCGATGGCCGCCGTGAGGGTCTCATACCTTGTCTCGCCGATTCGCGCGACATAGGTGACTTTCTTGGCGGTGTAAGTACCGTCGGCGTTCTTCGTGGAGGTATAGCCCTCAGGCAGGAAGCTGGTGCTTTCGCCCTCCGCCTTGTTGTTGGCAGGATCGAAGTCCTTGAACGTACCGCCGGTGACCTCGATCTTGGCCTCTGTGGGGTAGTGCTCATCCTTGCAGTTCAGCGTCCATTCAGGGGTAGCGCCCTCATAAGTGCCGCCCTTGATGTAGGCAGTGCCGTACTCAACATAGATCAGATCGAAGTGGTTATCGCTGGGGTTGGTGATCTGCTGCTTGTAAGTGCCGCCTTCGAGAGTGACCTTGGCAAGAGGAGAACGCACCCACACTACCATGGCTGCATGGTTGTCCTCAACAGCGGTAACAACGCCATCGCCCTTGATGGTCAGGTCGCCCTTCGACGTCACATAGAACACGCCGCTGATACCGCTGCCGGTGATGTTGCGGCCGTTCAGGTCAACGGTGACCTTATTATCGCCCTTGACCTCGTAATAGCTGCTCGTGCTGATATTCGCCAGCAGCTTGATGGTAGCGCCGCCTTGGGCAGCCTGAGCCGCATTGATAGCAGCCTGCAGCGTGTCATACTTGACACCGTTGATCTCCGCGACGGGGTTTTCCTTTCCCACCTTGTACATGCCTTCGCTGTTCAAGGCTGCCACATAGCCGTCAGCCAGCGTCGCGCCGTTGGCAGCGGGGGCAGTGGAGAAGCTGCCGCCGGAAACGAGAATCTTGGAATCCGCCGTCAGTGCGGGATAGTTCGCAGCCTTGTCAAAGACCAGCGCGGCGCAGGGAACCTTGTTCTTGCTGTCGCCAACATAGCCCTCAGCAGTGCCGGTGCAGTTGAACGTACCGCCCGTGACCTTCACAGTACCGGCGCGGGCAACGATGCCGGCGCCATTGGTGATGTTGAACGTACCGTCGCTGACGGTGACGTTGTCGTTCCACGGTGCATAGATGCCGCAGGCAATGTAGTCATCGGTCACGATGCCGCCGATGAAGGTGCTGCCCTTGACGAGGATCGTGTTGGGCTTGCCGTCACGCTGGCTGCCGTTGCCGGCGATGACAGCGTTATCGGTGGCGATCAGCGTTGCATTGTATCTGATCTCAATCTTCGCGCCGGTAGACTTACCGGTGATCACCGCGCCCTCGCGGCCCTTGAGCGTGCCGGAGTACACGGTCACCTTGGCGTTGTCGCCGACTGCCACGGCCACGTTGCCCGTGGATTCGATGGTGCCGGCACGTTTCGTATCCTGAATGTCCGTCGTGCCGTTGATGCGCAGCGCCGTACCCGTGGCCGTAATGTTGTGGCCAACCAGATTGAGGTGTACCGTCTTGCCAGCGGGGAACACGGCGGTTTCGGTCAGCGTCACATCGTCCAGCAGATGCACGGTGGAGCCGCTCTTCGCCGCGTTGATGGCCTCCTGCAGCGTCGCATAACCCTGCTCGTCAACCTTGGCAACATTCCCGCTGGCCTCCCCCTCATCCGCCAGCGCGGCGGTGGGCAGCAAGCTGAACGCGAGGCAAAACGTCAGCAAAATGGATAGCAATTTACGTTTCATAAAATGTCCTCCTACAAGTATATTTTCCGCGGCTCCCCGCGGGCGAGCACAGCACATCTGTTCCCGGTCGGGAACAGAAAAGGGGCCATGGCCCCTTTTTGCACTTTATGGCGATATCATAGCACGTCCGTGTAAAAAAATCAACCATTTTCCTGTAAGGAAATGACAAATTTCGCGCGACATTTTTCGAGAATCCGTGCATTTCGCCAAAGCCGCCTTGCCGCTTCGCGTCGCTGCCGTATTTACTTGGCAAAGCGCCCGCTTTGCACTATGTTAAAGCGTCCTAAAACGGAGGGCGCAGAGCGGCAGAGAGCATAAATATTCCGTTAAGCGGTCGTCTCGTGCCTTTCCGCGCGCTTTTGCCGTGCATAAATAACCGCGCGAATGGTAAAATTCTACAAGCCGGCGAGGATTTTCGGCGCAAGATTGTCAAGAATTTGAGAACCGCTCCGCGGGGGCTTGACATTTGCGCGCCGCCGTAGTATCTTCACGTCAACAATTGAATAGGCTCAATTCAGTTGAGCGAGATAGAGGCGCGGCCGACAAGAGTACCGAGTCCGTACGGAGCAGAGATCCGGGACAAAGGGAAAGGGGAAGCCGCCGAAGTGGGGAACGGTTCCTGTGCCGTTTTCTGCTGGCTCGTCGGAGAAGATCCGCCGGACTGTCACAATTTGTGGAGCGCTATCGAAGAGTCGGCAGGCCGTTTTCGGTTTTGCCGGTATTGCAGATCATTTGCCGTAAATGCTCCACGCGAGCATTTACGGCTTTTTCTGTTTCCGAACTCGTTGGCGCGGACAACGAAGGGCCGACTCCCCCCACGGAGCCAATTTCCATTCAGAAAGGAAGCAACACCATGAACCTCAGAAGAACCATCGCTACCCTGCTCGCAGCCCTCATGCTGCTCGCCCTCACCGCCTGCGGCGCAGGCACGGCGTCTCCCGCGCAGGACGCAAACGACCCGGCAGAGGAAACCGCTCCTTCCACGACCGAAAGCAACCAGTTCCGCGTCGGCATGGAATGTGCCTATGCGCCGAGCAACTGGCAGGAGAGCGCCGCGACCGATACCAACGTTCCCGTGGAAAACGTCGCCGGCGCTTACGCCGAGGGCTACGACGTGCAGATCGCGCGCATTCTCGCCGATCAGCTCGGCAAGGAGCTGGTCATCGTCAAGCTCAGCTGGGACGGCTTGATCGACGCGCTCAATCAGGGTCAGATCGACGCCATCATCGCCGGCATGATGGACACCGCCGAGCGCCGCGAGTCCATCAACTTCTCCGACCCGTACAAGGAGACGATCTACAGCATGATGGTGCTCGCCGGCTCGCCGTATGAGAACGCGGCCTCCATTCAGGACTTCTCCGGCGCCGCCGTGCTCGGTCAGCAGGGCACCGCGCTCGACGATGTCATCGACCAGATCGAGGGCGTCGAACACCTCAGCCCCGTCGGCAGCGTACCCGACATGATCTCCCGCTTGCAGCAGGGCACCTGCGACGCCATCGTCATCAACGAGGAGAGCGCCCCCGGCTACCTCGCCTCGAATCCCGATTTCCGTCTCATCACCTTCAGCGAGGGCAACGGCTTCACGCTGCCCGCCAAGGGCTCCTGCGTGGGCCTGCGCAAGTCCGACACCGAGCTGCTCGCGCAGGTCAATGAGATCCTTGCCACCATCGACAGCGACGCGCGCACCGAGATGTGGAACACCGCCGTCGCCAACCAGCCGAAGTAACCGGCGGCTTCACGCCGCATAAGGAGGAAGCACCATGAGAGGAACCCCCGCGTCCCGCGGTCAGAGCTTCATCGCACGGGACCACCGTTATGTTTATCTGGGCGGCAGCGTCATCGCCCTCGTCGGCCTGAGCCTGTGGTATTCCGCGCCCAGTCCGTACAGCTTTCTGCCCGCCGGCTCCGTGCCCGGTACGGCGCTCGCCGCGGTCTGCTATTTCTTTTTGGTCGTCAGCACGCTGGCGCTGCTCGTGAAATGGACGCACTGGAACAGCTACGGCGAAACCATTCTCAAGCGCCCGGCCCTCGTGCGGCTGAGCCGCTATCTCTCCTATCTGGACGCCGCGGCTGCCGCGCTGCTCGCGCTTGACCGCTTCGTGCTCAAGCTCGCCTACGTCGTCCACGCCGCCGTCCACGCCGAGAGCAACCCCACCGGCACGCTCTCCTCCATGGTCTACATGGCCTACAACCAGCGCTCGCTCTTCGTCACCGGCGTGTGGACGACCGTTCAGCTCGCGCTGGCCGGCACGGCGATCGCGTTCGTGCTGGCGCTTCTCATGGTCTTTCTCCGCATTCAGGAACCCGACAAGCGCAACAACGACTTTGTGAAGCTTATCAAGATCGTCGCGAACAAATTCGCCCGCTTCTACATCTTCGTCATCCGCGGCACGCCGATGATGGTGCAGTCCCTCATCTTCTACTACGCGATCTTCAATCTCTTCAAGCGCACCGGCATGAGCGTCACGGAGATCAACCGCGTTTGGTCGCTCTTCATCTCCGGTCTTGTCACGGTCTCGCTCAACTCGACCGCGTACCTTGCCGAGGTGCTGCGCGGCGGCATCCTCGCCGTCGACGCGGGGCAGATGGAGGCCGCGCGTTCGCTCGGCATGACGCACTGGCAGGCCATGCGCAGAGTCGTTTTCCCGCAGGCCATCAAAAATTCGCTGCCCGCCATCGGCAATGAGTTCATCATCAACATCAAGGATTCCTCCGTGCTGTGCGTGCTGGGCGTATCCGACCTGATGTTCATGACGCGCTCCGTCGCCGGCATTTATTATAAGGGCACCGAGTGCTACCTCATCGCCGCCACCGTTTACCTGTTCCTGACGTATCTTTCCTCGCTCCTGCTCAAGGCCATCACGGGAAGGATGACCGCGCCGGACAACACGAAGCGGCGTCAGGGCAATCAAACCGTCGATCTGGGACTTCCCAGCTCAAACTGACAGGAGGACGCTATGACGAACGATCCCATCATCAAAATCGAACAGCTCGAAAAGTCCTTCGGCGACCTCCACGTGCTCAAGGGCATCAACTTAGAGGTCGACCGCGGCGAGGTCGTGTGCATCATCGGCGCGTCCGGCTCCGGCAAGTCCACGCTGCTGCGCTGCATCAATCTGCTGGAGGAAGCCGATTCCGGCCACATCTGGTTCGACGGGCAGGATCTCATGGACCTTAAGGTCAACCTCAATGCCCTGCGGCAGAAGATCGGCATGGTGTTTCAGGGCTTCAACCTTTTCAACAACAAGTCCGTGCTGGACAACTGCACGCTCGCGCCCATGACGGTGCGGCACATTCCCAGGGCGCAGGCCGAGGAGACGGCCATCCGCCGCCTCAAGGCCGTCGGGCTGGAGGATTTCATCCACGCCGACTCCCGCCGCCTCTCCGGCGGGCAGAAGCAGCGCGTTGCCATCGCGCGGGCGCTGTGCATGGAGCCTGAGATCATGCTCTTCGACGAGCCGACGAGCGCCCTCGACCCCGAGATCGTGGGCGAGGTGCTCGATGTGATGAAGCGCCTCGCGCAGGAGGGCATGACCATGGTCGTCGTAACGCACGAGATGGCCTTTGCCAAGGAGGTCAGCGACCGCGTGGTATTCATGGACCGGGGCGTCATTCTCGAGCAGGGCTCGCCGCGCGAGGTCTTCGGGAATCCGAAGGAGAGCCGTACCCGCGAATTTCTCAGCCGCTATCTGGAGGACAAAATGGCATGACGAAGAAGATTACCGATTTCTTTGCCCTCGAGGGCAATTATCCCGACTTAGACGCCGAGGGCGCGGTCACGCGTCTTTCGCAGGCAATCCAATGCAGAACCATCAACTATGCCGACCACAGTCTGACCGACTATAGCGAGTTTGACAAGCTCCACGCGCACATGAAGGCGAGCTATCCCCACATCATGCGCGCGGGCGTCTTTGAGCGGCTCGGCCACCACGCCGTGCTCATCACCATCCCCGGCAGCGACAAAACGCTGCACCCCTGCCTCTACATGTCGCATCAGGACGTCGTTCCCGTTGTTGAGGGTACAGAGCAGGACTGGACGCATCCCGCCTTCTCCGGCGCGGTGGCGGACGGCTACATCTGGGGCCGCGGCACGCTGGATATCAAGGAGCAGGTCTTCGGTGTGCTCGAGGCTGCGGAGTATCTGCTCGCCCGCGGCAGGACCTTCCGGCGCACGGCCTACCTCGCCTTCGGCGACGATGAGGAAACGCTCAACACCGGCGCGCTGGCGATCTCCGACCACCTCAAGGCGCAGGGCGTGACGCTGGAATTCGTTTTAGACGAGGGCGGCGGCAAGATCGAATCCGGCGCGGCCTTCGGCGCGCCCGACCTTTCCATCGCGCAGGTCGATCTGATGGAGAAGGGCTACGCCGATCTGGAGCTGACGGTCCGCTCCATCGGCGGACACTCGAGCCGCCCCTACGGCGGCACCTCGCTCGCCCATCTCGCCTGTGCCATCGCGGACATCGTCTGCAGCTCCTTCCCCGTGCGGCTCAATCCCGCCATGATGGGCGCGTTTGAAACGCTCGCGCCCTACATCACCGCCGAGCCGCTCAGAACGCTGACGCGGGACGTCCGCGCGAACGCGGACGCCATCGCCGCCTACTGCTATCAGTCCCCCGCGCTCTTTCCCTTTGTCACCACGACCATCGCCCCCACTGTCATTCAGGGCAGCAGCAGGGCCTGCAACGTGATGCCGCAGGATATGCAGGCGGTCATCAATTTCCGTCTTGCCGACGGCGACACGGTCGAGAGCGTGATGGAGCACTGCCGCGCGGCGGTGCAGGACCCGACCGTGGAGCTGCGCTACCAGCAGGCCAACGATCCCTCCGCCACGGCCCGGCGCGACGGCTACGGCTACCGCACGGTGGTGGACAGTATGCAGCGCTACTACCCCGACGTGGTGTTCGTTCCGTCCATGACCGCCGGTGCGACTGACGCGCACCAATACGAGCAGGTCTGCGACACCTGCCTGCGCTGCTCGCCCTTCATGGCGGAGCCCGAGGAGGCCGCCTCCGGCGTCCACGGGACGAACGAGCGCATTCTGGTCCGCGCCTATCTGCAGGGCATCCGCGTGCTCATCGACCTGATGGAGCACGCCAACCTCTGAGACACGACCTCAGCCCGCGTTCCGAGCCGCGAACACGCAAAAGAGCCGCGTTCCCAGCACCGGGAACGCGGCTCTTTCCTTTTCAGCAGCTTTCTTTACCACGCGGCGACCGCGCCGTCGCAGCGCGGCTCGGTGCCCGCCGTGTAAACGCCGTTCTCTCCGCGCCAGATGATCTGACCGCGGCCCATCGAAATGCGGTCGTCCACGACCGTGACCTCATGGCCCATCGCGCGCAGCTCGTCGGCAATGGCCTCGCCCGCCTCACGCTCCAGTTCGAGCCTCCTGCCGCCGATCCATTGGATGCGCGGCGCGTCAAGCGCCTCCTGCGGGTTCATGTGATAATCGAGCGTGTTGACGAGGACCTCGGTCTGACCCTGCGGCTGCATGAATGCGCCCATCACACCGAATGGGCCGACGGCGGCGCCGTCCTTGAGCAGGAAGCCGGGAATGATGGTGTGGTAGGACCTCTTGCCGCCGGCAAGGCAGTTGTCGCTTGCGGGGTCGAGCGAGAAGTTCGCGCCGCGGTTTTGGAGCGAGATGCCCGTCCCCGGCACGGCGACGCCCGCGCCGAAGGTGGTGTAGTTGCTCTGGATGAACGAGACCATGTTGCCCTCGCGGTCAGCGGTGCAGAGATAGATGGTGCCGCCGCAGTGCGGGTCGCCCGCCCTTGGCTCCAGCGCGCGGTCGGTGATGAGCGCGCGGCGGGCGGCGAGATAGGCGGGATCCAGCAGCTCGCTGACCTTAGTTTTCATATAGCGCGGGTCGGCGACGTAGGTCCTCGTGTCGGCAAAGGCCAGCTTGATGGCCTCCATCACCTTGTGATAGTGCTCGGCGCTCTCGCGCTTTTCCGGCATGGTCATGCCGTTCAGGATGCCGAGCGCCATGAGCACCGTGATGCCGTGGCCGTTCGGCGGGATCTCACAGGCCGTATAGCCGCGGTATTCCTGCGTGATGGGCTCGACCCATTCGGGGCGATAATTGCGGAAGTCGGCCTCGCAGAAGTACCCGCCGGTCGCGCGGGAGAACGCGACGATCCGCTCCATCAGCGCGCCGCGGTAATAGCTCTCGCAGTCCGTCGCGGCGAGGGAGCGCAGCGTCGCGGCGTAGTCCGGAAGGCGGAACAGCTCACCCGCGCGGTAGGGCGTGCCGTCCGGCTTCATAAAGCTCTGCCACCAGTATTCGTGCGGCGCGGCGTTCTCCGCCATCGCCTTGGCAATGCGGCGGCTGTCGCGCTCCCACTGCCGCGCGACGTTCACCGGCACGGGATAGCCCTCCTCGGCATAGGAAATGGCGGGCGTGAACAGCTCAGCGAGCGGCTTCGTGCCGAAGCGGCGGTTCAGCTCCGCCCAGCCCGCGGGTGCGCCGGGCACCATCGTCGGCAGCCATCCGGCCTTCGGCATCTCTGTATAGCCCATCGCACGGACCTTCTCCGCGCTCAGCGCCATCGGCGCGACACCGCTGGCGTTGAGGCCGTAGAGCCGTTTGTCCCGCTCGATCCACACGAGCGCAAAGCAGTCCGAGCCGAGGCCGTTGCCGGTCGGCTCGAGCAGCGGCATGGCCGCGGCCATCGCCACGGCGGCGTCCACGGCGCTGCCGCCGGACTTCATCACGTCCAGTCCGATCTGTGCGACGAGCGGCACAGACGTGCAGGCGACGGCATTTTTGGCGTAGACGACATTGCGCCGCGAGGTGTAGCAGTAGGTCAGCGGGTCAAAGGCAGGCATGGGAAGCGTTCTCCTTTTCTCTTTTATAACAGGCCTAGTATAGCACACCGACATGGGAAGAGCAAGGCGGCGGTTAGGCTCCCGCACGGACGGTTATAATATTTTCCGCATTATTACCCGGTTTTTAGGCATTATTGAAAAAATGAATCATTCTATTTCTTTGCATTTTCTTGATTTCTTTGGTGTTGTGCGCTATATTTTAGTTTGATTACGAAATTTTACTCACATAAACACAGAAAGGCGGATTTTATGGAGCTTCAAATTCAGGATCTGGTATCTTCCATCAAAAAGGACGGCATCGAGAGCGCGAACCGCGAGGCCGCGCAGATCCTTGCCGAAGCCAAGGCCCAGGCGGAAAAGATCGTCGCCGACGCGAGGAGCGAGGCGGACAAGCTGCGTGCGGACGCGCAGGCGGAGATCGGCGTGTTCAAGGCCAGCGCTCAGCTCAGCGCGGAGCAGGCGAAGCGCGACGCGGTGCTCGCCTTCCGGCAGGAGATCGGCGCGGAGCTGACGAAGCTGCTCGCGCAGGATACGCATAAGGCGCTCGACGACAAGGCGCTCGCCGCGCTCATCACCGCCGCGCTGCAGGGCGAGGACGCCTCCGCCTACGCCGCGGAGGTCGCCTCCGTCACGGACGCGCTCAAAAGCGAGCTCGCCGGCGAGCTCAAGGCGGGGCTGGAGCTGCGGCTCTCCAAAAAGGTCCACACGGGCTTCCGCCTGTGCGCCAAGGACGGCTCGGGCTACATCGACTGCTCCGACGAGGAGCTGGCGGAGCAGCTCGCCCCCTTCTTCCGCGAGCTGCGCATTTAAGGAGGGACGCTCTTGGCTTCCTATTACTACTTGATCTCGAGCCTGCCGATGCTCCGCGCGGGCGACGCCCCGCCGCTGGATTACGCCGCGTTTCTCGACCAATGCCGGGGCGCGGTGAGCGACAGGGTCTACCGCTCGCTCGAGGAGCTGACGGTGCGCTCGGAGGACGGCGGCTTCGTGAGCCGGTGGGCGGCCTTCTACCGCGTGCTGCAGGGCGAGCTGACCTATCAGCGGCGTGTGAAGCGCGGCGAGAGCTGCGCCGCGCCGAACGAGCGCGACGCCGCCGTGACGCAGACCGTCACTGCGGCAGTGAACGCAAAGGACCCGCTCGAGGGCGAGCGGCTGCTGCTCGCGCTGGAATTTGACCGGCTGGATGAGCTGGTGGGACTGCACAGCTTCGACGACTGCGCGCTCTACGGCTACGCGCTGAAGCTGCGGCTGCTCGAACGGCAGCGCGTCTTCCGCCATGACGAGGGCAAGGCCGCCTTCGACACCCTGCTCGGACAGGTCCGCCAGCAGATATTCAGCCTATAAGAAAACGGGAGAAACGAAATGGAGAAAGTGACAGGCTATGTGACCGGAGTCAACGGCAACCTTGTCTCGGCAAGATTCTCGGGCTCCGTTCGAAAAAACGAAGTCGGCTTCGTCAAGATCGGCAATGACCGCCTCAAGGGCGAGGTCATCCGCATCAGCGGCGACGCCGTGAGTATGCAAATCTATGAAATGACCAACGGCATTCAGGTCGGCGACGAGGTCGAGCTGACCGGCGAGCTGCTGAGCGTCGAGCTCGGCCCCGGCCTTCTGACGCAGGTGTACGACGGCTTGCAGAATCCTCTGCCGAAGCTTGCCGAGCAATGCGGCTTCTTCCTCGAGCGCGGCGTATACCTTGACCCCATCCCCGATAAGGAATGGGAGTTCACCCCCTGCGTCAAGCCAGGCGACGCCGTGCTCGCGGGCGACGCGGTCGGCAGCGTGCCGGAGGGGCAGTTCACGCACCTCATCATGGCGCCCTTCGACCTCAAGGACGAGGGCTGGCGCGTAAAGAGCGTGAAGGAAAAGGGCGTCTATCACGTCCGCTCCACCGTTGCGGTGCTGGAAAACGGCGCGGGCGAGGAGAAGGCGCTGAGCATGGTCTTTTCCTGGCCGGTCAAGCAGCCCATCCGCTGCTATGAGGAGCGTCTGCGTCCCGACGAGACGCTGGTGACCAAGATCCGCTGCATCGACACCTTCCTGCCGGTCGCCAAGGGCGGCACCTTCTGCGTGCCCGGCCCCTTCGGCGCGGGCAAGACCGTGCTGCAGCACATGGAGGCGAAGAACGCCGACGTCGACATCGTCATCGTCGCCGCCTGCGGCGAGCGCGCCGGCGAGGTCGTGGAGGTGCTCAAGGAGTTCCCCGAGCTGACCGACCCGCGCACGGGCCGCTCGCTGATGGAGCGTACCATCATCATCTGCAACACCTCGTCCATGCCGGTCGCGGCGCGTGAAGCGTCCGTGTACACGGCAGTGACGATGGCCGAATATTACCGCCAGATGGGACTCAACGTCCTGCTGCTGGCGGACTCCACGAGCCGCTGGGCGCAGGCCATGCGCGAGATGAGCGGTCGACTGGAGGAGATCCCCGGCGAGGAAGCCTTCCCTGCCTACCTCGAATCCGTCATCGCCGCGTTCTATGAGCGCGCGGGCAAGGTCCGGCTGAGAAACGGCAAAATCGCCTCCGTCACCATCGGCGGCACGGTCTCCCCCGCGGGCGGCAACTTTGAAGAGCCGGTCACGCAGGCGACGCTCAAGGTCGTCGGCGCGTTCCACGGCCTCTCCCGCGAGCGCTCCGACGCGCGCAAGTATCCCTCCATCCACCCCATCGACTCGTGGTCAAAGTATCAGGGCGTGGTGGACATGGCGCGTGTGGAGGAGGCCCGCGGCATCCTCCGCCGCAGCAGCGAGATCAATCAGATGATGAAGGTCATCGGCGAAGAGGGCACCTCGGCCGAGGATTACATCCTCTACCAGAAGGGCGAGCTGCTCGATGCCGTGTATCTGCAGCAGAACTCCTTCGATCCCATCGACGCGGCCTGCGAGCCGGAGCGTCAGGCGCATGAGTTCAACGTGCTCTACGATGTGCTCACGCGCGATTACGCGCTCAGCGACAAAAAGGAGATCCGCGCCTTCTTCAATCAGGTGCGTCAGGAATTCCTCGACTGGCACGGCACGGTCTACGGTACGCCGGAATTTGCGGCGCAGGAAACGAAGCTCACGGACCTCTACCGGAGCAAGGTAACGGGTTAAGGAGGGTTTCAGAATGCAGAAGGTTTATACCAAGATCGAATCCATCGTCGGCAACGTCGTGACCGTGCGCGCCGAGGGCGTGCGCAGCGGCGACCTTGCCCTCGTCGGCGAGAGCTACGCGAGCGTCATCAAGCTCAGCGGCGACCTCGTCTCCCTGCAGGTCTTTGCCGGCACGCAGGGCGTCAGCACGACCGACACTGTGCGCTTCCTCGGGCGGCCCATGATGGTCTCGTTTTCCGACGACCTGCTCGGGCGCGTGTTCGACGGCGCGGGCGTGCCGCGCGACAACGGCCCCGCGCTGACCGAAAATATGATCCCCATCGGCGGGCCCTCCGTCAACCCCGCCAAGCGCATCGTGCCCAAGCGCATGATCCGCACCGGCATCCCGATGATCGACGTGTTCAACACCCTCGTCGAGAGCCAGAAGCTGCCCATCTTCTCCGTCTCCGGCGAGCCCTACAACCAGCTGCTCGCCCGCATCGCCATGCAGGCGGAGGTCGACGTCATCGTCCTCGGCGGCATGGGCCTGAAATACGACGACTATCTTTTCTTCCGCGACACGCTCGAAAAGAGCGGCGCGATGGGCCGCACGGTCATGTTCGTCCACACGGCGTCCGACCCGACGGTGGAATGTACGCTCGTGCCCGACCTGTCGCTCGCCGTGGCGGAGCAGTTCGCCCTTGCCGGCAAGCGCGTGCTCGTGCTGCTGACCGACATGACCAACTTCGCCGACGCGCAGAAGGAAATGGCGATCACGATGGAGCAGGTGCCGTCCAACCGCGGCTACCCCGGCGACCTCTACAGCTGCCTTGCCTCGCGCTATGAGAAGGCGGTCGACTTTGAGGGTGCGGGCTCCATCACCATCCTCGGCGTCACCACGATGCCCGGCGACGACGTCACCCACCCCGTGCCGGACAACACGGGCTATATCACCGAGGGCCAGTATTACCTCAAGAACGGCCACATCGAGCCGTTCGGCTCGCTCTCGCGTCTCAAGCAGAACGTCAACGGCACGACGCGCAGCGACCACCGCGCCCTGATGGACGGCATGATCCGTCTCTACAGCGCCTACAAGGAAAGCCTTGAAAAGAAGTCCATGGGCTTCATGATGTCCGAATGGGACGAGAAGCTGCTCAAGTACGGCCACCTCTTTGAAACGAAGCTGATGGACCTGAGCGTGAACATCCCTCTGGAGGAGGCGCTGGACCTTGGCTGGGGGATCCTCGCCGAGTGCTTCGAGCCGAACGAAACGGGTCTGAAGACCAGTCTCCTGCAGGAAAGATGGCCGAAAAAGGACGCCTTGAGCTGAGGGAGCGCGTATGGCTGTCAAACTAACAAAAAATGAACTGAAGGTTCAGAAGGACCGGCTCAAGCAGTTTCAACGCTACCTACCGACGCTGCAGCTGAAAAAGCAGCAGCTCCAATCGGTCGTGATGCAGGTGACGGCGCAGCTTGAGAAGGTCGAAGCCGAGCGGCTGAAGATCGTCGACGGTCTGGACGGCTGGATCGCGGTGTTCGCCGAAAACGGCAGCTTTCCCGAGGGGATGCGGCTCGATTCGCTCATCCGTCCGAAGGACGTCGTCTGCCGCGACCACAACATCGCCGGTGTGATCGTGCCGGTCTTTGAGGAGCTGACCTTCGAAGAGATATCCTACGACGTCGCGGACTATCCGCTCTGGGTGGACACCGCTGTGGTCACGCTGCGCGAGATCGCGCGGCTGGACGCGCTGGTCAAGACGCTGCGCACGCAGGTCGAGCTGCTCGAGCGGGAGCTGCGCTCCACCGCGCAGCGCGTGAACCTGTTTGAAAAGGTCAAGATCCCCGAGGCGAGGGAAAACATCCGCGTCATCGGCATCTACCTCGGCGACCAGCAGACCTCCGCGGTCGTGCGCGGCAAGATCGCCAAGAAAAAGCTACAGGAGGCGGCGCGATGATCGAGAAAATGAAGGTCGTTCACATCGTCGCTGCGCAAACGCAGAAAACGGAGCTGCTCGACGCGCTGCGTGCGCTCGGCATCGTCCATTTCGCGGAAAAGGCGGACGCCGACCAGACCTATCTGGAGCGCTTCGCCGCGCTCTCGCGGCTCATCACCGTGCTCGAGGAGCAGGGGGTGAGCGAGGTCGAAGCGGAAACGCTCGACGACGATCAATTTAAAGTGCTCTTCGACGAGCTCAACGCATGTCTGGAGCGCAAAAAGGCATTGGAAGCCGAGCGCGCCGCCGCGGTCAGCGCGTGCGACACGCTCGCCGGCTGGGGCAGCTTCTCCCCCGCCGAGATCAAGGAATTAAAGGCGCAGGGCTTCGAGCTGCACTTCTGCCGCGTGGACAAAAAGCTCCTCGCTTCGCTCGAAGCGGACGAGGAGATACGCTTCCTCCGGCTCGCGCCGGTCGGGAAGCAGCAGACCGTCGCCATCCTCGGTGCGCTGCCCGCCTCCTGCGCCGCCGGCGAGTTCATCCCGCCGGAAAAGAGCCTTGACGAATACCGGCAGGAGATCGCCGACTGTGAGCGCGGTCTGGCCGAGTGCGGCGCGCAGCTCAAGGCCGCCGCGAAGCACCTGCCCAGCTTCCGCGAGCAGCTGCTCAAAACGCAGAACGACGCGGACTACTCCTCCGTGCGCAATACCTCGGAGAGTGGGGACGGACTCGTGTGGCTGACCGGCTACCTCCCCGTCGACGAGGCGGAGCGCTTCAAGGCCGCCGCCGCGAAGGAGCATTGGGCGTGGGCGATGGACGATCCGGCGGCAGACGACGACAAGGTGCCGACCAAGATCAAGTACACCAAGGTCACGCGGCTCATCGCGCCGGTGTTCGACATTCTCGGCACCGTGCCGGGCTACCGCGAGTACGATATTTCGTTCTGGTTCCTCGGCTTCTTCACGCTCTTTTTCGCCATGATCATCGGCGACGCGGGCTACGGCTGCCTGTTCCTGCTGACCGCCGCGGCCCTGACGGTGAAGAGCAAGAAGCCCTCCGATGCCGTGCAGCTTTTGTGGGTGCTCTCCATCGCCACCATCGTCTGGGGCGCGATGACCGGCACCTGGTTCGGGCTTGAGGGCGCGATGGACGTGCCGCTGCTCCGCTCGCTGGTCGTGCCGACCTTTGCGAACTACCCCGAGTACTTCAACGTCAGCACCACGCAGCAGCAAAACAGCGTGATGAAATTCTGCTTCATTCTCGGCACGGTCCAGCTCTCGCTGGCGTGCGTGATGAACATCCGCCGCAAGACGCGGGAGAAGGACCTCAGCTGGGTCGCCGACCTCGGCTGGCTGTGCGCGATCTGCGCGCTGTACTTCGTGGTGCTCTACCTCGTCATCGGCGAGCAGGTGAACCTCACGCCCATTGCCGCGGTGGTCCTTCTCGGCTTCGTGCTGGTCGTGTGCTTCGGCGGTATGTCGCCGGACAAGACCTTCGCGCAGGGTCTCAAGGCGGGCCTTGGCAACGCCTTCACAGTGTTCCTCAACACCATCAGCGCCTTCGGCAACATCATGAGCTACATCCGACTGTTTGCCGTCGGCATGGCGTCGCTCGCTATCGCGCAGAGCTTTAACAACATGGCGCTCGGCTTCAAGGGGCCGCTGGTCGTCGTCGGCATCCTCATCATGCTCGTCGGTCACGGGCTGAACATCGTGATGGGCCTGCTGTCCGTGGTGGTCCATGGCGTGCGATTGAATCTGCTGGAATTCTCCGGTCAGCTTGGCATGGAGTGGACCGGCACCGCCTACGCACCGTTCAAAAAACTGGATAAGATCAGAAAATAATCAAAAAGAGGAGAAACGTATTATGAGCATTGAATTTATTGGTATGGCGTGTGCGCTGGGCCTGTCCGCCATGGGCAGCGCGTTCGGCGCGGGCTTCGCGGCGCAGGCGAGCGTCGGCGCGTGGAAGAAGTGCTACGCGAACGGCAAGCCCGCTCCCTTCATCATGGTCGCCTTCTCCGGCGCGCCCCTGACGCAGACCATCTACGGCTTCCTGCTGATGAACTTCATCCGCAGCGCCGTGGCCTCCGGCGCCGATCCCGCGCTCGCCATGTTTACGGGCATCTTCGCGGGTCTCGCCATCGGCCTGTCCGCGTTCTTCCAGGGCAAGGTCGCCGCGGCGAGTGCCGACGCGCTCGGCGAGACCGGCAAGGGCACGGCGAACTTCTTCATCGTCATCGGCATCATCGAAACGGTCGCGCTCTTCACGCTCGTCTTCAGCCTCCTGCTGTTACAGTAAGCGCAAGGAGAAATTTCATAGCGGCACAGCAAGGGAGCCGGAGGATGTCCGGCTCCCTTCTTGCAGCATTTTCTTCATGATACCCTCATTTTCCGCCAAAGGCGCAGGCTTTTTTGTCGAGATCTGCAATGTCCTCCTCCCTTCATTTCATCATTAGCTGATCGAATGATAAGTATATTAAATCGATTCTTTTCTTATGCCTTTGTATCCCGTATAATATTAAGGCTGGCGTTTTAACGCAAACCGTATCTCTCATAGTACGGAGGAAATATTCAGGAGGCTATTATCATGGCGAATTGTGCGATCGTAGGCATCAACTGGGGCGACGAGGGCAAGGGCCGCATGGTCGACTACCTCACCGACCGTTTCGACGTGGTCGTGCGCTATCAGGGCGGCGGCAACGCGGGCCACACCGTCGTGAACGATAAGGGCAAGTTCGCGCTGCACCTGCTGCCCAGCGGCATCTTCCGCGAGGGCGTGGTGAACATTCTCGGCAACGGCGTGGCGCTCGACTGCGAGAACCTGTATAACGAGATCGAGACCCTGCGCGCCGCAGGCGTGGCGATCACGCCGGAGAACCTGAAGGTCAGCGAGCGCGCCTCCCTGCTGCTGCCGTGGCACCGCGAACTCGACGCGCTGGAGGAAGCGCGCCTCAAGGACAAGAAGTACGGCTCCACCAAGCAGGGCATCGCGCCGTTCTATTCCGACAAGTATCAGAAGAAGACCGTGCTCGCCGGCGAGCTGCTCCACCCCGAGCACCTCAAGGCGCACCTTGCCGATCTGCTCGAGTGGAAGAACCTCACGCTCACCCGCGTCTACGGTGCAAAGGGCTATACCATGGACGAGCTGACGGCGTGGATCGACGACTTCGGCGCGAAGATCAGGCCCTTTGTCGCCAACACCACGGCGTTCCTGCGCGAGGCGCAGGCAAACGGCAAGCGCATCCTCTTCGAGGCACAGCTCGGCGCGCTGCGCGATCTGGACTACGGCATCTATCCCTACACCACCTCCTCCAACGCCATCGCCGCCTATGCGCCGGTCGGCTCGGGTCTGCCCACCGCAAAGCTCGACGAGGTCGTGGGCGTGGTCAAGGCTTACTCCTCCTGCGTGGGCGAGGGGCCCTTCACCTGCGAGTGGTTCGGCGATGAAGCGGCAAAGCTGCGCGAGGCCGGTGCGGAGTTCGGCGCAAAGACCGGCCGTCCCCGCCGCGTCGGCCCCATCGACCTCGTGGCGACGCGCTACGGCGTGGAGATGCAGGGTGCGACGAGCATCGCCCTCACGAAGCTCGACGTGCTCAGCTACATGGACAAGATTCCTCTGTGCGCCCACTATGAGATCGACGGCGTGCAGACCGACGATTTCCCCTTCCCCGTCCTTCTTGACCGCGCCAAGCCCGTCATGGAGTATATGCCCGGCTGGCAGTGCGACATCTCCGGCGCCCGCCGCTGGGAGGATCTGCCCGAGGCCGCGCGGAGCTACGTCGAATATGTGGAAAAGGCCATCGGCTGTCCCATCGGCTATGTCTCCGTCGGCGCGGAAAGAGAAAGCCTCATTCTCCGATAAGAAAAATGGAACGGCAGCGCCGTTCCATTTTCTTTCGGGTGGACAAGCCGCGGATTTTTCGGTACAATAAAGCAAATCAGAAAAGAGGAACGAGCCATGAGCAAAGATGTTTACGAATCACCCCTATCGTCGCGCTACGCGTCGCCGTATATGCTGCACCTGTTCTCCGCCGATATGCGCTTTCAGACGTGGCGTCGTCTGTGGACCGCGCTCGCCCGCGCGGAGCACGAGCTGGGACTGCCCATCACCGCCGGGCAGGTCGCGGAGCTGGAAGCGCACATCACCGACATTGACTACGCCGTGGCCGAGCAGCGCGAGCGCGAGGTGCGCCACGATGTGATGGCGCACGTCTACGCCTACGGCAAGGCCGCGCCGTCCGCCGCCGGCATCATCCACCTTGGTGCGACGAGCTGCTACGTCACCGACAACGCCGATCTCATTCTCTACCGCGACGGTCTGCGCTATCTGCGCGGTGAGCTGCTCGGCGTGCTGGCAAATCTCGCCGCGTTCGCGCGCGAATACGCCGCCGTGCCTACCCTCGGCTACACGCACTATCAGCCCGCGCAGCCTGTGACCGTCGGCAAGCGCGCGACGCTCTGGATGCAGGACTTTTTGAGCGACCTCGAGGAGCTCGACCACGTCCTCTCCACGCTCAAGCTCCTCGGCTGCCGCGGCACGACCGGCACCGAGGCCAGCTTCATGGACCTCTTTGACGGCGACGGCGCGAAGATCGACGAGATGAACCACCGCATCGCCGCAGAGTTCGGCTTCGACCGCTGCTTCTCCGTCTGCGGCCAGACCTACCCGCGCAAGACCGACAGCCGCATCCTGAACGTCCTCTCCTCCCTCGCGCAGAGCGCCTACCGCATGGCGAACGACATCCGTCTGCTTCAGCACGACCGGCAGGTCGAGGAGCCGTTCGAGAAAAACCAGATCGGCTCGTCCGCCATGGCCTACAAGCGCAACCCCATGCGCTGTGAGCGCATCTGCTCGCTCAGCCGCTATCTGATGGCCGACGCCGCCAACGCCCCCATGACCGCGAGCGTCCAGTGGCTCGAGCGCACGCTCGACGACTCCGCCAACCGCCGCATTGCCCTGCCCGAGGGCTTCCTCTGCGCGGACGCCGTGCTGCGCCTGTGCCAGAATGTCACCAACGGTCTGCACGTCAACAAGAAGATCGTTGACCGCACCATCCGCGAATACCTGCCCTTCCTCGCCACCGAGAACATCATGATGGAGGCCGTCAAGCGCGGCGGCGACCGGCAGGAGCTGCACGAGCGCATCCGGCAGCATTCCATGGCCGCGACCGCACGCATGAAGGAGGGCGAACGCTGCGACCTGCTCGACCGTCTCGCCGCCGATCCCGCCTTCGGCATGACCCGCGCGGAGCTCGACGCCGTCATGGACCCCGCGCTCTACACCGGCCGCTGCGCGCAGCAGGTCGAGCGCTTTCTGTCCGAGTGCGCGCCCCTGCTCGCGGATGCGCAAAGCGCCGACGGCGCGATCAGCCTGTAAACGCAGCAAGCCCTCCCGGCCGGGAGGGCTTGACTTTTGTGCGTGATATGGTACAATCGTTTTGAGGGACGCTGTTGTATTGCGGCGGTTAGCCACTCCCTTGCGAAAGGGGGTGATGCAGATGGGAAACGGGCGCCGGGCGCGAGCCCTGCGTTTCGCGATATGCTTCATCGTGATCCTTGCGATCATGATCTACATAGCCCCAAAAGCGTGTTGACCGCCCGGCTGGCACCCGAGCGGTCAACATAGACATTCTATTTTGATCTCTGAGGGCTAACTGCCGATACAGCAGCGTCCCTTTCTATCTTCATTATAATCCGGCGGGCAGATTTGTCAAGCCGGAAATTTTTTTTGCCCTCGTTGCACACATATGGACACCAAACGGGCGAATCACTCTTACAAGTGATTCGAGGTGCTTTCGCCGTAAGAAAAGATCATAAAACCGGCGGAAACCTCGGAATTTTACACGAAAAACTGAATCATACACCATCGGCTGCCCCGGCAGGGCGGCTTGAAAACAAACCTCGTCCTGATCGCAGGGCGTAAAAAACAGGAGGAAGCATGACAAAAACCACCAACTATCAGCTCAACCAATGGGCGAAGTCCGACCGCGTGATGATGGACGACTTCAACGCCGACAATGCCAAGATCGACGCAGCCCTGAAAGCCAACGCCGACGCCATCGCGGCGGAGACCACCGCCCGCGTCGCGGGCGACGCCGCACTGCAGAGCGCGGTGTCGGCCTGCGGCGACTGCTTTGTTGAAGCAAAGACCTACACTGGCAACGGCAAAAAAGGCTCGGCAAACGCAATCCGATTTACCTTTTCCATGCAGCCGCAGCTCGTTTTCATCACCGGCTATAGCGTCACAGCGCTCGGCGTGCGCGGCTGCAACCGCGCGCTGAGCAGCGACAGCGGCGGATTACAGATGACGTGGAGCGGAAATAAAGTCTCATGGTACAACGACAGTAACTACGTTTCTCACATGAACAACACCGGCAGCACCTACACGGTGATTGCCCTAACCAAATAAGCAAAAAGGATCCCACGCCTTTCGGCGTGGGATCCTTTTTTATCGCAAGCGGAAAACCGCTATTGATAATCTCTCAGGGAATTTGAGAAAACTTAGGCGATGGTGAACTCGCCGGAAATAGTGACATCACCGTCAACGGAGATAGTCCAACTATAAACGCCAGTCTTCAGGGCCTGAGTCTTCAGAGAACCGGCACCAGCGTTAGCGAGAGGCTCCTCGCCGATGACCTGGACATAGAAGAAGTGACCGCCTGCGGTAGTAATGGAAGCAGACTCGAGGTAAACATCGTTACCCTTGCTGTCCTTGATCACCAAGGTTGCAGTCTGGGCAGCAGTCTTAGTAGCGAACTTGAAGAAGATGTTGTTCTCGATGCCGCCGCGGATATCAGAGATACCGGTAAAGGTAGTACCCGCAGCAAAGGTGTAAGCACCATTCTCAACAGTCTTCAGCAGAGCATCGGTGTTAGCAATGGTGGACTTGGTACCCTTGATGACAACGGTGGTATCATCGCCATCATCCTTAATGGTCTCACGCCCGCAGACAACAAGGTTCGTCACCATGTAGTCGTCGATGATGGCATAGACGAGGTCATTCTCATCCAGAGCAATATTCTTGTAGCTGGACTCAGCGATGTTGCCGTCCTTGTCCTCATAGAAGATCTTGGCCTTCTCATCAACCGTAACGGTCAGGTTCTTGCCGCCGCTCTGAGTGTCAAGGGTAACGGTGTAATCAGCAGAGGTCTTGGCAATACCCTTGCCGGCCAGATAATACGTGCCGTCGTTAGGAATCTTGTTAGTGTTCAGCTTGGTGTAATCGTTGGTCGAGGAGACGTAGCCATCCTTGTCGACGGTGTAGTGGCTATAATAACCAGCCTTGTCCTCGGCACCGGCCTTATCGGCGACCTTGACCGTGGTGATCTTGCCGTCAACAATGGCATTGTACTCGAAGTAGTCGCCGTCCTCATCGTGGATCAGGTCGGAGACAGACTTGGAGGACAGGTACAGAGCCACGTTCTTGCTATCCTCAATTGCAGTATTGGTCGCGAAGATGTAGATGATGGTAGCCATGTTGCTGCTCTTGCAATAGTAAGAGTAAGCAACGGAACTGCTGTCCTTAGAAGGATCAATGGTGGGGGCGTCCTTGATGCCGGTGTAGACGGTGTAATCGTCGTTAGCCTTGTCATACACGACAAACACGGTCTTGCTGTTGGCATAGACATAATCATCGTCAGCAGTGTTCAGGGTGATGCGAGCCTTGTCATTGGTCAGACGGAAGCCGGTGCTGATCGTAGTGACAGTGCCATTCGCTTCGAAGGTACCTTTCTTGGCGGAGTTGGCATCCTTAACAGCCTTCAGCTTATACTCGCCGTCGCTGTTGACCTTGTAGGTCACGATGGTACCGCGCGCGATCGCATCGGACTTGCCTTCAGAGTAGTCCTTGTCGGTGAGGACGATCTTCTCGGTGCCGTCGGCAAAGACCAGGATGGCCTTATTCTCGGAGAACTTGTCCTTGTTCTGAGTGGCCAGAAGCAGAGCATAGTCGGTGGACAGAACCTCGTCCTCTTCCACATAGATGGCATAGCCATAAGAATCGAGATAGACAACATAGTCGTTCTTCACGGCAACGTTGGTCAGAGCGCCGCCATCCACATGGGAGTTAGCGGACATCTTGTATTCCGTACCGGCAACGGTCAGCTTCTTGTTGTCATCATCAGCAGCGTTGTTGACGACCTTGGTGACGGTGCCGCTGACGCTCTCGGCCACAGCAACGGACTTGACCGCATCGGCGTCGCCCTTGGCATAGGTGTAGAGAACATAGGTGTCATCGTCGATCTTCGCCTCGGTCTCGAACTCGAGAGTGCCGCCAACAGGACCGGCGCCCAGAGTATCGATCACAACGTAAGCGTCCTTCTTGGAGGTAGCAGCAACGCTCTTGCTGATCTGGCCAACATAAGTGTTGACCATGGTGATGATGACGCTGTTGTCGCCGTCGTCATAGAAGACCTCGGTCAGAACGCCGTTGCCGGACAGGCCGACCTTGGCATCGCTGCCCTTCTTGATGGCAACAAGGTTCGCGCCGGTGTACTCGTCACCGTCGACATAGATCTTGACATCCTTGACAGCGATGGCGTCGCTCAGGTTGAGATCCTTGTAGATGTCGCTGGCCTTGACAGCCTTGGTGTAGCTCAGGTCGGCCTTGTCAGCATAGGTGCCGACGGACTCGGACTTCCAGGTCCACTTGGTGGCGGGACGGCCGAAGTCATCGGTGGTACCGATCTTCTTGAGGTTCTTGTAGAGCTTCTCGCCCAGCTCGATGGTGTAGCCGCCGTTGTTGGTCAGCTTCTCGCTGGAGATGGTCTGCTCCTTGGCGATGGTGTTGGTGACATAGGAGGGCTCGGAAGCGCCGAAGTTGATCTCAGCGCCGTTCACGGTGATGTTGCTGCCCTTGGTGTCATACTCAACAGTGGGGGCCTCGAGGGCGTTCAGAGTCATCTGAGCGGCCTTCTCACGGGTGAGGACCTGATTGACG
>ERZ773224.1764-NODE-1764-length-25149-cov-3.601857_pt1 | contig 25149 bp, 9 predicted proteins | sample MGYA00580526_ERZ773224 | MGnify/ENA primary metagenome ERZ773224 (study PRJEB29015, sample SAMEA2737743) | human gut metagenome | biome: human gut; feature: human-associated habitat; material: faeces | place: China | collected 2012 ... | reverse complement strand
ACTTTCAAGGTATTCACTAACATACATATACATTTCAGCCTGTTCATCATCACTAGGCATATTTAAACTGTCCTTAATTGTATAGAACTTTGTACCTTCTTCAATCTTTAGAATATAAGCAGAAATATGCTTAACACCAAGAGACTTGCAAAAGTCCATAGAATATTTTAGTGACTCTTTAGTCTGAGTAGGTACGCCAATAATAAGGTCTAGTGAAATATTATCAATACCTGACTTTTTAGCCTGATTAACAGTATTGATTACATCTTCCTGACTATGAGTTCTTCCAAGTAACTTCATTTCACTTTCTACAGCAGATTGCATACCGATTGATAATCTGTTTAACCCACATTCTTTAAGTACAGTAAAGTCGATTAATTCTTTACTTGTAGGGTTCATTTCCATAGTAATTTCAGCATTTTTATCAACAGTAAATTTATCATTAATTACATTTAGTATTTTAGCAATTCTTTCAGTACCTAATGTACTAGGTGTACCACCACCAAAATAAACAGTATCAAGTACAATATCATCATTACAGTATTTATCAAATCTTTCAATTACTTTATCTACATACCGGTTCATTTCTTCATCATTCATCTTAATGCTGAAAAAGTCACAGTAGGGACATTTACTTTTGCAAAAAGGAATGTGAATATATAATCCTATTTTCTTCATAATTACCTCAAAAACATTGACTAATTCTATTAATAATAGTAAAATATACTTTTAGAGATATGTCAAGTATTATTGGAGGAAAAATGAGCGATTTATTTAACGAAATTGATAAAAGAAGAACCTTTGCAATCATTTCTCACCCTGACGCAGGTAAAACAACACTAACAGAGAAACTATTGCTATATGGAGGAGCAATTAACCTTGCCGGTTCTGTAAAAGGTAAGAGAACAGCAAAACATGCTGTATCAGACTGGATGGAAATTGAAAAACAAAGAGGTATTTCTGTTACTTCTTCAGTTCTCCAGTTTAAATATAAAGGATATTGTATCAACATTTTGGATACACCCGGACACCAAGACTTCTCAGAAGATACTTATAGAACACTAATGGCTGCCGACTGTGCAGTAATGGTTATTGACGGTAGTAAGGGTGTAGAAAACCAAACAATCAAACTTTTCAAAGTTTGCGTTATGCGACATATTCCTATTATTACATTTATTAATAAAATGGATAGAGACTCTAAGAGTCCTTATGACCTACTTGAAGATATTGAAAATGTACTTGGTATCAACACTTGTCCTATTAACTGGCCTATAGGTTCAGGTAAAGAATTCAAAGGTGTTTATGAAAGAAACACTAAGAAAGTTATTGCCTTTACTGCTAATAACGGTCAAAAGGAAGTTGAAAAAGAAGAATTTACTCTTGATGACCCTGAGCTTGATTCACATCTAGCATACGGCCAGAAAGAAACTTTACTTGAAGATGTAGAACTTCTTGACGGTGCAGGTGATGAATTTGATATTGATGCAGTTCGTAAAGGTGAACTTACACCTGTATTCTTCGGTTCAGCTTTAACTAACTTTGGTGTTGAACCATTCCTAGAAGAATTCTTAAACTTAACAACTCCACCACTTGCAAGAGAGTCTGATGACGGTATTATTGAACCTAAGAGTGATGAGTTCTCAGCATTTGTATTTAAAATTCAGGCTAATATGAACAAAAACCATAGAGACAGAATTGCCTTTATGCGTATTTGTTCAGGTAAGTTTGAAAAGAATATGGAAGTTTTCCATATGCAAGGCAATAAGAAAATTAAACTTTCTCAGCCACAACAGATTATGGCTCAAGAAAGAGAAATTGTTGATGAAGCCTATGCCGGTGATATTATCGGTGTATTTGATCCGGGTATTTTCTCAATCGGTGATACTGTTTGTACACCATCGCATAAGTTTAAATTTAAGGGTATTCCTACCTTTGCACCTGAACATTTCTGTTTAGTTAGACAGAAAGATACAATGAAGAGAAAGCAGTTCATTAAGGGTACAAATCAGATTGCACAGGAAGGTGCAATTCAGATTTTCCAAGAACTTGATGCCGGTATGGAAGAAGTAATTGTTGGTGTTGTTGGTGTACTTCAGTTTGATGTTCTAAAGTACAGACTAAACAATGAATACAATGTAGAAATTATTATGGAGAACCTACCTTATCAGTTTATCCGTTGGATTAAGAACGACAGTGAAGTTGATGTAAAGTCCCTTGACTTAGCATCAGACACTAAGAGAATTCAAGATTTAAAAGGTAATCACTTACTTCTATTTACATCTTATTGGTCAATTGATTGGGCGTTAGAACATAATAAAGGCCTTGAACTTCAAGAATTTGGTAATGTATAATTAAAAATTTAGCACAACCTTTTATAAGGTTGTGCTTTTTTGTAGCTTATTTAAGAATAATATCAATCAACTTTGTCAAATATTCGGTTAATTTTACCACAAGTAATGATTTTCCATACATTGTATGTTATTTTATTAACAGAGAAAAGAACATTATTTTAATTAATTTATGGCACAAATGATATTATATATATGGACTGGGGTTGTAGTAATTTTACTGCAACCCTAGTTCTTTTTTATTATAAATTATTTCCCAAAAAATAATTCAATATCATCTTCAACTGTACCGATACCCGAAATTCCAAAGTTATCAACAAGCACCTTTGCTACATTTTCAGATAGAAAAGCCGGTAGTGTAGGACCAAGATGAATATTTTTTACACCTAAGTATAATAATGCTAGTAGTACAATGACTGCCTTCTGTTCATACCAAGAGATATTGTAAATAATAGGTAGCTGATTAATGTCATCAAGTCCAAATACTTCTTTTAATTTTAGAGCAATAACTGCAAGTGAATATGAGTCATTACATTGACCGGCATCAAGTACCCTAGGAATACCGTTAATATCACCTAGATTTAGCTTGTTGTACTTGTATTTTGCACAACCGGCAGTAAGAATAACTGTATCCTTAGGTAAAGCCTGTGCAAAGTCTGTGTAGTAGTTTCTTGATTTTGCTCTACCATCACAACCTGCCATAACAACAAACTTCTTAATATCACCACTTTTAACTGCATCAACAATTTTATCAGCAAGTGAAAGCACCTGATTGTGTGCAAAGCCACCAATAATTTCACCTTGTTCAATTTCTGTAGGTGGTGGACATTTTTTAGCAAGTTCAATAATTTCAGAAAAGTCTTTTTCTTCACCAATGCCACCATCAATGTACTTAACACCCGGATAACCTGTAGCACCTGTAGTGAATAGTCTGTCAATATAACTTTTCTTAGGTGGTACAATACAGTTAGTTGTCATTAGGATAGGACCATTGAAACTTTCAAATTCTTCTTTCTGTTTCCACCAAGCATTACCGTAGTTACCAACAAAGTGAGAATACTTTTTAAAGTGTGGATAGTAGTGCGCAGGTAGCATTTCTGAATGTGTGTAAATGTCAATTCCGGAATTTTCACTTTGTTTTAGTAGCATTTCAAGGTCTTTTAAATCGTGACCTGATACTAGAATACCGGGACGATTCTTTACGCCAATATTAACCTTAGTAATCTCAGGATTACCGTAAGTTGATGTGTTAGCCTTGTCAAGCATCGCCATACCGTCAACACCGTATTTACCTGTTTCAAGTGTAAGATTGATTAATTCTTCAACTGATAAACTGTCATCAAGTGTCTTAGCTAATGCACTTTGTAAAAATGCATCGAGTTCTTCATTGTCACTCATTAATACATTAGCGTGTTTACTGTATGCAGAAAGTCCCTTTAAACCGTAAGTGATTAACTCTCTTAAACTTCTAACATCTTCATTCTTAGTAGAAAGTACACCAACAGTTTTACCTTTATTTTCATATTCATCTTTGTTGCCATTCCAAAATACTTCTTTAGGCAAAGTCTCTTTATCTATAACCTTAGAAAGTAATTCTTCCTTAACCTTTAAGGTTTCTGTAACTCTATCTTCAATTACCTTTTTGTCAAAATTTGCATTGGTAATTGTTGTAAATAGGTTAAGTGTAATAAGGTGATTAATTTCCTTATCAATAACTTTGTTTTCTTTTCTTAACTGTGTAGTAACAGTAGAAAGTAGCTTACTTACATATACCAACAAGTCTTGCATAACTGCTGTGTCAGGTGTTTTACCACATACACCACTTAGAGTACAACCACTACAGTTAGCAGTTTCTTGACATTGATAACAAAACATTTTATTTTCCATTATATATACCTCCAAAATTTCAAAGTCCCTTGACTTTGTGAGGTTAGTATAATATATTTTCAATTATAATTATGTTGTTTCTACAACAAAATTTAAAAAGGATGAATTTACTATTTTGAAATTACAAGAAAAACTTTTAAACCAAGAGAATATAAAAGTCCTAGAAAATTCATTATTGTTTAATAATATTTCTGTAGAAGAATTAAATAACTTATTGCATTGTCTAAAACCAACTATCAAAGAATATAACAAAGGTGAGTATATCTTTACTACAGGACAAAGTGTAAACACAATAGGACTTGTACTTGATGGAAATATAATAATAGAAAATAATGATGTGTGGGGTAATAGAAACATAATTGATACTGTAACAGTAGGGGAGATTTTCGGAGAAAATTATGCTTGTATTATGAAAGAACCTATTTTAGTTGATGTAGTGTCAGCAAAAAATTCAAAAGTAGTATTCTTTGAAATTAACAAAATTTTTAATTTATGCAGTAATGTGTGTACTTATCATAATAGTATAATCAAAAATTTACTTACAATCTCATCAGTAAAGTGCCTTAACTTGTCCAAGAAAATTTTAATAACAACACCTAAAACTATTAGAGAAAAACTGTTGTCATACCTATCCTATGTGTCAAAATCAATGAATTCAACTACATTTGATATTCCTTATAATCGTCAAGAATTAGCCGATTATCTTAATGTGGATAGAAGTGCCTTGTCCTATGAAATCAGCAAAATGCAAAAAGAAAACTTCTTCATCAATACAAAAAAACATTTTCAATTACTTATATAAAAGACCTACACAAAAGCATTACGCTAATGTGTAGGTCAATTTTTATAATTAAATTTATTCACAAGCCTTGTTAATGCAGTTAATTGCATTTAGGCTTCTAGGGTAACCAATGTATGGAACACATTGTAAAACAACTTTAATCAAGAATTCTTTGTCATTACCCATATTCATATTACCCTTTGAATGGACAATAAGCTGTGGTTCACAACCACCTTGAGCAGATAAGAAACAGAAAGTAATCATTTCTCTTTCAGCTAGAGCAAGTCCTTTTTTTGTGTAGTAGTCACCAAAGCAGTTATCAGCTAACCACTTGTTAATAGTACCTGCTTTCCAAGCCTCTTTCATATGTTCACCAAAGATAGTAGCTTGAGCCTCAATACCTTTGTCAAGTCTGTCTTCAAGTGTAGTTGTACACTGATAAATAACTTATATCTTATTCCTTATTTACATTATATATCTTTAATCTTATAATGTCTAATACTTAAAATTAATAGTCAGTTATGCCTTTTAGGTATTGCTCTATAAACTCAATAAATGTTGATGTAGCAGTAGAATATATACAGTCTTTCTTCCAAATTAGTACAGTTTCACTTTCAATTTTAGGACTGAATGGAACAAATTTTAACCCATCATATTTGCAGTTAAGTTTAATTCCCACAACACAGCTTTCTGTACTTTTGCCCATCATAGCTTGATTATACATTAGGTTGCCTCTACCAAAAATCATATTACCATTGTTTTTACCTAACCAACTGTTAACCTTTTGTTGCATAAACTTGTTCATAGAAACTATCATTGGAACACTTTTTAAGTTCTTAGGTTCAACAAATTCTTTGTTAGCTAACTCACATTCTTCACAAATGTAAACACCCCAAAGTTCTTTAATAGGCATAGCAACATAGTTATATTTGTCAATATCAATAGGAGTTTGTACAAGACCAATGTCAAGAAGTCCACTTTCAATTCTGTCAAAAACACTGTAACCGTTGCTACTGTGTAAGTCAAATTGTACCAAAGGATATTTCTCTCTAAATTCAGCAATAATATCACCTAAAATTTTAGAAGACAAAAATTCCCCACAACCAATATTTATTACACCCTCAAGTTCTTTTTCATTGTAAGAAAGTTCTTTAACTGTCTTGTCGGCTAAAGACAAAATTTCCTGTGCTCTCCTTTTAAGAATTAATCCATCCTCAGTTAATGAAATGTTGTGATTGTTTCTAATAAATAGCTTTGTGCCAAGTTCCTTTTCAAGTTGAGCAATTTGTCTTGATAGGGTAGGCTGAGTTATATGTAGTAGCTGACTTGCTTTAGTAAAATTCTTTTCATTAGCAATAACTAAAAAATAATTCAAAACGCTCAGTTCCATATTTATCACCAAATTAATTATACCATATTGATAAATAATAAGAAAGATAGTATAAAAACAAACAAATAAATATATATCTTTAATTCAATTCTTTATTCTTATGTTAATAATTTGACAGAAAGATATAATTGTAAAGTATATATTTATAAAAAGATGTGCAAATAGTAGAATTTTTAACAAAGTTCACAGATAATCTAATTTGTTCATATTTTATTAACAAAATAACGATATAATTTATTGGTAATTATTATAATATGAAAATATTTATAACTACATTCTATAGTTATAAAAGGAGAGAGAACATGAAAAAAGTATTATCCATTATGCTTATCATTCTTGTTGTTTTCTCATCAATGCCTATGACGGTATTCGGTGCAGAAAATCAAGATAATAGTAATGATGAATTTACTTATGCTTTGTCTGAGGATAACGCAATAATCACTAGTTATAACGGCAGTGATTTGTTTGTGGATATTCCTTCTGAAATTGACGGACACAGTGTAACAGAAATTTCATCTACTACATTCAAGAATGATAACAGTATTGTAGGTATTGAAATACCTAATGGTGTTACAACCATAGGTCAAGGTGCTTTTAAAAATTGTTTAAAAGCTCAGTATATCAGCCTACCTGCAACACTAAAGAATATTGACACAAACACTTTAACATCTAATGATGATTGTGTTTATATTGTTGAAAGAAATTCTGATGTTGAAAAGTTTGTAACAGAAAATGATATGAACTATAAGAAGAGATTTGCTTCAGATAAAGTGTCAGAGTCCGGACAAGACGATAACATAAGTTACAGATACAACAATCTCACAAGTTCACTTTATGTTTATGGTGATGGTGAAATTAAGAATTATAATTCTGATAACCAGCCTTGGAAAAATTATAAATCAACAGCTAAGTCAATAAAATTATTTGATGGTATTACTTCAATAGGTAACTATGCTTTTTATAATTTTACAAGTGTTACACCGGAAGTTACCATCCCAAGTTCAGTTGAAAAAATCAACTATGAATCATTTTCTAATTGTACATCACTAAAGAAAATTATAATTCCTGATAATGTAAAAACTATTGACAATAGAGCATTTGGCTCATGTACAAGTGTAACAGAAATAGAACTAGGTACAGGTCTAACTCAATTAGGTACAAGTGATTATTATTACAATAACCCATTCTATAATACAAGTAGTGTAAAGAAGATTACATTTAATAGTGAAAAAGTACCTACTACTCCATATGGAGATTTATTTCACTATATGAATAGCCTAGAAACAGTTTATGTTCCTGCTAAGTCATATAGCCAATATGTAGAAAGATTTTCTTCTTACATTAATAATGCTAAGTTTGTTTTATTAAACGATGATACAGATTTCATTATTGAAGATGGTGTACTTAAGTTATATCAAGGTAATGATGCAAATATTGTTATTCCAAGTGATGTAACAGAAATTGGTCCATCAGCATTTAGAAATAATGCATCTATAAAAACTGTAGAATTTAGTAGCAATGTTGAGAAAATTTCCAATAATGCATTTATGGGTTGTACAAGCCTAAAATCTGTTGCATTAAATAATAAACTAACAACAATTTCTTATTCATCTTTTAATAGTTGTTCTGCATTAAAAGAAATTACAATTCCTGATTCTGTAGAAACAATAGGCGATTATGCTTTTTATAAATGTACTTCATTATCAAATGACTTAGTAATTCCATCATCAGTTACTTCTATCGGTAATTATGCCTTTGCTGAGGACAACAAAATCCCTTCTGTTGATATTAAGGGAAATCCTAACGGTACAACTGTTGGAGATTATTCTTTCCAAAATGTAAGCAATGCCACTTCATTAAAATTTGGCAATGTAACATCAATAGGTGCATATGCCTTTAATAATTGTACTTTATTATCCGGTAAATTAACTATACCTGATAGTGTAACAACAATTAAAAATAGAGCTTTTGGAAATTGTAAAAGTATTACAGAAATCAAATTTTCAAAAAATCTAGATATAATTAACTATGAAACATTTTCTAATTGTACATCATTAAAGAAAATTACAATTCCTAATAATATCAAGACTATAGATAACAGAGCATTTTACAGTTGTACAGGAGTAACAGAAATAGAACTAGGTACAGGATTAACACAGTTAGGAACTGATTATAGAGATTATAATAATCCGTTCTACTATATGACCAGTGTAAAGAAGATTACTTTTAATACTGAAAAAGTACCTACAACTCCATGTGCAGATACTTTTGAATATATGAACAACCTAGAAACTGTATATGTTCCTGTTGATGGTTATAGTGGTTATGTAACCAGATTTGCACCATATATCAATAATGCAAATTTTGTACTACTAAATAATAAAGAAGAATTTGTAGTTAAGGACAATGTACTTCTTTCATATCAAGGTGATAATTCGGAAGTAACAATTCCTAGTGGCATCACTGAGATTGGACCATCAGCATTCCAAAATAATAAAGTTGTTACTAAGGTTACTTTCTCAAGTGATGTTGAAAAGGTTTCTTTAAGATCATTTTTAGGTTGTAAAAATCTAACTACAGTTGTACTTAACAACAACCTAAATTCTATAGGTCTAAATGCTTTTAACAGTTGTACTTCATTAAAGAGTATAAACCTAACTGACAAAATCACTACAATCGATAATTATGCATTTAACGGATGTACTGCTTTAACAGAAATTACAATTCCTAATTCAGTAGAAACAATAGGCAACTATGCATTCTATAAATGTACTTCATTAGCTGATGAAGTAGTAATTCCATCATCAGTAAAAACTATCGGTGATTATGCTTTTGCAGAAGATAACAAAATCACTTCAATTATTATTAAAGGTAATGAAGATGGTACAACTATCGGTAACAGTTCTTTCCAAAATAATACCAGTGTAAAAACTCTAGATTTAGGTAATGTAACTTCTATAGGAACATATGCATTTAATAATTGTACTTCATTAACCGGTAAATTAACTATTCCTGACAGTATATCAACAATTAAAAATAGAGCTTTTGGAAATTGTAAAAGTATTACAGAAATCAAATTTTCAAAAAATCTAGATATAATTAACTATGAAACATTTTCTAATTGTACATCATTAAAGAAAATTACAATTCCTAATAATATCAAGACTATAGATAACAGAGCATTTTACAGTTGTACAGGAGTAACAGAAATAGAACTAGGTACAGGATTAACACAGTTAGGAACTGATTATAGAGATTATAATAATCCGTTCTACTATATGACCAGTGTAAAGAAGATTACTTTTAATACTGAAAAAGTACCAACAACTCCATGTGCAGATACTTTTGAATATATGAATAACCTAGAAACTGTCTATGTACCGGTTGATGGTTATAGTGATTATGTAACCAGATTTTCACCATATATCAATAATGCAAGAATTGTTATGATTTCAGACAGTGACTTTGTTATTAAGGATGGTGTACTACTTCAATATTCAGGTACTGACACAGATGTTGTAATTCCTGATAATGTAACAGAAATCGGTGACTCAGCATTTAAGAATAACACTAATATCAAAAAGGTAACTTTCTCTAAGAATATTAAGAAAATTAACCAATCAGCCTTCTATAGTTGTACAAATCTAGAAACAGTTATTTTCAATAACTTAATTAGTTCTATTGGTAATAGTGCTTTCTATGGTTGTACAAAACTTTCAGGTGTATTAAAAATTTCTGAAAACACAAGAAGTGTAGGTAATTATGCTTTCGCTAATTGTACTTCATTAACTTCTGTTGAAATTGCAAGTAACAATGAAGAAATTAAAATCGGTGATTATTCATTCCAAAATGATACTTCTATTAAGTCAATTTCACTGGGTAATGTTACTTCAATCGGTAAGTATGCATTTGATAACTGTAAAGGTATCAATACAAAAGTACAGTTTAATGATACTCTAAAAACAATTGGTGAATATGCATTTAGAAATTGTAGCAATATTATTGATACATTAGTTATCCCAACCAGTGTAACATCAGTTACAACAGGTGCATTCCAAAACTGTTCAAGTATTGCTAATGTTGAAATTCCTGATTCTCTAACTAGAATTAGTGCATATACTTTTGATGGTTGTAAAAGTTTAGAAAGCATCGAAGTTCCTGATTCAGTAACTATTATTGATAATCATGCATTTAATAATTGTTCAAGTGTTGAAACAGTTACTTTAGGTAAGAATGTTCAAACTATCGGTAGCAGTAATTATTACTACTACAACCCGTTCAACGGCATGAATTCTGTAAAGAAATTTACATTTAAAGGTGATACATTACCGTCTGCATCATTTAATGATATTTTCTATTCTATGAATAGACTACAAACTGTATATGTAACTCTAAAAGCATATAAGTCATTTGGTTATACATATTCAGCATATATTAACAATGCAAGATACAAGGTTTTAGGTTACAAAGATGACTTTATTGTTAATGACAAGAGTGAGTTATTACTATATCAAGGTAATGATACAGTAGTAACAATTCCTGAAAATGTTGAAACTATTGAAATTTCAGCATTCCAAAATAACAGTACCATTGAAAAAGTGATTTTCAATGAAAATCTAAAGTCAATTTCTTCTTATGCTTTTGAAAATTGTATTAATCTAACATCATATGAAGTAAATAAAAATCTTGAGAATATCGGTAGCAGAGCATTTTATGGTTGTACTTCTCTTGAAAGTGTAAACTTAAATAATAACCTTACTACTATCGGTTCATCAGCTTTTGCAAACTGTACAAGTATAAGTGGTGACCTGAGAGTACCAAGTTCAGTAATTTCTATCGGTAGTAGTGCTTTTGACGGTGACAGTAGTATTGTTACTCTAAAGATTGAGGGTAACAAGAATGGCACATCTATCGGTTCTTATGCATTTAGAAATGCTAAGGCTTTAACTTCACTTGACTTAGGTTCAGTGGAAACTATCGGTACATATGCGTTCCAAAATTGTACAAGCCTTACAGGTGAACTTATTATTCCTGATAGTGTAACTTCAATGGGTGAAGGTGCATTCCAAAACTGTAGTAGTATTACATCATTAACTCTATCAGAAAAACTAACTGCAATTTCAAGATATGCTTTTGCAAATTGTTCTGCTATTAAGGGTGAAATCAGAATTCCTGATTTAATAACAGATATTTATGACGAGGCATTTAGAAATTGTAAAAATGTTGAAAGCGTTGTACTGGGTACAAATATCAAAAATATCGGTTCAAACAATTATTATTACTATAGTCCATTTAATGAAATGACTTCTGTTAAGGAGTTTATGTTTACAGGTACTAATATTCCAAATTGTCCTTTTGAAGATTTATTCTATTCAATGAATTCTCTGGAAACAATTTTTGTTCCGGTAGAAACTAAGGATAATTTTGTAGATAAGTTTGATAAGTACAAGAATAATGCAGTATTCTCAACAGATACTATGAAGTGTGGTGTTAGAAATCTAACTGCTTCTAATGTATATAGCAAAACAGTAAAACTTACATGGTCTAAGCACCAAAATGATACTGTAACAAGCTATATTATCACTAGAGATGGTGAACAGATTGCAACACCAAAGAATAATCAGTTTATTGATTATGATTTAACACCTAACAAAACTTATGAATATACAGTTTATGGTGTGAATGATGCAGGAGATAAAACAAGAGGTACTAAATTATCAGTAACTCCACATTCAATTGATGTTCTTGATATTACTACCCCTCATAGTCAAAATACTGTTTCTGTACAAGACGGTTCAATTACTGTAAGTGCAAAGAATGAAAATAACGGTATTGATTTAGATGGTAATGCAGTTTTAGGTAAACTATATTACTTTGACAAGGATAATAATAAAATATTTATCGGTAAGTCAAATGCAGTTATCAGCGACAAAATTTACTTTAACTTTGATTTAGATGTTGAAGATATTCCAAACGGTGAATATAAAGTTCTATTTACTTATACAGATATTGACAATGTAACAGTAGAAAAGGAAGGTACAATTCGTGTAGATAAGAGTGTACCTGAAAAAATCCAGAATGTTGTTGCATTAGGTGACTATAATGACATAAAAATTTCATGGTCTAAGTCCAGTGAAGTAGATAGTAAGATTTATAAAATTTACAGAAAATCCGAAGTTGATACAGATTTCTCTCTATTAACTACAATTAAGGGTAGAGATATTCTTTCTTATACTGATACAAATGTAAAGAAAAACAGACTATATACTTACTATGTAATTACAGAAAACAGCTTTGGCATTGTAAGTGAAAAGTCTGATGAAACTATTGCAATGCGTGGTATTGATGAAGAACCGCCTGTAATTACTTCAATAACCCCATCAAGTTATAGCTATATCGGTAATGTACAGAAGATTACAGTTGAAGCAACAGACAATCTAATGTTAGGTAGTGCAAAGCTATACTATAGTACAGATGAAGAAAATTGGACTTTAATTGATACAGTCAAGAATTCTCCATTCACATTTGCTTTCAATACTAAAGAATTAACTGATACAGAAATTTCTGTTAAGGCAGTTGTATATGACTTACAGGGTAACGAAAGTGAACCTAAGATTGTTAAGTACAAGATTGATAATCAAGGACCTGATAAGGTAACAGATTTTGCTATCAGTAAAGTTCTTTCTACAAAAGTTACTCTAAAATGGAAACAACCAAAGGCTGAAGATTTAGCTAGTTATGTTCTAGAAGAAAAATTGGAAAACGGTAACTTTAAGGTAGTGAAAGATAACATTACCGATAACGGTTGTGTTATTGAAAACTTAACACCAAATACAAAACATATTTATCGTGTAGCCGGTGTTGATAAAATCGGTAATATTGGTGGGTATTCCGATACATTAGAAGTTACAACTACTGATGATACAACTGCACCTGTAGTTACTTCATTATCACCATCAGCCGGTAGAAGAAACTCAGTAATTAACTTTAGTGCAACAGCCGGGGACGACTACGGTATTAAGTCAATAGAAATTCAAATTTCAACTGACCTAAAGGATTGGAAATCTCTATCAACTAAAGAATTTACAACAGTTTCAAAAACTGCAACATATTCATTTGATGTAGATGTTGATGAATTTAATGACGGTAGTATTTATGTAAGAGCAGTTGCAACCGACTTTGCCGGTAATGTTAGCGATACTTCAAGTAATGCACCATTTGTTGAATATATGATTGACAAAACTGCACCATCTTCACCAACCAATTTATTAGCTACAAGTACAGATAATGCAATTTATCTAACATGGTTACAAGGTTCAGAAGAAGACTTGTCAACTTATTCAGTATATCGTTCAACTGAAAAGGATAGTGGATTTATCCTACTTTCAAGTGGATTAAAGCAGATTAATTATTACGATACTACTGCAAAGAGTGGCACAGTATATTATTACAAAATTGCCGTTACAGATACAGTAGGCAATGTTAGTGAATTTTCACAGACAGTAAGTGCAAAACTTGCTGAGGATATAATTTCTCCTGAAGTTATTAGTATCTCTCCTGATAGCAATTCTTCAATCAGTAAACAGTTCCATACAGTAAGTGCTTTAGTAAAGGATAATTACTTAGTAGATACAGTTACTTTTGAATATAAAATTGAGGGTGAAGATAATTACAAAACATTTAGTACAGTGCAGAACATAAATGCCGACTATAAAACAGTATCAGCTGATATTCCTTTATCAGGTATTACTAACTCAAAGAAAGTTTATGTTAGAGTATATTGTACTGATACAAGTGGTCTAAAGTCAGAATATAGCAAAGTTTATACTTATACATATGATGATTTAGCACCATCAATTAATAACCTAAAAGCAGAAATTAAGAAAAACACAGTAACTCTTAATTGGTCAGATAATAAAGACAGTGACCTATCAGGCTTTAAGGTTTACAGAATTGATGAAAAGGGTAGAGAAACATACTTAGGTTCAAGACAAGTTTCTTCTAACCATTCATATGAATTTTATGATACTATCAGTTCTAAGTCTGATTCAAAATATACTTACAAAGTAGAAACTTATGATGAGTCAGGTAACTACTCCTCAACTTTATCAAATACAGTAGAATACAAAACTGTTGGAGATAAAGAAAATAACGAAAAACCTGTTGCCAGAATCAACGGTAATGAAGTAATGGAAAAGGGAGTTGAAGAATATTTTGACGGTTATTCTTCAACAGATGACGACAGTATTGTTTCATATCATTGGGATTTTGGTGACGGCACTTATTCTGATGATATTCAACCTATTAAAAGTTATAGATTAGCAGGTACATATGAAGTTAAGCTAACTGTAACAGACTCATTTGGTGAACAGTCAACTGCAACTTTCACAGTAACAGTTAAAGAAAGAACTGCAATCGGTACAGTAAAAGTTAAAGTAGTTGATGAAAAGGGCAAGATTATTCCTCAAGCACCTGTTTACTTTAATCTAGGTGAAGATAACCAAAAGGTTATTTATACCGATAGTAACGGTTATTCTTCATACAACCTTGCCGGTGGTGATACATTAGTAGGTTGTTACAAGTCAGGATATTTACCTGTTAGAAAGAATGTAACAGTCCTAACAAATGCAACTAGAGAAATTACTCTAACTATGATTAAGGAAGAACTTGTTACCGGTACTTTTGAAGTAACAAGAATGACATTTAACGAAATTGTTGATGCAGGTATCGATGTATATGACCCAGCTAACCAAAATGTTTATTCTGTTGAAGTTACTGTTAGATATGGTGAAAAAGAAATTCCAATTAAGTATATTAGAAATAATAGCAAAATTATAAAATATACTGTTTCTAATTCCGGTGGCTCTAAACCTAACGAAAACAAACCTAACGGTAACAGAAATTCTACTATTAGTGGTATTAGCTTTATTCCAAATAAAGAGAATAAAGAGTTTATTGCAATTCTACAGTTTGACGCTACTGCAAAGACACTAAAAGAATTCTTTGATGTAAAACTTCATATTGTAAATAACGCAACTAAAAACTTTGTCCTAACAAATAATGAAGTGAACCTAAATGTACCTGATGGACTTCACCTAATGGATAATGTTTCCGGTGAATGGTGTAACAGTAAGAATGTTAAGTTTGATAAACTTGTAGGTCAAGAAACTAAGACACTGTCATGGATTGTTCGTGGTGATAAGGTAGGTTCTTATGACTTGTCAGCAGATTATTCCGGTGTGCTAAGTGAGTTTGAAGAAACAGTTAAGACTTCTTTCAAAACCGATGAACCTATTGATGTTTACGGTATGACAAACATAATGTTTAATGTTGAAGTATGTAAAGAAATCAGAAACAATGCTTTCTACTTTAATATCGGACTAAAGAATGTTGGTAATATTGATGCAATTTGTCCTTCTCTTGACTTTAATAATATTGTAAAGAATATTACTTCAACAGCACTTGGTCTTGACCCATCAGATGAAAATTATTCTCCTGATTTTTCAGTAGATGCAAGACTAATGAATGTTAGAACTGTATCAGCAGATAATCAAAGTAAGTATGTTGATTATAAGTACTCAAAGGATGGTAGTATTGCAACTAATATAAGTACTCTTGCACCTGACGAATCAATTTATTTTGATTATGTAGCATATAATGCTATCAACTATGATGATATTGCACAGTTTAAGTCAGCATCATATAAGGTTCTTGACGGTATCGGTGGTGGTGTAACAGTAACACCGACAGACTTTAACTATTATAGTTTTGCTAATTCTACAGATAAAGTTAACGACTTAACTTCTAAAGAAGATAATAGCAGAAAGTCATCAGCTGAATATCTATTAAACGGTAACAACTTCCTATATGTTAAAAACAGTGATATGGCTAATTCTCTTGGTGAGGGTGTTTATAATAGCCTAAAACTTGCATTAACACTTGATTTTGAAACACTTACAAAGGATGATAAGAAGAAATTAATTGATGAATTATTGGTTAAAATGATTACCGATGATAATTCAGAACAAAACATTAACGGATTAGTAAGTGACCAGTATGTAAGTGCAGTTAAGAATGCTCTTTATGTTATAGAAAGTTCTTGTGATTCCTTTGACTTTGGTGATAATACAACTAAAGAAAAGGTAACTGCTATCATCAGCAATGCATTAGATAGCACTAATACAATAAACGAATTAGCAGGTAATTTAGAAAACTCAACTGATGAAGATTCAATTATTAATACATTCTATGGAAAACTTGGACTATCAGCAGTTGGTGGTATATCAGTTACTACATTTAAAAAGCTAGTTGGTGATAACCTAGGCTATAGTGAAAACTCAGCATTATTTAAGGGTATCACAGGTGTAAGTGAATACGGTGGTATGGCAGTTGAATTGTTAGTAGAAAATCCTATTAATGCTTATAACGATGCAGTAACTTCTCGTTACCTTTATACTCAGTTAAAGGCTCAAGCATCTGTTGAACAAGCCACATTATTACTAAATACTTTAATCAGTTATTATTCTGATGAAGAACGCTTTAGAGATTTTATGAAAGACTCTCAGCTTAATTCATTAATGTATAAGTCAGCTAATACCAACTACAAAAAGCTAATCGCTGATGAGGCTAAAAAACTAAAGTCACAGTTACTAAATGACTCATATAACTTTAGATTAGAACTTGCTAAGAATTTCGCCTCAGCTACTGCAAATTCAGTTGCAAATATTGTACTTGATGAAGCTATTTCTAAGTCACTTGGTAAGTTGGCAATTTGGTATGAAGCACTTTCAGCTACATTCCAAGTAGTAGATTCAGCCTTTGGCATTGGTGATATGTATGAGGCAGCAGATTCATTTGCTATTGCAAACTATATTTCAATGGCAGTAGAATCAGGTTACAACACAATTTCTAACAGTTATAAGAATAAAAACAGTAATCTCCTTTCAACAGGTCTATTTAGGGATATTGTTTCTGATGATTCTTCTTTAAATGACGACTCATTAGCTGAATATACTTTATATGAAATGAAGTCACTTTGTCAGATTAGACTACTTGGTGAACAACTATTCTATAAGTATATTAATAGTGACAATTCAAATATTATTCATACTGATGAAGAATTTGATGCAAAGATAGTTAAAGAAGTAAATGATTATTTCGGTATTAATGCAAAGGATATTGAAGAAGTATTTGATTATGTTTATGAAAAAATCTTATCTTCAAGAGACAGTATCTTTGATATTGAAAGAAAAGAAAGTATCACTCAGCCATCAGCACCAACAGTAACTATTGATTATAACAATCTTCGTACAGTAGAAAAGTTTGATGATAAGTATGAATATTGTACAGAAGATGGTGTATGGCATACTTGTGACGGATATATTAATGTATATCCTAAGACAGTAAGAACTATCCTAAGGGTTAGACTAAAGTCTAGTGGCAATAATATGTCCGGTAAGATTACAACAGTAAATGTTTATGCTAAAAAGTCAGTTAGCAAAAATGTTTCAGTTAAATATTCAGATGGTAAGTATTATCTAACTAACCTAAATGAAAACTATTCATATCAAGTAGCAACGGTTTCTTCATTAACTGCAAATGCTGATTGGACAAAGGCAGTAACAATTAACAATAAGGTTGATACTACCGTTACAGGCTTAAGTAATTCTGATTATCTATCAATCAGAATTCTTGAAAATAAAGATCTAGAAGTAATGACTTCCGACCCAACAGTTCTTAAGGTTAACAAGAAATTACCTTTAACTATTGTTACAGAGGGTGACGGTAATGTTACACAGACAAGTAGTGACGGTTACTACTTTGTTGGTGATGATGTAACACTTACAGCAGAAAAGTCAGCTGACTCAATTTTTGCAGGTTGGTATGTAAACGGTGAAAAGGTAAGTTCTGACCCTACCTATATTCTTGAAATGACTGAATTCGCAGAAATTACTGCTAAATTCACAGGTAAATCAGAAGTAAAAGCAACTTCAATTAATGTAACTTCTCCATATACAGAAAATAAAAATACTTTCTATGTTGGAGAAAAGACAAAACTAGTTGCCAACTTTACACCAAATAACACTTCTAATAAGTCAGTTAAATGGACTTCAAGTAATAATTCAGTAGCCACAGTTAACAACTTAGGTGTTGTATCATTCATAAAGAGTGGTAAAACAGTTATTACTGCTACAACTTCAAATAATATCTCAGCAACTTATACCATTAATGTTGTAGAAAATAAGGTTGAAAAACTGGTTATCACAACTGATTTCTCTGTAAAACAGTATTTTGAGGGTGAAACATTCTGTAATGACGGTTTAAAGCTGGTTGCAGTTTATACAGATGGTTCTTCTTCATATGTTGATGATTACACAGTAACAGGCTTTGATAACAAAAAAGTCGGTGAACAAACATTAACCATTACTTCAAATGGTAAAACAGTTACTACAACAGTTACAGTTCTCCATAACGGTATTTGGAATGTAGTCAAAGAAGCCACTTGTAAAGAAACAGGTAAAATGGTATATGTATGTTCTATATGTAATAAGGCAGTTTCTGAGAAAACTATTGAAAAGATACCTCATACTGTTGTAATAGATAATGAAGTTAAACCAACTTGTGAAAAGAATGGTTTAACAAAGGGTAAGCATTGTTCAGTATGTGGCGAAGTAATCACCCCACAAAAGACAGTCCCAAAGCTAGGTCATACAGTAGTTAAGGATAAGGCAGTAAAACCTACATATACACATACAGGTTTAACTGAGGGTTCTCATTGTTCAATTTGTGGTAAGGTGATTGTAGCCCAAAAGGTTGTTCCGAAGTTAAAGAAAACAACTATTACTCTAAAGAAAGCTAAACAATCTGTTTATGTAAAGGCTAAAACTACTGTAAAAGCTACAATTAAAAATCCTGTTGGTAAAACTACTTATAAGAGTAGCAATACTAAAATTGCAAAGGTAAACAGTAAGGGTGTAATCACTACTTATAAGTTAGGTACAGTTAAAATTACCGTTAGAAATAATAAGGTATCTAAAACTATGACACTTGTAGTGAAGAAACCTAAGCTAAAGAAAACTTCACTTACACTAAAGAAAAAGAAATCCTATACACTGAAAGTTATGGGTAAAGTAGGAACTGCTAAGTTCACTTCTTCAAATACTAAGATTGTTACCGTAAATAAATACGGCAAAATCCTAGGTAAGAAAAAAGGTAATGCAGTAATCATCGTTAAAACAAATGGTGAAACTCTAAAGTGTAAAGTAAAGGTAAATTAATCTAATAAAAGTAATGACTGACATCACTCCATGTGGTGTCAGTTTTACTTTTGAAATTATTTTAAATTCTTCTTGACATATAAGTTATTAAGTGTTATTATGAAACTACCATAAAGAGTGCGTGAGGGAGTAAGCCCTATGATCGCACACCAACCTACCAAAAGGCAAGGTGGTAAAGCTTAACCGATGGTGTGTATATATTTAGACTGGTCAACATCTATCGGTAACGATGGGTGTTATTTTTTTACCTCTCTTTGTGGAATTAATACTCAAAGGGAGAATTTTTTATGTCAAGAATTAAAAACTTATTAGCAGAAAATGAAGGAAGAATCTATGTTTATCTAAAGGATAAGGAAGTAGCAAATCAGTTTATGATTGATGCCGAAAATGAAGGTTTCACTTTTAGTGACGGAAAAAAGCCAACTGAAAGAAAACCGTCCGATATTATGGCAATTAATAAGGACAACACAATTAATTATGTCGGTACTGTAGGTCATATTGCTTATCAATCAGCAGACAAAATCGGGGAAGAACCACTTATTAAGGTCGATTATAGCAAAGTGTTGCAACATTCAAAGTAAAATCAATATGTAATAAGAAAAGCTAATACCACTTAGGTGTTAGCTATTTCTGTTTAAATAAAAATTATAAGTACAAGCAAAATGCCAAATTCATTGAATAAAATGTACTAATAATTTGGAGGTGGTGTTGTGCTGGAATTTATAAATTTTTTAGGTCAGTATATTTTTACTTTTATTCTTCACATATGTGGTAATGGAAAATTTCCTAAACCATTATCGGAAGAAAAAGAAAAAGAATATCTTCTAAAGTCCAAGAATGGCGATATTAAGGCTAGAAATATTTTAGTAGAACATAATTTGAGATTAGTTGCACATATTATCAAGAAATATTATGCAGTAAATGTTGACCAAGATGATTTGGTTTCAATCGGTACAATAGGACTTATAAAGGCCATAAATACATTTGATATGGACAAAAATATAAAACTCAGCAGTTATGCATCAAGGTGTATTGAAAATGAAATTCTAATGCACTTTAGAAATCTTAAAAAATCCTCACAAAATGTTTCTTTAGAAGATGCAGTTGATATTGACAAAGACGGTAACACTCTAAAATTAATGGACTTACTTTCTATTGATGATGATTTTGCAGATAACCTTGATAAAAAGTTAAATCTTCAAAAGATTAATAAGTACCTAACTGAAACTTTAACTAAAAGAGAATTACAAATTATCAATCTGAGATATGGACTTAATGGCAGTAAACCACTAACTCAAAGAGAAGTATCTTCAATTATGAATATATCTAGGTCATATGTTTCAAGAATAGAAAAAAAGGCATTGGAAAAACTAAAGGCTAGGTATGACACAAATTAATACTTAAGGGCAGTAGTTTCTACTGCTCTTATTTTGTGTATATTACTACTTGAAATTTTTGCAACTTAGGTTATATAATATTTATGGCGAAAAAAGTAGGGAAGATGATATAAATGGCTATTGCCAAAAGAAAAACAAATTTAATGACACAAGGTAATATAGTTAAGCAAATATTATTCTTTTCAATACCACTTATTTTAGGTAATTTACTTCAACAACTTTACAGTACAGTTGATTCAATTATAGTAGGTAACTTTGTAGGCAGTAATGCCTTAGCAGCAGTAGGCTCTAGTACATCACTAATCTATTTATTAATAGCTTTTAGCCAAGGTGCAGCAACAGGTGCAGGTGTTGTAGTATCTCAGTATTTAGGTGCTGAGGATAGAAAGAAAACCCATGATGCAGTTCATACAGCAGTAGCAATTTCAATAATTTTAGGTTTAGTCTTAACATTAGGTGGTGTACTCCTTAGTAGGCAAATACTTATTTGGATGAATACCCCTAAAGAGGTTTTATGTGACTCAGTTACATATTTAAGGATATATTCAGGTGGTTTATTATTTAATGTTATATATAATATGGCTTCAGGTATTCTTAATGCAGCAGGTAATTCTAAAAGGTCACTTTACTATTTAGCCTATGCCTCAGTTACAAATATCATCCTTGATATTGTGTTTATCAATATTTTAGGTATGGGTGTTGAAGGTGCAGCTATTGCAACAGATATTAGCCAAGTAGTTTCTTGTATATTAGCAATAGGTTATTTGGTAAAAGTAAATGAACCTTATAAAATTAAGTTAAAAGATATAAAGCTTAATAAATCTACTGCCGGCAGAATAATCAAAATCGGTTTACCTACCGGTATTCAAAATATGACTATCTCACTTTCCAATGTATTAGTACAGTCAAGTGTAAATCAGTTTGGTGCATCAGCAATGGCGGGTTTTGGTGCATATATGAAGATAGATGGTTTCAATATTTTACCGGTATTAAGCTTCAGTATGGCTATTACCACATTCGTAGGTCAAAACTATGGTGCAAATAAAATTAATAGAGTAAAAAAGGGTATGTGGATTACCTTAGCAATGGGTGCAGTTTATACTATCATAACAGGTATTTTACTTCTAACTTTCTCAACACCATTAATGCGACTTTTCACAAATGACCCTAATGTAATAGAGTATGGTAAACTGGCAATGGATTACTTCTGTCCATTCTATATTTTAATTAGTTGCTTACAATGCTTAGCCGGTACAGTTAGAGGTACAGGCAAGAGTATCCCGCCAATGGTTGTACTACTAACTTCAATGTGCCTATTTAGAATAGTATGGCTACAAGTGGCATTACCTTTCTTTAGTACAATAGACGGTATCTATGTTTTGTATCCGGTATCTTGGATGGTAGGTCTAGTATTAATGGTCATCTATGTGTGGAAAGGTAAATGGTTAGTCCCTCATACGGTAAGTTGATATTCCAGAGATGATTATATGACTCGTGAACAATTTGAAAAAAGCATCACATTATTGGAATAGTAAATAAGAAATTAAAGTTCTAAAAGATATTTTGAAGAAAGCTATATTTGATAAATATAATGGTTTTGGCAATTTGAAAAGTTTTCAAAAATAAATGTATTATTTTTAGAATTTAAAAGATTTAATACATTAATGCAGTTTGCAGGAGCAGTTGGTACAAGCGTATGTGCTGCTTTAGCTTCATCAGCATAAAGTATGGATAATTCTATGAATTATGCTGAGAAAACTGCCGGTGGTTCTACTCATAGTTTTATTTTCTTATTAATACTTGCAGTTGCATGCCTTGCACTTCAAGTTACCGGATTTAAAACACATAAAGAGAATTAAATACATACATAATTATATAAAAGAAACAGACACCAACTATTTACAGTTGATGTCTGTTTTTATGTATCATCATTCTTCTGTTGATGATGTTTCTTCAATTTTCTTAACTTCTTTATCTTTATTTTTCTTATCGGATAAAGGAGACATAGACTTTGCACAGATCATCATTGTTGATGCATTGTGAAGTAAAGCTGAAAGTGATGGAGTGATAACACCCATAAAACCAAGTAAAAGTAGGGAAGAATTAAACCCTAAAATAAATCTGTAGTTTTTATGAATTCTCTCCATCAATTCTTTACTTAAAATTCTAACTCTAGCCAGCTGATTTAGTGAAGAATCCTTAATAGTAATATCAGCAGTTTCTCTTGCAATATCTGATGCATCATTCATTGCAACAGATACATTAGCAGCAGCCAAAGCCGGGGTATCATTAATACCGTCACCAACCATAATTACACAGTGACCTTTATCTTTCAAATCTTCTATGTACTTATGTTTGTCCTCAGGTAGTACCTGATACTTGTATTCTGTAATGCCAAGTTGTTCAGCAGTCATTTTTGCTGCCTTATAACTGTCACCTGTAAGCATAACAATATTACTGATACCAAGGGACTTTAGTTCAGTAATAGCATCCTTAGCATCATCCCTAGGAGGGTCACTAATACAAAGGACACCGACTAATTCATCACCAATAGCTAGGTAAAGTACAGAACAAGCACCGGACTTTTCATTGATAAGTTCTTCTTGTTCATCAGTAACAGTTATGTGTTCATCTTCAACAACAAAGTGTTTACTACCGATAATAGCTTTCTTGCCATGTAGTGTAGTAGAAATACCATGTGCTACAACATAGTTAACTTCAGTATGTTCCTCTAAATGAGCAATACCTCTTTCATTAGCAGCATTTACAACTGCATTTGCCACACTGTGAGGGAAATGTTCCTCAAGACAAGCAGCAATTTTTAATATTTCTTCTTCACTGTATTTGCCAAATGAAACTATCTTTTCAAGTGTAGGTTCAGCATTAGTTAGTGTACCTGTCTTGTCAAATACAATAGTATCAGCATTTGAGAATGCTTCAAGGTATTTACAACCTTTAATAGTAATATCGTGTACTGCAGCCTCTCTAATAGCAGAAATTACTGCAATAGGGGTTGATAGCTTAATAGCACAAGAATAGTCAACCATCAAAAGTGAAAGAGCCTTGTTTACATTTCTTGTGAAAATCAATGTTAAGAAGAATCCTAAGAAACTGAATGGTACAATTCTGTCAGCTAAGTTTTCTGCGTTACTCTGTACACTAGCCTTTAGATTTTCTGAATTATCAATTAGTTCAATAATCTTGCTAATTTTTGTGTTAGAAGCAAGTTCTCTAACTCTTACAACAACAGAACCTTCTTCAATTACTGTACCTGCATAAACAGAAGTATCAGCAACTTTCATTACCGGTAGAGATTCACCTGTAATAGATGCCTCGTTAACAGTAGCTTCACCATCAGTAACAATACCGTCAATAGGAATAACATTACCTGTATGAATACGGATTTTATCCCCAACTTGTAGTTCTGTAATAGGTATCTCAACATCTTCACCGGAAGTTACCAGCCATACCTTATCAGTCTTAATAACTAGACTGTCAGTTAAAACAGCTTTTGTTCTTTCTCTGGTATATTTTTCTAGTAAGCTGGAAATTGATAGTAAGAACATAACTGTACTTGCAGTTTTAAAGTTCTTTCTGGCAAAACAAGCGACAATAGATGCACTGTCCAGTACATCAACATTTAGCTTACATTCACTAAGTGCTTTTAAGCCATTTTTAATGTACTTAACACTGTTGTAAATTGTAAGTGCTGTGGCAATAGGGTTAGGCACAAATGCTTTGAAAAATACTCTCTTTAAAGCAATTTTAAGTAAACTGTCTTTAAATTCTTTATCAATTTCTTTTATGCCATATTCTCTTTTTTCTGTCATAGGAGCAAGAGTGTTTATATTAAGGTTCTTAACTAATTCGACAACCTTATCTCTGAAACCGGTCTTGTACATAACAAGAATACCACCGTTAATGCTTGTAACATCAACTTCTTTTACAAAACTACTTGTAGAAATATAAAAGCGAATACTCTCCTCATATTCTTTAGGAATAGCATAGTTGCCACATCTGAAACGAATACGACAAGGTTTATCATATACAATTTTGAATTTCATTAATA
>ERZ773224.1759-NODE-1759-length-25234-cov-10.900552_pt1 | contig 25234 bp, 26 predicted proteins | sample MGYA00580526_ERZ773224 | MGnify/ENA primary metagenome ERZ773224 (study PRJEB29015, sample SAMEA2737743) | human gut metagenome | biome: human gut; feature: human-associated habitat; material: faeces | place: China | collected 2012 ... | reverse complement strand
CGGCCGTGTAATTATTTAATATCGCCTGCATGCGATTTCGTAGGGGTCGCCGCGTGCCTTTTCAGCCCGTCAGGTCGCGACCGCAGGAAGTGGCAGGACGGCTGCTGAAACGGACAGCAGAGGCGGGCGACCCGCCTTGAATAATGACACCGTCACGGAATTTATGGCGAACAGCACATGGTTGTAACATCATCCTGAGTCTAAAGGCGCGCAGCGCCATCTGAGTCCGAGGCGATGCGTCAGTCAGCGAGCCTGTTTTGCAAACGACGAACGATGAACGATTCCCTCTTACCGGCCTGCGGACCACCGACTGCGAACCGCGGCGCCGACAGGCGCCATCCCTTACACTTCAACAATCTCGACATCTTTGACGTATTTCCCCTGGCTGCGCAGCCACATTTCGATGCCTTTGCCGTAGACTTCTGCTTCCAGCTGGTACGTCCCGTCGTCTTCGCTCAGGATTTTTGCCGTCGGCAGGCGGTCGAGGATGGCGTCGATGTCATAGCCTGTGTACGTAAAGGTAACACGCTGCAGGCGGCCGCCGTACATGAACTGGACGCGCTTGCGGAACTCCCCTTCCTGGAAGCGCCGGCTGTAAGGAATGCGGAAGGTCTCCTTCTCTACTTCCATGGTCTTAATCCGGTCCAGGCGGTACACCGTCGGCGTAATGTCCCGGGCGCTTTCATAAATCTTGGCGATTTCCTTGTCGTCAATGAAGGCGATGAGGTAAAAATAATATTCCGAAAAGAGCAAGGCCAAGGGCTTCAAACGCCGCTGGACGATTTTCCGGTCCTTCAGGCGGCCATAGGCGACGTCGACATAGCGGTGCTGCTGGATGGCCTCGCCGAGCTGCCACATCGTGTCGAGGAAACTCGTCCGGTGCCGCGGTTCGACGTAGTGGAAAGCTTCATTATTGATCAATTTCGCTATCAGCGCCTGATTCGACGCGGGCACGCAGCAGGCAATCACCTTATGCAACATCTCTTCCATTTCCGTCTTGACGAAAGCCCGGCTGTCGAGCAAAATCTTGCACAGCGCCAGCACTTCACTGTTCGACAGCTTCTCGACCTCGCCGCCTTCCATACGATAGCCCTTGTCGACATGATCATAAACGATGTCACACGGCGTCCCGCTGCCAAGGGCCATGCCATCATGACAAAAATCCCGGATATCCTCAATGTCCCGCTGGATACTGCGCTCATTCACACCATACTGCTGAGCAGCTGCCGCCTTCTGCACAGTCTGGCCCGCCAAAAGCTGCGAATACAGCCCCAGTACCCGTGAAACCTTATCTTGCTTCAAAACATCACCTTCTTTCACAGCGTAATCGTTATGTTAATTAGACGAACCAGGCCATAAATACTGAACTAAAAAACGACCTAAAGGCTGTAAAAGGAACCATTTAATCACCCCGGCAAGGGCATCAACTATCGCCGCCCCCATTTTTAAACATCCCCCTTTTTATTACCAAGTAAGAGACAGCAATTTCTTCCCCGCACGCAAGCTCTTTTCCACGCCGGGATCTAATGCTCCTGATTTAGTTAATAAACTGGTGTCTATAACTTTCTTAATGCCCAGAGCCGTGATCATACACTTCCCAATGGCTTGTTTTTCACGCTCATCATAATCATCCCAAGAAGTTCCTTTCCAACGAATAATGCGGTGCATTTGATTAACTTGCCCTGAAAAGTGTAAATTTAACCGTGTTAATAATCGCTGTAAATCCTCAGCTCGTTGAGATATGTTTTTTAATTCAGAAACAATATTCGTTTGTTTTTCACAGGCCACTTTTGCCTGAGCCGCTTCCGAATAAGCATTGTTCAAAGCAGTTCTAGCCCGGCTTGAACTCAAACCGCCAAAAATGAGTAATGCCGGTCCTGCAATTAGGCCGCCCAGTACTGTCATGCCGCCAAGGACCCCAAATCCCCCAGTGGCCAAGGTACCGCCACCAAGCCAAGCTAAAGTAGCATTACTTGCCGCTACGCCTGATAACTCAGCTATGGCAGCTCCTGTAGAAGCTGTACCGACAATACCTGCAACGCCATAAGCACCAAACGCCATAATAGCACCACCGCCTAATCCAGTAAGTCCAGATTCAATAATACTGTTTAATTTTTGCGAATCTTTCTGTAAATCATTTTGTAAATATCGTTGAAGATTGGCAGGACTCATATTCACACCATAAATCCGCTGCAATTCCCGGATTCCCTGGCTGTTTTTCAAATCAATTTCCTTAAGCTGAGAAAAATCGCGTACAAATTGATTAACCGTTGTCGCTAAAATTTGCACTTTTGTGCGTCCTAATTTTTTTATCTCCTGACTAGTTTTCTGGCGCTGTACTTCTACCTTTCGTTGTGCTTCCTTTAATTTGCGCTGAGTATCAGCATGTACTTGTTGTGCATCTTTCCTCATCGAATGTGCATCAGCTGTTTTTTTTACACCTAAAGCCCCGGCAAGTACCGCGCCTCCGATTAAAATTAATGGTAATGGCATAATAAGACCTCCTTACTAAAAAATCAGTTTCTTTGTCGAATCTCGCATAAAAGTATCAATATCCGCTTGGTTTTCAAAGGGAAGTCTCGTTCCAATAGCCCCCATGATTTTTTGCATACCTTCGATATACATATTAACATCACCATGTATTTCACTGTTTTCCAGCAAATGTAACCCGCCGTCAATAGTTTGCAGGCGTAATTGACGATGTTTTCGACATTCTGATTCTACAATTTGACGCTGATGACGCATTTCTTTTTTCGCTTCCCTAGCCCAGCTTTCCATTTCTCTTCGCTGTTTGACAGAAAGGCGTTCATCATGCAGCGTTTTCATTGCCCCATTATAAATAACAGAAGCGGCTACGCTCCCCACCAATCCGCCAACAATGGTTCCTACTCCGGGAAAAACTAAAGATCCCAAACTCGCGCCCCAAGTTGAAGCTGCAATCCCTACACCATTAGCACCTAAATCTTCCATAAGCTCTAAGCCGTTCAAATCACCACGCAAATACTTGCGAAAAGAATTAGCAGCACCAGTCACACCTTGCACAATCATTGCCGGGGCATTAGTTTTAGCAGCAGCTTTCACGATTTTATCTGAAGAAGAAAGCATGATTCCCTTCAAAGCGGCACCACTGGAAGTAGTAAGATATCCTTTAGCTGCCCCAGTTGCTGAATCAACAACAATATCCTTAGTAGCCTCGGCATACGTTTTTTCGCCTCGCTGGATCGCTACAAAATTCTGTGCTGCTGAAATAGCACCGCTGATGGCCACACTGGAAGGCAGTTGTTCCATGCCAGCTTCATGTGAAGTTTCGCCAATCCGTTTAGCCGTATGCAACAAAGGATGTTCCCTGGCAAATACGGCTTCTTTAGAAGTGATGCCCGAATTTTTAATGCGTCGGTAACAGTTTTCATATTCTCTGGCTTTTTGTTCACATTTGCGGGCTTCATCGATATTCCCACGTTTTCTATAGACTTCAGCCCGCTGTTTAGCTTTAGCCGCTTCAGTCTGTGCATACTGTCGCATCGGCTCGTACTGTTCAGACGGAACAGCAATATCGTCATACCGTCCCCAGCGCCCTTGTGGACGCATTCGATTAACATTAGTTTGGGCTGACCGTTGGATATCTTCCGGTGTGCTATATTTACCAGAAAATTTAAGCTGTACGCCGTCCTTGACATTGCCATTTTCCATGATGATGAAATCACCATTAGCACCTACTGAGCCAATATCTACTTGGGTATCATTCCCTCGTCCCACATCATTCGAACGGGCAACACGTTGGGAACTCCCATGCTTAATATTTTCAGCATTTTTGCTGGCAACAACGTCGATTTCCGCATTAAAGCCAGCCTGTTGTTTTATATTTTGTCTTTCATACTGCGGATTTACCTTAGATTGAGCTACCTGTTTGTGACCTTTGGCAAAACCGCTTTGGCCAGTGCGTTCATTATGCCATTCGTATCCTGTATAGGCTTTAACAAATTCATTGTCGGCCTGACCATAACGATTGACCCGTTCCAAAGAATTTGCCAAAAGCGTCCCATCTTTTGCTTGTTTCTTTTGTCTCTTCTTTTTATCATCCTTCATTACAGTCAGGCCCCCTTTCATTATTGCATACCGTCTAAGGTTTGCAGCAAATCATTGCATTTATCTTGTAATAGTTCGATATCTTTTTTAGCCTCTTCTGCCGCTTGTGACTGATTCTTCCCAGCAAAAAGAATATTTTCGCCTTCAGCGATGTACTTATCCAAAGAATCCGCGATTTGATTGATGTCGTTTCGTCCTGCCTCATATACAGCATTACCCCAATCTCCATACGTCTTTCGGATTTCGCTTTTTGCCTGACTCAAGCGGGTATTCGCATTATCTTCAGCTGATTTTGAAAGGAGTGCACCAGCAAACTGAACCATACTACCTATAACAGGAATAGCCTTACCTGCAAAAGCCGCTGCTTTAGCACCACCTTGCCCAATAATCGGTAACTTATCCCAAAATCCATTAAAAATAAATTTACTAGCAAAACTAGTTAATCCGCTTGCAAAAGCTTCTGAATTTACGACATTGAGAAGGGTTTGTGTTCCATTTTCCACATAATTAGGAGAAAATTTTAACTTCCAATCTTCTACATTTGATAATTCCGCTCGATTTTCACTTACAATTAATTCATTCCGTTGCATAGCGAGATTTTTACCATATTTATTGAGTTCCGTATTGATTTCCTCAATGATATCTTCCCTCTTTTGAGCAATCCGCTTCAATTCATTTTGAATATCTTCATTAGCAGTTTCCCTTTGTGCTATAAATTCATCATTATTACCCTCCAAGGAAAGGCTGGACGCCAATTGTCCTCCGGCATTGCGAATATCTTGCTTAGCTGAAATATATAAATTATCTAACTCACGCATTTTATCTCGTTTAAAACCTTTCATTATGTATACGAGCTCATTGATTGCTTCCTGGTCTCCACTTGCTTCTGCACAATCCAATTGAGCCTCAATATCATTCAAACAATCCTGTAACCGCTGAATTTGGCTGCACAACTTACCATATAATCCTTTTTCTTCCGCAAAATCATTCAAGGTTTTCACGAACCCATCGTACCCGCTAATTTTATATAATTCTTCTTGTATTTCTGCATCAGATATATTCAAGCTATCTAAATAGGATTGCGCATCTAAAAAACATGGATGAAAATTATCTTCACTTAACATCGTATTCCCATTATACGGTTGTGCCAAGACTTTTTGTAAATCAGCAAGCAAAACTTTTTTTTCACCACCACGTGACATCTTGTTGATAGCTAAAATCATTTGCTTTCCTTTACCCATGTCATAGGCCAATTTATTAAAGTACCGTAAAATCGTAGGATTAAACAATTCATTAGTAATAACAAAAACAATCAAATCCGATTTTTGAATCGCTTCAGCAGTAATCGCATCATGATCTTCCCGGATACCTGTTTGAATCCCAGGCGTATCAACAATATACATCCCATTCCACACATATGGGGTATATTGTTGTGTTGTAATCGCAGCCCCTACTTCAATACCTTCATTTTTAGTCAGCATTTTTATAATAGAAGATTTACCTGCACTATATTGTCCAACGAATACGATGTTAATCATGCTGTCTGTATCCACGGATTCTTGCAATTCTGATAAATCAAACTGCACACCTGTCTTTTGTTGAACAAGCTGTAATTCATCCTGACATTGTTTTACTAAGTCCTCATATGCCTTCGTAAATTCCACTAATTTTAATTTTTCCATATCCAAGCGCCTCCTAATCATTATCTACAAATTCACAAACAGGATAATTACAAGATTGTGCCACTAAATGGCATAACGTCTGAATTTGATACATTTGCCGCCGATCCTCTTCGCCTACAAATTGTTGTTGCTGATGTTGCTTAATAACTTTTTCTGCTAATAGATTATTGACCCAAATTAATCCTAAATCTTCTCTATATCCTGCTTCTATTTGATCATCAGAAATATTTCCTAATTTCCGAATTAATTGAACAATCTTTTCTCCCTGAAAATCATCATCATGATGATACATATAAAAATCTTCCTGCATCATCTGCTTAATATTCCTTAGCACTGACTGATCAATGGGTAGGCCTGGTTTAATCGCTAATAGTGTAGCTTTCCCAGGAATTCTTGTTATGTTGGCAAAAGAATCTTTCCATTCATCAGCCTGCAGCAAATGCAGCGCTTCAGTAATAATAGGCAAATTCATGGGTCCTAAAATTTGATTAATTTTTTGCCATAGTTCTAATTGCTGTTTATGCATAGATAAAACATCGTTTAAATAACCGATCATCCCTTCTTCGGTTTTTTCAAAGGAAGCAAAAATTTTTTGGTAATTCTCCTCTAGGACATTGCTCAACGATATCATGAAAGACGGATTTCCCTGACTAGTATTACACCAAGTATTCTGCTCATTTTCTGTACCGTGCAACCATTCTAATATGCCCTTATACATGGCAGCCTGGCGTTTGCGAATTTTATCAGACTTAGAATCGGTAAATGCATTGAGAAGTAAACCTATTCCCGCACCTATAAGTGCAATAGGTAAGCCAAATCCAGTTGTAGCTAACGCTGCCAACCCCGTCGCTCCAGCTGTTCCTAAGTTTACCAAAAACCTTGTATCAACAGGATCATCCCCTTGAATTTCTGCCTGTGTTAAATTTAAGGTCATTTGCAAAGATTCTGGAATATGCATAGCAAAGTGTTTCAATTCCCGTTCTTTATCGTCCTGTAAATCCTCTAAAAGATTCTTGATATTGTCAGTAATAGATTTACCATTAATCTTTAAATTTTCTACCGTATTTTCCCAAGACTTGGCAGCATTTTGATCATCATAGTGCTCTTCTGCAAAACAGTCTGCAGCATTCAATACTTCTTTATATACTTGTTGCAAGCAATTATTCATTAAGGTCATTGCTCGGTCATTATACTTGCAGCTTACGTCCTTTAACTTATCGATTTCTTGGTCTAAATCCATGACCGTAATAGCACTAGAAATATATTGATCCAATAACACGTTGGATGTATTCAGCAAACTGTGATAAACAATATCCACAGGCGTTTTAAATTGATAGAAGACACCGGCCTCATTAATTTTTTCAATAATGGCAGTCGAAACATTTTGAAACTGACTCAATTGATAAAGTTTGTTCTTTTCTTCAGTATCATTCGCCTGTTGTGATAGCCAAGCTGTATTTAAATCCGTATATAAAAAGGGAACATCCTGCCAATCCTGACCAAACTCTCCAGCATATTCGTAAAATTGCCTTTGGATGCCCTCAAATGCATCTTTTTGTGACATCCTTTTAGTTACGTTATACTCACGCAATTTCATAGACAAGTCCTTGCGAATGCCTGCCGCCTTAACATTAAGAACGCAAATCACCGGTTTCCCCAAATTCTTTACTTTAGCAAAAGCTTCCGCTTCTTCCCGTTGTGGCCCATCATCAGTAATCAAGAACAAGATTAAATCAGCATATTTTGCCGCTTCAAAAGCAATTTTTTCGTCTTCTTCGCCACCTTCTTTAGCAGCCGCTATACCAGGAACATCGACGACTTTAAGCCCCGTTTCCTTCCATACATATTCCCGCACATCACGTGTTGTTCGCTGACTACCTTTCCCAATACTTTCACCATTTCCATGAGTTAAAACTTCCATTAATGTCGACTTGCCTGCCATCGTTTTACCATATACAGTAATTGTAAAATGTTCCAACTTATCCTGATAGTCATGCAACCCCTTATTCATTTCATGATAAATATCTGACAAATCACTAGAAATAGACAATAGATTTTCTTTGTAAGCCGTATATGCTTCCGGGACTTTAGCTGTTGTTGAAGAAAAATTGAGTTGTTGGCTGCTGACAGCAATTTCATCCATGACATCTTTAACAGCCTGTTTTTGTTCAGCAGCTACTTTCATTCCTCTTGCAGAAGCAGCCCGACATTTTTTCAATGATTCTTTAAGTGCTTTAATCTCTTCTGAATCTACTTGAGTACCAAATATTCTCTTAAAAAAATTAATTATTCCCATAAAATGTACTCCCTCACTTTCTTTACCTTAATCACGTTTGTTTTAAAATAATTATACCTAGCCATCTGGACAATTTCTGTCACTTTCCTAAAAACACACAAAAAAAAGACAGCACGATAGTATCGTACTGTCTAAGACTAAAATATTGTGTTGTTGATTGCAGTTTGGAGATGGCCTTACCCCCCCCCCTGATAACTTTCAGGCATGAGTAAAAGTGACAGATTATGCATATTCATTGCATTTTCAATCATTACCAAATAATCCATCACCTTCACCGCCCAACTGCATTTATAACATTTGTTTATCAGTTATATCTATTCTATTATAACAATTTCGCAGTTACTTGTCATTAATATTTTACAAAGTCGGATGCTACGCACCCTGAAGTTAGCAGCTAGCCGTTAGCTAGCCGTTAGATAATATGTAGTGACCTCCATTTGCAAGCATCGTGGATTTACCTGTATGATTAATATATATAAACATCAACAGGATTTACCGCATACAAATGGAGGTCACCTATGAAAAGTATAATCTATGTTGGGATGGATGTCCATTCCCCAAATTACACACTTACCAGTTACATGGTAGGAAACGACAACTGCTTTGCCACTGTCCAGGTGGAACCGGACTACAAGAATATCTTGAAATACCTGGAAAAAGTCCAGGAGAATATGGGCACGCCGTGTGAATTCCACTGCGGTTACGAAGCAGGTTGCCTTGGTTATGTCCTTTACCATCAGCTGAGGGACCACGGGATTGACTGCACGATCCTTGCGCCCACGACGATGCCGACGTACCAGAAAAAAGAAATCAAGACCGACAAGCGGGATGCTCAGAAGATTGCACGCTGCCTGGCATTCAACACTTATAGCGCGGTGTATGTTCCGACGAAAGCCGATGCTGCCGTCAAAGAATATATCCGTATGCGAGACGCACACCAAACAGCCTTGAAGAAGGTAAAGCAGCAGATTCTGGCATTTTGCCTGCGGTATGATTTTAATTTCACCATCGGTAAAAGTTACTGGACACAGAAACACTTGGACTGGCTGAAGAAGCTGCCCATGGATGACTTGCTGCGGGAAGTCCTTGATGAATATCTGATGACCTACCAGCAGCTGATGGACAAATTGGAGCGCTTCGGCAAACGGATTGAAGAGCTTGCCGGAAGCCCCGCATATGCAGAGGGGGTGAAGAAACTCACAAGCCTGATTGGTATCCGTACGCATACCGCCTTGGCACTGATTGTAGAAACCGGTGATTTCTCTCGTTTTGCGAAAGCCTCCCAGTTCGCTTCATTTCTGGGACTGGTACCCGGTGAACGATCCAGTGGTGAAAAACAAGTCCGGACAAGCCTTACGAAAGCCGGGAATACCCACCTGAGGCGATTGCTGACCGAATCGACCCAGTGTTACAGCCGTGGCCGTATCGGTTTTAAATCCAAAGCCCTAAAGGCAAGACAGGAGGGCAATACACCGGAAACCATTGCCTATACAGACAAAGCGAATGAACGCTTGAAACGAAAATTTTACCACATGGTCTTGAAGAACAATAAGAAACGCAACATTGCTATTTCCGCAGTCGCACGAGAATTATCCTGCTTTGTTTGGGGATTGATGACCGGGCATACTGCTTAGATTGAATGCTTTGAATGGATAAATCCTGAAACTTGCTAAAAGGCATCTTGCTGAGACGTTGGTATGGCTTACAAGGTTTAGTGATCTACGATAACTGCTATGCTGACACAATACTTGTGATTCACGACGTTAGATCGTAGCACTGACGGCGAAACCATTACACTGTGGTAACCAATCCACGTATAACAGAGTGGCACTGCCGAGAACAGAGGCTTGTCTAATGTCTCTTCAAAATGCCTTTAAGCAAGATACAGGCAAAATATTGAATTTAGGTGCTTGACAAAAGGCACTACATAACAGCAGTTAGTGTCTGAATGCACCAACCCTGTCCGCCCGTAGTAATGCACCAGCGAGCCCGACTCTCAAGCGACGGACGATGAACGAACTACGATGAACAATTCCGCCATTCCCGAACGGCAAATGGTCATTATAGACGAAAATAAATGCCTATGCTATGGGCCAAAACTCAAATAAAACACAAAAATAACCGCCCAGTTCTCCAACTTAAGCGGTTATTTTTGTAAGCTTTAATTTGGGACCAACCGTCTATCGGCAGGATCTCTTTCGTGTTTATTATAACGTTATCCGCAGCCCTTCGTCAAGATGAATCAGAGCAACGTTTTGACTGCGAATGTCGGCACTGTCAGGTGCCTTCACATTCCGTATTCCTTAAATAACTTTTTCCGAAATTCCGCATCTTCTGCGGCTTTCGCTACATCCTCATAGCGCTTTTCCTTCATCAGCAAACTTATCAACTTTCCCCAGCGTTCATTGGCTAAGTGCTGGCCAACACGCTCGCCTTCTTTACGTCCTTCTTCCCTACCTTCAGTTTTTCCTTCCTCAAAAGCATCACGATGATCCGAGTTGTAATCGAGGATAGCCAGTTCCCGATTGATATAAGCCCGGCGTTCGGCATCATTCTGCAGAAAAGTTCTTGCCGCATCGACCGCTTTATGGATAGCTTCATCGCTCATGATCAATTCCCCCTTTTCATCGTCACTGAGCTGATTGGCAAAATAGGCCAGCCAGCGTTCCATCTTCGTCATTTCGTGAATCGGTTTCTTCGGTAATTTCGTGTATTTTGGTATTTCCAGAAAGTGAAAGACCAGGTCCTTATTGAGTCGGTCTCCTGTTTCAGCATTGTAAATACTCCACATGGAATGGGCCTCTTTCTGCGGCAGCAGGCTAAAACGCAAGAGATTAATGGTGATGCACGGCTTCAAGTCCTGATAGGCACCGCCAGGAGGCAGAGACATCAGGTACAGTCTGGCCCAATAGCACATGGTACGGCGCTGCATGTTTTTCTGATTGACAATCTGCACTTCAATGTCGACTTGTTCACCTGTATCCAGCGTACAGGCCACGTCCAGACGCGTCAGTTTTTCATCATGGCCGCCTGGCACATTTTCTGTCGGATTAAAGACAATGTCCGTAATCGGATGTCCCAAATCTTCAGCCGCAATGGCATTCAGGAAATCGATTGTAATCGCCTTTCGCTCGGGCCTGCCGAAAATAAATTTGAACAGCACGTCGTTCATAGGATTGAAATTACGTTCTGTCAATTCCGGGAACAATTCACGGTAGCGGATTTCGTTGGCTGTCATCTCGTAAGCGCATAATAAATCGGTGTATAGAAAAAACCATGGACCTATGATATTCTTCAGTCATAAGTTCATGGTTTTATTTTTTACGCTTTACAGTTTTCTTGAACCGTCGCTGTCCAGGGCAGGTATTGATTCAAGGTTTCTTTATTCTTGAGGTCCGGTGTATTCGGCAGCTGTTCAAAGAGGTATTGCAGATACCGTTCCGGGTCCAGATTATTTGCTTTGGCGGTTTCGACCAGACTGTATACGATGGCGCTGGCTTTGGCTCCTTTGGGGCTGTTGCTGAACAGCCAGTTCTTTCGTCCGATCGTGAAGGGACGGATGCCGTTTTCTGCGGTGTTGTTGGAGATGTCGCAGTGCCCGTCTTTGAGATAGTTGGTCAGTTCAATGCGGTTCGACAGGAGGTAGTTCATCGCCGTTGCTAAGGGAGATTTTGGCAGCAGCCGGCCGACATGGTTTTCTGCCCATGCGAATAGCGCCTGCAAGATAGGTTTTTCATCGTTGAGGCGTCTGGTATATCTTTCTTCTGGCGAGAGATCCTTATATTCAGTTTCTTTATGGAATAATTCCCCGATTTGACGGATGCCTTCCTGGATCAGGGAGTTTGCCCAGGCATCGGTATCCTTGGCATAAGCCGGGGCGGCATCGACGAACTTACGGCGGGCATGGGCCCAGCAAAGGCAGTGGCCGGCTGTCTTGATATTATGGTATCCGGAATAGTCGTCGGTTAGCAGGTAGCCCTAGAAACCATTCAGGAATGTTTCTGCGCAATTTCCGGCGCGGGAGGGTGCATATTCGAACAAGCGTATGTTCTGATTCGGGTTCAGGGTCGTACTGGTATAGATCCACATGTACGATTTGCTGGTGTTCTTGCGGCCTTTTTCGTTATGCACCTGGACCGGGGTTTCATCGGCGTGAAGGCATGGTTCTTCTAATAGCAGCTCATGCAGCCGGTCGTAGACCGGGACCAGCCATTCCTTGGTGGCGATGATGATCCAGTTGGCCAGGTTAGCCCGGGGAAAAGCAAGACCAATGCGTTTCCATTCGCTTTCCTGCCGGTACAAGGGCACTGCATAGCCGTATTTTTGCATCATGACATGGGCAACAACGGACGGCGAGGCAATGGAATGTGGGATGACCGGCTGGGGCATCACAGCTTTCAGGATGGCAGGCTGTCCCTGTTTACGGCATTCCCGGCATTCATAGCTCTTGCGATAGAAATCCTTTACTTCGACATGGGACGGGATGTAGATGACTTCGGAGCGGATGAATTCTTCTCCTACCGGGGAAAGTTCACTGCCACACGCAGGGCAGACCATCGTATCCGGTTCGACAACGATTTTTTGATGAGGAAGGTTGGCCAGGAGTTCTTCCCGATGGCCGACCTTTTTCTTGCGTTTATGCGGTTTGACGGTGACTTCCGGTTCCGGAGCGCTGGGCTTGGCTTCCGTTTCGGCTTCGTTGAACAGGCTCATCTGTTCTTCCGGGTACACGACCTTCTTGGTTTCCGATTTACAGCCGAACTGAGCCTTGCGCAGCCATTCAATCTGCTTACGCAGTTGTTTGTTCTCTGTTTCCAGCGACTCGTTCTGCGCGGTCAGTTCATCGATTTTCCCTTGCATTTCCTGTTCACGGATATCTGTCATACGGCACCTCAACCTTACGAATTTATGATGGGCCTATTATACCACAAAACAGCCGAAAACCCTAGTGTTTATACAGGGTTACGGCTGTTTTATATGACAAATTTCGGGGTAATATTTTGTACGGCCCGGGGCTGTTCAATTGACAGACCTTCCATGAGCCAGCGGAACTGCTGTGGCGTCAGCTCTCGCACTTCATCCGGCGTATTCGGCTATTGCAGCCGGCCTTTTTCAATCCGTTTGTAAAGGAGCAGGAAACCGTCTCCTTGCCAAAACAGGGCCTTGAACCGGTCCCGGCGACGGCCACAAAAAAGGAACAGCGCCGGCTGGAACGGATTCAGGTGAAACTGCTGGGTGACGATGGCGCTGAGCTCATCGATGGACTTACGCATGTCCGTATACCCGCAGGCGATGAATACATGGTCTGCCGAAATATGCAGGTCCATCATACGTTTATCTTCTGCAAAAGCTGCAATGTTTTCTGTAGCAGACTTTCTGACGTATGCTCGGTGATTTCTAAGGAAAAAGCACCATACCGCACGGTAATGGAATCTGGTACCGGCGTAGCCGATGAAAGTGGTACCCAGGTTGGCGTTGGATTTTCTGTGGTCGCCAACGGATGCTCTCCAGCAAAATGAATACGGATTTTATGTTGCCAGTAGTAATATTGCTTGGTTTTAATGCCATGCTGCGCACAGAAATCCTTGGTCGTCAGGCCGCTGGCCTGACACTGCTCGATGATTTGCATCCAATTCCTCATCCTCAGATCACGGGTAATCTTCTTAGTGTCCAAAAATATTCCTCCTTGCTTTGTGGGATATATTAGAGGTTTTCGACTTTTTAGACAAAATGGGGAAAACTCTAATAAGTCTAATTTATTCCATTGACTGAGCCTATTTTCTCATAAATGGCAAGGAGATTAAATCCACTGGTTTATTTTACGCTTACCTTTCACTCTATATATCCCATAGGGTATCCCCGGTTTGGCATGGAAAAAGAAAAAAATTCCCGGACTTGTAAAAACAAGTCTGGGAATTTTGTGCTGACGTTCCTATAAAACTAGCAGCTTATAAAATAGCAACAAATTATTTTACAGTACCATAACTATCTTTATTTGTGCAATATATCATTTATGAAACTCAATGCCGATTCATTTCCCGGTACAAACATTACTTTGGGGTTCGAAAATTTAATAACAGATTTTATATTATCCGCTAAATTTTGTGCTGATGAGGATAAGTCAACTGTTTTGATTCCATCGGGATTATATTGCAAGACTTTATTAATATTCTTTTTTTGTTCTTCAGAGCGAAAATCATTATTTGCTGACAGTAAAATAGATGGTATTTTTAAATATAGCAACTCGCTGGTAGTATTACGACCTGCTCTACAGATTACAGCTTTCGCTCCAGAATACATGCGCGCAGGATTGACATACGAATCAAAGATTTCTACAGAATCATTTTCAGACAAATATTGACGCAGTGCTGAAGCCACTGTTCTGTCATTACAATATATCCGACAACGATATGCAGATAGTATTCTGGAAGATTCTATCATCTTTTTCCCCATCAGAATCGTTGATTCCCAAAACCCCTTTGAGGAATTTTGACATCCGCCGCCTAATATTCCGACGATATCTTTTGAACTATCATTGTTTTTTATATTTATGATTTCATCTCTCAGAATCGTGTTCACCCACTTGATTTCACTGGAGTTTTTTCCCAATACTTCTGATTTCTCCACCCCCACCCCATGAACAATAGAATATCCGGCACTCAAATAGTGCCTCTGATAAAAAAGCCTCGATGAAATTGGCAAGGAAGGATTATGCAAATCTGACGGATTCAATAAGGATATAATTTTTTCTCGGGGATATATCATGCTGAGTGTACTGATGAACAAGGGTTCACCGTCCACAAGAACTAAATCCGGTTTATTTTTAATGATATCATCATATATCTCACCAGCAATTTTGCTGATAGGATTCAATCCGATAACCATGATATGAAGTTTCGACGGCTGTTCGTCATGAATTAATGAGATATTATTCTGTTTAAGAACTTCAAGTCCCTGCAGATACGAATAAGCATATACTTCATAGCCCTGTCTCCTTAATGAATTCAACAAAGCAACACCAGACATAACTCTTCCCAACCCTGGAAAACCTCTAAATATTCCATATATTTTCATATTTTTCAAAGCTCCAATATTCCACTTTCAACAAGAATTTTATGCACAGAATCTTTGCTATCTCTAAGACCTTTTTTGACAGCATTTAGCGCTGTTCCCTTATCAATGAATCCAACTGTGATTTCTCTTGATAAGCGCGTTGAATCCAAATGGAATCCCAAATTCTCATAAGCAATCTTTTCACACGCATTAGCCAGAGGGCAGCATTTTCCACCGGTTTCAACACCAAGTTCCTCTACATCGCTCAGGCAGTTCATTTCTTTGAGCTTGTTTTTCAATTCACTGTATTTACGGCGCATTAAAAATGGTAGATGAACAATCAGTACCTCTGGTTGATCAGCAAATGGTTTCAAGCGTCTGATAGCAGAATAACGCCCGTCTGTAAGCGCAGCCCATTCATTGATTCCCACAAAGACTACCGACACATTGTGTTTAATCGCTTCTCCATAATAAGCTTTGATTGCCACCTTTCGACAGGCCTGACAAGGACGCACAAACGTGCAAACAGTATCATCTTTAGTCGAATAGTGTAGTCTTCCTTCTTTATAGGTATCTAAGAAATCCTGATGGCTTATTTCACCTCGTACTGCAGCATCATAAAAATCGCTCATCGCTTGGAAATTTGCAGAATCAGTCTTTGTAATATAGGGAATAGCATCGATCACTTCATAATCTAATCCCATTTTCCGTGCAATCCTATGAATTTTCTCTACACGCTTTTCATTTAAGTTATTGTATCTGGCCTGAAAAGAGAATGCTGTCGGATGGAAGCCTAATGCCAATGCATCCTGAATCATCGCTGTACTGTCTTTGCCGCCAGATAAAGCAATTAATGAATCTGCTTTATTTTTTCGTACATAATTTTTCAATATGGACACTTCTTCATCCAAATACGAAGGATCATAATGCTCTTGAAAACTATTGCATACATTGCATAATCCATTTTCTAAGATTCGGATCGATGGATTTTGGGTGGTATTCAAGCATTGACGGCACTGCTGTATTGTCGACATAAAAATGTTCCTCCTTTTGTTAATACTCATCAAATGTTGTATACTTAAATAATATATTTTGATACTCTTTATTTTTCAGTAAGTATATAAGTTGATCGGTAAATTTAAAGAATATCAAATTTAGTTTATCCTTAAATGATCTTTTCTCCACGATGGAGATTCGCTTTTCAATTTCTCGGATATACTGTTCTTTGAAAGCTTTTTTATCAAAAACAGCTCGGACAATCAAATACATTAATATATTTTCATCGCTCATTATCCAATAATTGTATTTATTATTCCATTTTTTCGTTGCCCAAATATCCTTTTGAATATCATTATGAAGCGGAATAACACTGTCACCATAGTTTGTGTAGCTGATACAAGCCAACTTGTCAAATATATGGACTTTAAAATTTCCTTTACAAAAAAACATATCTGGCCGCATTGAATATACAAAAAAATATTTGCAGGACATTCCATTCATAATATTGAAATCATGTTTAATCAGCAAGGAACGGATTTTTACATAATCATTGGGATGCACCAAAATATCAAGATCTTTATTTTCCGGCATATTCATAGGAATGATATTCCCATCGTTTTTCTTCAAAACATAATTGATTTTGTTATCATTTAATAATTGGAATAATTCAATTATATTGTTAGGTGAAACAATATTTTTTACCATTTTACTATTTCCTTTTCTCTTCCCCTGGTATAGTTTGCATCAAAATGAAACCGCAATACGGGAATACTGTACTTACTCCCGTATTTATACATTAAATATGCGGCCCTGATTTCACCGTCTAATATTCGATTATATTCATCAATAATTATAAACTGATTTCTAAATGGATATCCTTTATCATCAACGATTTTCCGTATTCCTTCAATATGCTCCTCTTTTGAAACATTTATTGGTCGATTCATGCAGAAAGACAAAGCCCACTCTCTATGACCATTGAAATAGCAGAAAAAAGGCGACTGATTTAGTTCGAGAATAGTTTTAGGCTCATATAGTGCTTTCAAATCACTGACAACAACATCCTCTTCTGTTATATCAGTTATTTTAGCCCAACAAGGAGCAAATTCATATATAAAATACGGATCAAAATCAGACATTGTGTAGTTTTTAGGCAATGAGATCACTTGGTTCAACGCTTCTAAAACAGCCTGACTGAAATCTAAGAACTCCTTCGTAGATAATGTTAATCTCGTAATCCCTAAATGTAAGTGAATAGCCTCGCTCAAATTATCTTCCCATTTTATATTTGTGCCATTTATACTCGAATTCGATAAGCAAAAAACACCAGGATTACTCATTGGATAGATTGCCTCCCTTATTTTTAAGCCTTAAATAATTTTTTCTGGCAATTGCTGTCGATGCTGCAAATTCAATAAAATGTACGTCTTTAAAAAGAAATTGTATCAATTCATTTTGAATATGTATATTAAATCCGCTGCCTTTATTTCCATGGTTAAGTTCAATAAAAAAATTCGAATCTTTTAACTCACAAGTTGATAAATCTTTTATTTTCTCTCCCATCGTATATCCCTCCCATGCGTATTATGAATTTCACCAGGCATAGCAAACCGTTTCCAATAAATTCGACATATTTGAGTGATTATATATGGCTATTTTATAGGCTGGATTGAATTCATGTATCAATAATGGGATATTCCAAAAATCTGACTGCCAATGATAGATACATATTGCAAGTTTAGGTTTATGCATAGATATTGTTTTCCTCAACCCCTTTAACGCATCTATTTCAGAGCCTTCGATATCCATTTTTATAAATGTTGCAGGCACCAGTAAATTATCACCACTCATAGAAGCTACAGTGATATCACCATCATTACCTACGTGAGGATTGCTCCTTTTTGTCGATGAGTACGAAGACAAAAAGCGGCAATTCCCATCATGGCATCCGAGCGCAGCATTATAGAGTATAATATTGCTGTATTGAGATAAGTTATCTTTAGTCTGCATGTAGTTTTCTGGATCAGCTTCAAATCCATATACAGCTGAATATTTATGATTGACTTTCTCTAAAAAATTAATTGTATCTCTTCCATCATACATTCCAGCGTCTATAAATACTTCTTTATTAGAAAAGGTAAACGCATCATGGAAATACTGGATACGGCTTTCAATATATGGATAATGAAATTGATACGGAGCAATCAACCTGGTCATACAATCCAAGTAAATTTGTTTTGACTGATTATCATATAATAAATTATACACTTTACAAATTTTTTCTATATTAGAATAGATGACATTTCTTTTTTCATAGAGATCAATGTATCCATGTGAATTAGGTCCAACATATACATTATCCGGGATAATACCGTGAGGAGCCATTTTGTTATAAACGCGCTTCGTCAATGCATGCGTATGGATAAAAACAGATTTCCTTTTATTTTTTTTAAGCAATGATGTAAGTTCGTCATCATTTAGAAGCGTAATAATTTCACTGGGTTCGCTATCTGTACATTTTTTGAAATCCAAAATATCTTCCTTTTTATCCGAAACAATCAATACTCTCTCTCTGGCATAAAAATTATTTGTTTTTTCTATATACCTGTTCTTATTATTTAACAATAGCTTTTCGAAGTCAGACTCCGTTATTATTCTATTCATTTTAACTCCATAAATTTTGAATAATACGTCCAATACAAATCATCATAGATATTATTTCCTATTTTCTCATGCTTATTTTTGCTTCGTATCGCAGCCCAATGGTAAATACCATCCGATAAAGAGGTAGGATTTTTCTTCAGTTCAACAACATATTGGTTATATTCATATGGAAGAATTTTTAAATCATTGTTATTGCCAAAAATGGAGTTAATAGCATCTTGATCACCAAAAAAACTTTTAGGATTGTTTTTAAAATAGTTCATAGCATCATCATAAAAATGATATTTTTTTCTCAGCCTATCCAGGTTGAATATCAAAACTCCAGCATTTACATACGCATCCATGTTTTTGATATCCGTGATGCTTTTTACCCATTCTTTCCACGCCTCATTGTTTCGGAATATATTTAAATCCAACACGGCGGCACAAGTAATATCCTCCAAATCTGTCATCCATATATTACATATGTCGCAGTTTATAATTGTATCTGCGTCAAGATATATAATTTTATCAATGTATTCTGGAAAGATTTGGTCAATATATAATCGATACATGGTCGCATAGGAATGTTTTTCTATGCACTGAGGATCCACATACTTCGTCAGTTCTTCATGCGAATTAATATAGATAAAATTAATACTGCAATAGGTGTATTTACTAATTGCCAACAGATGGTTTTGAGCTGCGTTTGATAAAGTACTGTCTGTAATGATGAATATATTGATATTGTCTTTATTCTTATCACATAATGATATTATCGAAGCTCCTAATTGCTCATAATACGTCCCATCCACATCTGTCAAAGCATAACAAACATTGATCATTCGGATCACCTCAACAATGGACATTCATTAAAATTATCCCATAATAGCGTTATCTGTTTTCGGATGTCTGCTGGCTTAAAACTGAAAACAGGTTCTTGCTTAGAAGTAATACAGCTCATAAAACTGAGATTCGGTAAGAGACGTAATTCCGCATAATCTCTACAAATAGTGATGTCTTTTTGGGCGCATGCCAAGGGAATGATCTTTACAACGGTATCGTTCTTAAGTCTCCATAGCGTAATACCAGAACGAATATCAAAGGTTCTTGTTGCTCCTTTCTTAAATAATAATTGACCCACATTTTCAACCCAATATTCAACTTGATTATCCTTATACTTGCCTTCCAGCAAAGGAAGGATTTTTAGGCGCCGATGCATTTTAGAGGCATAGTCTATTATGTCTTCAACATAGTCATATGTTAATTTGCATAAAACAAAGTTAAAAGAATAATCAACATTATTTTCTTCTAGCGTTTCTACGCAGCGAATAAAAGCAGAAAACTCATTACCAGTAACTTTATGATAATTCTCCTCATTTACTCCTGGAAAATGTAACGTCACTAATACATGAGCCACCGCAAGTCTTTTTGCGATAACAGTATTTATCAGGCTTCCATTAGTGGCTATACCGATCTCATAAGGACCTTTTCGATGAACTAAGTCGATCATATCGAGTATTTCTGGATTCAGAAAAGGTTCGCCACCCGAAAATCGAATCTGATTGATTGGAGTCTCCTCTATGCCTTTAAATATTTGTGAAAATTGTTCATATCTCAAGAATTGCTTTTTGTTAACACTTTCCTGCCCTTCATTATGACAATATATACATTTATAGTTGCAAGAATCTGTTACCAATACGCGTAATATCTTCCAAAAAGACATTTATCCCACATCCTTACGTTTAATCATCTGAATTCTGGTTGCAATCCATAATACGAACGATTAGGATCATCAATTAATAAATATCCTGTTTCGCCATATCCCGCACATCTGAAGATAGTTATTCCCTTTTCAATCTCTTCTGTTCGAAGTACAGTATATGAAGCTGGCGCCATCCAAAATGAATTCATCATTACTGTTAAAGGGATATTCAGTAGATGCGATAATATAACTGATATGGTAGCAAAATGAGATACCAGGAGGATTGTAGCTGTAGGGTCTAATGATAAATTCCTATAAATATTTTCTTCTCGCTGATACCCACTTTTTTTCAACAACTCATCCAAAGGATTCCAAACCGCATCACAATACTTCTTTATATCTCCATTTTTATACATTGAATGTGTTCGATATGATTCGTTACTCAACAATGCCTTATTATTAGCCCAGTATCTTGGGGGAATTTGCCAAGGATAATGCAGTTCACCATTAGGCAATGTGATGAAATGCTTAAATTCATTGAGCCAGTCAACTTGATAAATTGGTAATTTCAAATGCTCATTCAAAATTATCCCAGTTTCTATAGTCCTTGCAATCGTCCCAGTATAAATTTTATCAATCTTAGTTTTTGATAGATGAGCTCCCAACTTATGAGCTGTAATTACGCCCTTATCTGTTATAGAATAATTTTCTTTACAGGGATCCGCATGTCGGACAAAGATTAGTTTCATTGTTTTTAGCCTCCACAAACATATCAAAAATCAAAGTACTGATAGTCTGCATCTTTGCCTTCATTTGATTAAGATCCATATTGGAGTCATAGCTTAATTCCCCTAATATTGCTATTGTATAGTTCCCCTTCTTTGTAAAAACTATACCGCCATCCACGATATAGCTATCTGTCGTATCATCATATATTTTTCCATCAGCCTTTCCACTCTTACATGCAACATCCAAATAATCATCTTGCGCTAACAAATGACCAGCAATTATATCTTTATATGTTTGCTTTAAAAAGATATCTTTCAATTCTTTACAAACAATTTCAGGAAATAATGTATTTTCTTCCAGATTGCTATAAAATGTGGCATATTCTCTAGGTGTTGTCGCTCCAACATTCTTCACTTTTGGAATTAAAAATTTCTTTTTTAATATCGTATTTTTATATCCAAAATCTTGAATCGTCTTATTAATAGACTCTATGGTCAAAAAGTCTATTACCATATTGGCAGCTATATGGTCACTTTTTTCAATCATTAGTTCTACACAATCTTTCAATTTCAATTCGCTATTGATAGGCAGAAACTTTATTACTCCAGCCCCTGTCGCATAATTGTCAGCAGTATAATTCAACAATTCATCGCCAGTAATTAAACCTGAACTTTTTCTTTTTTCATATTCAAGCAGGATAAATGCCATAATGCTACAGGCACTATCAAAAATATCATTTTCATGAAACGAGAAAACAGCTTCGTTTTTAAATTTAACGCTTATACCAATTCTTGCCTTATTACTTTCTATCTCTTCAATAATATGATATATATTATCATCTATTTTTTTCATTATGTTCTCTCACCTGCTCTGATACAAAATCAATCAAATCCCCGATGGTAATTATTTTTTTCTCTATAAGCAATTGATCATCAAATGGTATATTAAAGTAATATTCTAACGTACAAAACAGGTCCGCAAATGCCAAAGAATCAAACCCTACATGCTTCAACAATAGATTTCTATAATTGTCCTGCAGCTTAATCTTACGAATTTCTTCTATCTTATTTCGTATAACTGATGAAACATCTTTTTTCTCTTCAGTTACATCTGTATGCAGTAACGCACTAACTGCTTCTTTACATGACAACCTGTCGATTTTATTGTTTTTCAAATGTGGAATTTCTTTTATATAGAATATTTCTTTAGGCAGCATGTACCGAGGAACTATTTTACACAATTTTTTATATATATTTTCAGGAGATACCTTATCATACGAATAGACACAGAAGATACTGGTACTGTCGTTCTTGTCGTTAATCGGAACAATACAGCACTCATTGCTATCGATAAGCATAGATATTTTCTCTTCTATATATTCAATTGAAATTCTATAACCATTTATATTTACTACATTATCTTCTCGCCCGACAATATAATATTGATGATTCTTAAATTCAACGATATCATGTGTATTGAATACTGTCTTTCCATCAAGATACTTAACGTTGTTATTTACACTATTGTAATAATCATTATATAATTTTTCTGATTCAACCCACAATGTTCCGGAATTTACTTTAGAACCCCCCTGTAGCAGCACTTTAAACCCTTTTAATGGATGACCAATAGGAATTCTATTATATTGTTGAATTTCATTTAAGCCTATTTCTACTCGATGGAAAAAAATTGTCCCTAATTCGGTGCATCCGTAATTATTAAACAAATCGATATTTTTCGTTCGGAATAGCAATAACAAAGCAGCCCCCAGGTTCAGGCGCTCTCCACCGGATACAATATACCTAACACAATCCGGAATATATTCGATTAGCTGGGGTTGTCTACTAAGCAGCTTCAATATTGGTGCACCCAAAAAGACTCCCGTTGATGCATTTTTATTTATCTGGGTGCATATTTTCTTAAAATTTATGTTTTTATCGATATCATCAATACATATCGTAGATCCAGCACAGAGGAAAATAAGTGACTGGTCTAGCGAAAAAGCAAAACAAAGCGGAGCATATTGCTGTACAATCTCACCAGATAGAAAAGGTAATTCATCCTTAAATTGCCTATAACTAAAATTCAATTGTCCCAATTTTTTCCTTACGATTTTTGGCTCCCCTGTTGATCCAGATGTCGTGATGTAATAGCATACTTGAGAGTCATCATGAATATTTTCAATACCAAACTTAATTTCCTTTCCTTTAATATTCTGTGTCTGTCTATAACTCTTTAGAGATCTAATAGAAAATACATTATCACAAATTTGCTTTAGTTTAGCATTATTATCTTTAGTATATATAGTTTTTATGTTTAATTTTTCTACAATATTTTTTATATAATTAATTGGAGCTTTTACATCTAAGTTGATAAATGGAATATTTGCCTGCATACAAGCAAGCATTAATAAAAAGTGTTCAATGGATCCATTATCATAAATGCCGATAATATCCCCAATTATGTTTTTATGAACGAGGTCCTTTGATATACTATTACTGATGATATATAAATCTGAAAAAGAAATCTCCCTATCATAACACTTCAAAGCGATGTTCCCATTGTTAAGCGCATGTTCCTGGAATACAGAAAGAATGTTCATGATACACCTTCTTATATACAAGAAATTCGTTTTAAATAAAAATTATCTTTTAGAAAATACTCACGTCCGGAAATTGTTAAACGTCTATTTATCGCTAAATCTCACGAAAATGCTGAACATACTTTTATTATACAGACTTATTATACAAATTGACAAGGACAGATTCTGTCATTTTCCATACTTTCGTTTTCAGTCGACCTAGGTACGCCACATTTGCGTCCAATAACAACAATACCGCTAACACTACTTTGCAATGTTAGCGGTATTATTATGCTTCCTGTTATTCTAAGCCATATTTCTTAAAAAGTGTTTCACGGAACTCTCTATCAGAAACGGCTTTATGGGTAGCTTCATCACTCATGATCAATCCACCTTCGGATTCAGATGGATGCTGCGCATCCTGAAACTCTGGATTGTATTACAACCGTGTACCATTTGTCATAAATCCCGGCTATACACAGGATTCGCGCGGGCTGCCGGTTATGGCAGCCCCTACACTGCTAACGGATTCACACATAATGGGGAATTCCCTATTCAATGTAGGGGCTCGCACGTGACGAGCCCGTGTGAACCGATGATGATAACCAGAACCGACTGAATGGCCTGTTTTCCCGTCATGTCGGCACGGAAAGCAGAGCGGGGCGCCCGCTATGTGCCGCAGGGGCCACCCGAGGCAGCATTGTCAGTCTGAGTCTGTCGCGGCGCAGCCGCATCTGAATCCGAGGCAATGCGCCAGCGAGCCTGTTTCGCAAACGACGAACGATGAACGAACTACGACAAACGCTTCCACCATTTCCGGACTGCCGACCGCGAACAGCGGCGCCACCCGGCGCCTACTATTCTTGAACCGGGATTCCCACCTCGACGGGGCGGGCTCGCCACGCGCGAGCCCCTACAGCTGCCCTCAGCTCCGTGTCTCGTAATGTTCACACGCCGGGGTACTGTATTCCATAAAAGGCCCCGTTGCCAGGATGATTCTCTTCAAGCCGCCCCGGCTGCAGTAGCCGTAACTGCCCACGACGCTCTCTACTTTCTGCCAATAGCAGCACGTGCCGCAGCAGCGCCTCGAAAACAGAGAGGCAAGTTTTTCTCCTACACTTGACGTTTTCACGCATATCCCCCCCTCACGGGAATCTTCCATCTGACCGTTCTTATATATCATATTATAGCAAGGATTCAGAAAAACAAAAAGAATGGGATTGTCACATGAAGGCTTTTACCATCATGCACAATCCCATTTCCATATCGTTCGTCGATGCGCCTTTTCGGCGCCGCAGTCCGCAGTCAGCCGTTCGCAGTCCGGAAAAATTCCCAGAAATCGTTCGTCGTAGGCCGTTCATCGTTCGTCGAAAGACACGCGGGCGCCCGGTTATGGGCGCCCCTACGGCCGTGTAATTATTTAATATCGCCTGCATGCGATTTCGTAGGGGTCGCCGCGT
>ERZ773224.1757-NODE-1757-length-25247-cov-15.982852_pt1 | contig 25247 bp, 25 predicted proteins | sample MGYA00580526_ERZ773224 | MGnify/ENA primary metagenome ERZ773224 (study PRJEB29015, sample SAMEA2737743) | human gut metagenome | biome: human gut; feature: human-associated habitat; material: faeces | place: China | collected 2012 ... | reverse complement strand
TTACCCCCAGTTGAACTGGGGGGGGGGGTAATCATACCTATTCGGCGCCAAAAAATCCCTGAAAAAGGAACCATTGTTCCTTTTCCAGGGAAGAAGGGTGGGCATTTATCTAAGCGCAGAGCATGATTTACTTGCAGTAAGCAACTACTTCTACCTCTACATCGCCATTCATGGGGAGTTTGCCGATTTCCACACAAGACCGGGCAGGCAGCGTTTTCTTAAAGAAACTGGCATATACGGCATTAACAGCACCAAAATCATTCATATTAGGAAATGCACCTACATTTGCCAGATTCCAATAGGGAATCATGACAGCTCCCAAGATGGCTATAACGATTAATTTCGTCAGTACCATACCGGTCGATACTTTAAAAAGGATTTGTTCCCCACGGGAAGCGACTGCGACCAATAATACAATAATGACCAGTCCATACAGAGGATTTTCAGATAAAATAGTATCCGTTACTCCAAAACTGTACAAAAAGGAAGCACTGTCATTCGTGATAGCCGTAGAGTACATCATGACTCCCATAATAATCATGATGAAGTAAATAATCCCCAAGAAGAATCCCCAGTTTTTTCCCAGATAGCCACTGATGACACTGGCATAATCTTCACACTTCGGCGAGCTAGCCAAGGTGTTAATGTACAGCCGCTGGTTACGGCCTTCTTCCATTCTTCCTGAGTCATACCCGCTTTTTCCCAATGGGTACTGCCCGAAGCCATTCCTATACGTTTTGTAGCATTTTCCATAGTAGGCCACCCCTTATTCAGCCTGATGGGCTTTAACGGCCTTTACGATACGCTGCAGGCCTTTGTCAATGATAACCCGCGGCATAGCCAGATTGAGGCGGATATAGCCTTTTGCATTATCGACAAAGAGTGCATCTCCTCCTTCCAGGAGAACCCCTGCTTTATTAGCCATGAAATCAGGAATATCTTCCACATCGCCGAGATACGGATTCATGTTGACCCATGCCAGATAGGTTGCCTGTGGAATCTGGAAGGTGATATCCGGGAGTTCTCTGTCCAGAGTGTCCTTCACAAACTGGAAATTCCCGTCCAGATACGTCTTGAGCTGGTCCAGCCATTCACTCCCGTGTTCGTAAGCTGCCTGATGGGCGGCGATAGAAAGGGGATTTACGTTCATGGCATAGGCATTGGTCGTACCGATATAGAGATCGCGCAGCCCTTTATCGCGGATGATGATTTCGGCAAACATCATCCCCGCCATATTGAATGCTTTGGATACAGAGGTGCAGGTAATCAGTTTTTTATATTCTGGCATAATCTTAGCCATGGGGATATGTTTAACGCCCTGGCGCAGGAGATCGCAATGGATTTCGTCACTGATAATCCAAAGATTATGTTTTTCTACAATAGCCGCTACCTTGCGGAGTTCTTCTTCTGTCCAGACCCGTCCCGTCGGATTCTGTGGATTGCACCAGATAAGAAGTTTGGCAAACGGATTGGAGGCGTCTTTTTCTAATGCATCAAAATCGATGGTCCAATTTCCCTGAGCATCACATTTCAGCTTATTGTGGATAGCGTGTTTATGCCGTTCATCAATCGGGTGCTGGAAATATCCGTATGCCGGCGTATTGATGATGGCATAATCATAGTCGCCAAGAAGCAGATCGACTAATGTATACAATGCCGGTATGATACCCAGAGAAAAGCAGATTTCTTCTTTTGGATAGGTCCAGCCGTACATCTTTTCACACCAGGAATTATAGGCCTGGAAAAATTCCGGTTCAAACACCTGGCTGTATCCGATGATGCGCTTGTCGGCCCGGTCTTTGATTGCCTGGATAATAGCCGGGCACATGGCAAATTCCATATCGGCTACCCACATGCGGACAAATTCATCGTCCTTGAACGGAAAGGTCTTTTTCCCTTCAAAATCATGGAAAATGTAGCCACGGAACCCATCCGTATTGAGTGCATTCGTATGTTTTCTGTCAATGATTTCATCAAAATCGTACGTCATCAGTATTCCTCTTTTCTACAAATATGCGATTATTCAGAATTATAATTATTATAGGTAAGAGCGCTCTGTTTATGCTTATACTATATCAGTTCCGATGTCCACTGGCAAAAGCCCCTATGTTTCGTTTAAAGACATAAACATAGTCATTGTGTTTCTTTAAGCGAAACATAAGAGCCAATCATCTTCCAATTTCATCAGAAGACATGTTTTTTCAATTGTTTTTTTTATTTTGAATATTTTAAAGAAACAAAAAAACGTGTACAATGACATCAGAGGTGATTTCATGTCTCTGGTAACAGAAAATACGGGTAAGGCAATCCGTACATTCCGGAAAAAGAATAAGCTGACCGTCCAGGAACTGGCGGATCGCATCTGTAAGAGCAAAGCAACAGTTTCCAAATATGAAAGCGGTAAAATTTCTTTGGATTTGGATACCCTGTTCGATATTGCACAGGTATTACAGGTCCGCCTCGAGCAGTTATTATACATGCCACCGGAAAATGTCCCAACAGAAACTGTAACCGTTCCCAATTTCTTCAAAAATCTGAATCACATGTACATATATATGTATGATGGCCGTAATAACCATCTGAACCGCACGATTATCAATGTATTTCCGGAAAATCAGCATATATTTCCAGCCATCATGTACATGAATATAAAGAATTATAATGAATATCAGAATTGTGAAAACACTTATACAGGAACAATATCCCATTACGACGCCCTGACCACTATGGAATTCCAGAATCAGGATACCTATATAGAAAAATATATTATCCGTATCCTCGCGTCGTTTTTAGATGCTCCCACCAAATGGGCCATGGGATTCGGCGTTTCTTCCCGACCATTAATGCCCGTCGCTACCAAAATGCTTATTTCAAAAAAAATTCTCCCGGAAACAGACGACCTCATCAAATCTCTGATGATTTCCAAAGAGGATATCCGCCGCATGAAGCAATACAACATGCTATCTTTCGTATAAGTAAAAAAACTGGCTTATGGAACAAAATACTCCATAAACCATTTTTTTAGGCTTATTCTGTTATGCATTGTAATTTTCCATCAGTCTGCGGAAGAAATTACGAGATCCCGGAAGTGTGGCAGCAGGAATGCGTTCGTTGACACCGTCTCCACCTCTTAGGTGGTGGATGAATGGCGAGCTTGTGGTATAATATTAATAGCAGTTAGAACTTCTGCGAGAACAAAAAAGTATTTTCAACCAACGGTCTTTGAGCCGTTTTCGGAGGAGCACTCCCCCTTGCCGCAGCACGACGTCATAGGCGAATCGCGACGGGTAGAAAAGAAGTGCAAAATGTGTATCTACTCAAGTAAGCAGAACTTCGATTTCGAGGGACTGTGTAAGGGGCTTTTGGACAGCCCTTTGAGAATAAGGATATCCTGACAGCTAACTCCTTTGGAATAGGCTGTCAGGCGTTAGTCCATGTATCAAACTTCTCAAGAATCTCTCGCTTCTATAAGCGGGAGAGGTTCAATATCCTGACACTTTCTAGCATTTGTTGCTCCGCCGCCAGATGTGCTGGGCTTCAGCAGCTTTGATCAGGTCTTCGCGCACATCGGGATGAGCGATGTTAATCAGCGCTTCGGCCCTTTGCCAAGTAGCCAGACCAGACAGGTTGGCTACGCCGTATTCCGTGACCATGTACGGCGCCTGGGTCCGCGGCGTCGTAATGATGTCGCCGGCCGTGAACTTAGGCAGGATATTGGAATGACGGATGCCCTGCTTATCGACCCGGCTCGACGGCATGGCCAAAAAGGCTTTGCCATGATCGGCTGCATAGGCACCAGTCACGAAGTCCAGCTGGCCGCCAGTCCCGCTGATTTGCCGTGTCCCTGCCGATTCCGAGCAGACCTGTCCATAGAGGTCGACGGCAATACAGCTGTTGATGGAAATGAAATCATCGAGCTGGCGGATTGTTTCTGGATTGTTGACATAATGCATAGGTGCCGACAGGATATCCTGGTTATGGTCCAAAAATTCATAGAGTTCTTTCGAGCCCATACAAATGGAGAAGACGCCTTTCCCCCGCTGGAAAGGCTTTTTGTCGTTGGTGATCTTCCCTGACTGGTACAGGTCGAGATAGCCGTCACTCATGAGTTCCGTATGCATGCCCAGGTCTTTCAAGTCCGATCCGGCAATGAGGCTGCCTAAGGCATTGGGCATACCGCCGATACCGAGTTGCAAGGTAATGCCGTCGTGCAGATAAGGGAAAATATGCTCGGCAATCTGCTTGTCGATGGCGCTCGGTTCCCGGTTCGGCGCCAGGCTAATCGGTTCTTCGCTTTCGACGATGGCATCGACCTTCGTCGCATCGAAAGCCCAGACGGGCACGTGTTTCTTCAGTTCTTCAACGATTCCCCGGGGATACTGGCAGACCCCGGACAGGACAGGCAGCGATGGAATCTGCGTCGTATTGACGACCATCTTGCCGTCTTTCTTCAGGAACCGGGCATAGCGGGCCGCTTCCATTTCTTCAAAGGAAACGAGGATATCCGCCGAGCCTTCGCCGATGATGGGCGAGTAAACTTTGGAGCAAAAGCGGACCTGCGTACTGACGCTGCCGCCGCGCTGGCTCATGCCGTGGACTTCGGACATCTTGACATCGTAGCCATGTCCGATGAGGCCTATGGTGAGGATTTTGCTGGCTAATATCGTACCCTGGCCGCCGACACCGACGAAGAGTACACTCTTTATATCTGACATATTATTTATCCCCCTTTCTGGAAATGGCCTGAACCGGGCAAACCTGCATGCAGACCGTACAGCCGACGCAATCCGCCTGAGCAATACTGGATTTCTTCGTTTCACTGTCATAGCGCAGGGCCGGGCAGCCGGTGGAGAGGCATTTCTTGCAACCAATGCACTTATCCGCATCGACGACGCACGGCGTCTTGTCGAGGTTGAACTGGGCTTTATCTTCTTTGGAATACTTTTTGAGGACACAAGGCCATTTGGTGATGATGACCGACGGTTCATCTTCCATGGCAAAAGCCCAGTCCAGCGTTTCTTTCATGGCCTTCAGTTCCAGGGGATTGACCGTCCGGACGTGCTTGATGCCCAGGGCTTTGACGACCGTTTCGACGTCGATGAGCGTGGCCGGTTCCCCTTTGATGTTATAGCCCGTCCCGGGGTTATCCTGATGGCCGGTCATACCGGTGATGCGGTTGTCCAGGATGACACAGATGGCATTCGAGCCGTTATAGGCCACATCGGTCAGGGAGTTGATGCCCGTATGGAAGAACGTCGAATCGCCCATGCAGGCGACGACCCGTTTGTTCTGATGACTGAGCTGCAAACCATGGCTGAAGCCGTGGGCGACGGAAAAGGCACTGCCCATGCAGACGGCCAGGTCCTTGGCGTTGAGCGGCGCCGCCCCGCCTAAGGCGTAACAGCCGATATCGCCGATCATGACCGTGTCTTTCCGATGGCGTATCTGTTCTTCCATAAAGGGGTCCAGTTCTTCGATGACGTAGAGTTCATCAAAGTTATCGGAAAAGGTTTTGATTTTCTCCATCGGCAGAGGATAAGTAAAGCCCAGCTTCAAATACGACGCTTTATCGCCTAAGGCTTCCTTAGCATACAGATAGGCCGCACCGGCTGCGATAATGCCAATTTTCGTGTCGTTCATCTCGATTTCATTGAAAGGACAGCTTTCGGCATAGCCCTTCAATTTTTCTTCCCGTTCTTCGATGACATAGCGGCGTCTCTTGGAAATGGCCGGTACGGCATCCATTTTATCCCGCTATTTCTGATAGAGGACGGGCGCCACTTCCTGGCGGTCTTTTTCTTCGACGAGGCTCTTGGAATGGCAGACTCGGGTCGTCATGCGAATCATGACCGGGACGTCATAGGTTTCACTGACCCGATAGGCTTCCTTGGTCAGGTCGATGCATTCCTGCGAATCCGACGGCTCGAACATGGCGATTTTGGCAAATTTGGCATAATTCCGGTTGTCCTGTTCATTCTGAGTAATGAAAAATTAACCCAACACTCTTTCCGCATCAAAATAGAAATCATCGATTTTCCCCGTCTCATCGACACCATCCCCATCCTCTGCCTGTTCAGTTCGATGAACGATGCCTTATATACGCTCCGTTCCATTGCGCCGAAATATAAGAAGATCCATTTGCTCCTCAACGAAAACTTCATGTTCAACAAAGACGCCTGCCCGGAAGAGCTGCGTAAAAAAAATCGTCTGCCGATCTATTCCATCCGCCCCAGTGAATCGACGATGCTCTCGGTCCTGCTCTACGCGCAAGAACTCCTGGTCTTCCAAAAGAAGGACAGCCAGCAGCTGTCCATGATGTCTTCCATCTTATCGCACGTTACAGATGGCATCATCCTCTATGCCAAAGGCGGCGCTATTTACCATATCAATAAACTGGCCGCGTCCTTTCTGGGCATCCCGGAGACGACGCAGAACATGCGGGATATATTCCCCAATTGGAAAGAAGGGAAAAAGCCATCGTTCCAGGAAACGATCCTCCACCGGCCACCGTATACGCTCGTCGCCAATTCCGATTATTTCCTTACGGACAGTGCGGCACAATATATCATGACTATCCGCGACGTGACGGAATTGCAGCGATTGGAAAAAAATATCCGCTACAAATTGTCCAAGACGGGTATGACGGCGGCTCACCATTTTGAGGACAAATACCCTGCGCCTGAGCCTGCCATCTCTGAACGACCGGCCTGATGATGTTCTCTACTTATTCTCGTACTTCCTACAAAGCTTCAGCCATCGCCAAGTTTCCCTTCCCAAAATATTAAAAAAAGCCCTCATCCAGCATGACTGGTGGGGCAATATCCGCGAACTGCACAGTGTTACCTTGCGTTATTACATCTTCGGCGACACCCTGAATGGGGCTTATGATTCATTATTTGACATCCCCGACGAAAACCGGAAGGAAAGTCTCCTCGATACAGCATCGCTCCAACTGGACATGAAGCACCTGGAAAAGACGATCCAGCAGATACTCATCGGAGAGCTGCAAGAAAAAGGCTATAGCCAGAAGGATATAGCCAAATTACTCAATGTATCGCGCCAGACAATTTTCAATAAGATGCACTGATAACGCCTCGCCTACAACCGGCGGATACGGCTGTTGGGGATATTCAGCTTCTGCCGGAGTTTGGTTACTGTCCGCCGGGCCACAGAAATCCGGTCCGACAAAGCCAGGCACTCAGACAGGTCCTGGTCCGAATAAGGATGGCTTTTGTCTTCACTGGCGATGAGGGCGGCGATTTTCTCCATGATGACCTTATCGGACACACTGCCTTCGGTATCGGAAGGATAAGCCGTCGCTAAAAAAGATTGGAGCGGATATATCCGCCCTTCAAACAGGACATAGCGGTGGCGGCAGACGCGGCTGACCGTCGCCGTACTGAGCTGGGTGTCGGCAGCGATATCCTTCTGGCGCAGGGGCCGCAAAGACCGATGGTGCAAGAAATAGTCCTTCTGCCGGTCCATGAGGCAGGCCACGACCTGTTCGATGGAATGATGGCGGTAAGCCAGGGCTGAGGCCAAATCGGTAAAATCCCGGCGGGCTTTGCGGATGTAATCCAAGATTTCCTTGTCCCCCCGGGCGGCATACTGGTCGTATAAATCATCGCGGAAATAGACATCCGGTATGTCCTCAAGGGACCGCTGGGTCAGCCGGCCTTTGGCATCGCAGTAGATTTCTATATCGGGCCGGATATATACCTCTTCCTGGACGATCTGGCTGGCCGGCTGGAGGGACAGGCTCTTGAAAAAATCCCGGATATCCCGCAATTCCGAGTCCGACAAGCCCAGGGAAGCCTGGATTTTCTGCCACTTCCCCTGGAGAAAATCATCATAATGCTTTTCTAGCAGGGCTTCCGCCTGGCGAGGCGCCTTGCGGGCCCGCCGGGTCTGGATGAGCAGGGCTTCACGGAGATCCCTGGCGGCAATGCCCGGCGGGTCGAAGGACTGGACGAGGGCCAGTCCTTTTTCCATATCGGCCGGTCCCAACTGGTAAGCCCGGCCCAGAGAAGCTAAGTCACCCTGGAAAAACCCTTTGGCATCGAGGGAGCCGATGACCAGGCCCGCCGCCAGCATGACCGGTTTCGGCAGGGTCTGGACCCGCAGCTGGGCCATGAGCTTCGCTTCCAGGGAGGCGCCGTGATTGTGCACATTCTCGATAGCTTTACGGCCCTTTTCTTCGTCGGCCCGGACATCATGATAGCAGATGTCCATCAAGGGGTTAGCCGTCACTTTTTCCTGCAAGAAATCTACCAAATCCTGGCCATGGAGGGCCAGCATCTGGATGGTCAATCGCTGGACCTGCAGTATTTTCGCTTTTTGTTCGAGTTTCAAGGATAAATTCGACATAAGGCCCCTCTTTCCATTCATGGCTTACTTTTTCACCATAGCTTCCAAGATGCGCCGCGCTTCGTCCGGTTCATGGTCCTTGATGATGCGGCTCACCGTATCATAGCCCAAAGCGCCGATGTAGGCCGCCCCGAAGGCGGCAGATGCCTTCAAATGCTGCTGGCACCGGTCTTCCCGTACTTCCAGGCCTTCGACACAGGCCGTCTGGAAGATGCGTACCGACCGGATCAGGAGCTGCAGGCTTTCCAGGAGGCAGTCGGCGATGAGCGGTTCAAAGGCGTTGAGTTCAAATTCGCCGTGGGCAGCGGCCATGGCGATGGCGCTGTCGTCAGCCATTACTTTCATGGCACATTGCATGACCATTTCCGAGATGACCGGATTGACCTTGCCGGGCATGATGGAACTGCCCTGCTGACGGGCAGGTAGGCGGATTTCACCGATGCCGCCGTGAGGGCCAGAATTCATGAGGCGCAAGTCATTAGCAATTTTCATCAAGTTGACGGCCAGGGCCTTGAGCAAGCCCGACACTTCGACGAAGACGTCGTTGTTCTGGGTCAGGTCGACAGGGTATTCTGCCGCGGCCAGGCCGATGCCCGTCAAACGGCGCAATTCCTCAATGACTTCATAGCGGTACTGCCGCGACGCCGTATCAGACGTACCGATAGCCGTGCCGCCGAGGTTGACCATGCGCAAACGTTCCTCGATTTTATACAAACGCCAGCGGTCACGGGACAAGGCTTGGGCATAAGCACCAAATTCTTCGCCTGCCGTCATGGGAACGGCATCCATGAGCTCCGTCCGCCCCAATTTATACGTTTTTTCATAGGCCTGCTCTTTATGCTGGAAGGCTTCCTGCAAGTCGGCACAAGCCTGGCTCAGTTCCCGCAGCTTGCGGATAGCGGCAATCCGCAGAGCCGTCGGATAGACGTCATTTGTCGACTGGCCGCGGTTGACGTCGTTCAAGGGATGGATGACGTCGTACTGTCCAGGCCGTTTCCCCAGTTGCAGCAAGGCTGCATTGGCAATGACTTCATTGACGTTCATATTCGTCGACGTACCGGCGCCGCCTTGAAGGGCTTCGGTTACAAAAGCATCGTCATACTGACCGGCCAAGATAGCGTCGCAAGCTGCGGCGATGGCCTGATAAATCCCGTCTTCACGGACACCGAGGCGGGCATAGGTCAGGGCAGCGGCTTTTTTGACCGTCACCATGGCATAAATGAGTTCTAGTGCCGTCCGCTTGTGGCCTAAAGAGAAATTTTCCAGGGCCCTGGCCGTATTGATGCCGTACATCGTCCCTTCCGGCAATTCCACTTCACCTAGTACATCACGTTCGATGCGCGTGTGTTCCATCCGAATCCCTCCAAAGCGGGCGCCCCCTCTACGGCGGTCCATTTCAGCAACCGTCTTGCCATTCCTTACAGTCATGACCTGACGGGCTGAAAAGGCACGTGGTCGCCCCTACAAACTACAAACTATTTTACACCAGCGACTGCAAGTACGGGAAGACGCTGAGGCTGCGTTTCAGGATGCCCTGCATGTAGGCGATGGCGATGCCGTAGTTGGTAATGGGCACGGCCTGGTCAGCGGCGCACTTCATGCGGTATTGGACTTCCCGGCCGTTGAGCATACAACCGCCGCAGTGGATGACCAAGGCATACGGCGACAAGTCTTCCGGGAAATCGCGGCCGCTGGCCGTTTCGATGCGGATATCCTTATGCGTATAATTACGAAGCCAGCGGGGAATCTTGACCGTGCCGATGTCGTCGCACTGGCGATGATGGGTACAGCCTTCGGCAATGAGGACCGTGTCGCCGTCTTGCAGCTTTTCCAGGGCCGTGACGCCGCGGACGGCCGTTTCCAACAAGCCCTTGTGCCGGGCCATGAGGATGGAGAACGACGTCAGGCGCACGTCCATAGGCGTATCGGCCGACACTTTGGCAAAGACCTGACTGTCCGTAATGACCAGGGCCGGCTTCTGGCCCAGACATTCCAGCGTATGGCGCAGTTCATATTCCTTGACGACGATAGCCGCGCTGTCGTTGTCGATGATTTCCCGGATAGTCTGCTGCTGCGGCAGGATGAGGCGCCCTTTCGGCGCTGCCGTATCGATGGGGACGACGAGGACGACGAAATCGCCGCCCTGGATGAGGTCGCTCACGATAGGCGATGCCGTTTCGACGGGCTTCAGGCGGGCCAGGCGCTCTTTGAGTTCGTGGATGCCTTCTCCCTTCAAGGCACTGACGTAGATTTCATGGTCCTGCGCCTTGAAGGGCTGGTCCAGCAGGTCCGCCTTATTATAGACAACGAGGTAAGGCAGATTCTTATCACGGATGAGAGCCAGGACTTCGTCGTCAGCCGGCGACCTTCCTTCCGCAGCATCGATGATGACGACAGCTATATCCGTCTTGTTGAGGACCTGTTTCGTCCGGCGCACCCGTTCTTCCCCCAAGGCCCCGACGTCGTCGAAGCCCGGCGTGTCGATGATGACCACTGGTCCTAAGGGCAGGAGTTCCATGGCCTTGTAGACTGGGTCCGTCGTCGTTCCTTTCGTCGCCGATACGATGGACAGATTCTGGCCGGTCACGGCGTTGACGACGCTCGATTTCCCGGCATTGCGGCGGCCAAAGAAGCCGATATGGACCCGTTCGCCTGACGGCGTATCATTCATTCCCATAACATCGCCCCTTCCTAGGCCTGGAGCAGTTTCCGGGCCAAATCCTGATAAATCTGGCTGACCGCCAGGTCCGGATTGCCTTCGACAACGGTCATGCCCTTATTTTCATAATACTGGATATCTTTGCTCCGGGGAATGTCGGCTACGATAGGCAGGCCGTGTTCGTCTGCGAAGGCCTTGACCAGTTCGTATTCGTCGTCGACATTGCGGCGGTTGAGGATGATGCCCTTGACCTGGGCATAGCCGCGGCTCTTGAAATTCTCGACGGCCTTGATGATGTTGGCCGCTGCATAGAGGGCCATCTTTTCGCCGGACGTGACGATAAAGATTTCATCGGCATAACCATCGCGGATAGGCGCGGAGAAACCGCCACAGACGACGTCGCCCAGGACATCATACAAGACGACGTCAGGCTGGAGCTTCTGGAAGACTTCCTGTTCGTCCATGAGGTCGAAGGTGGCAATGATGCCCCGGCCGGCACAGCCCAGACCCGGCGTAGGTCCGCCCGTTTCGATGCAGAAGACGCCACCGAAACCTTCTTTGCCGATGTGCTCGAAGTCCGGTCCTTCCGTATATTTCCGATAGTAATCCATGACCGGCATGACCGGTTCGCCGTGCAAGAGGTTCAGCGTCGAATCGGCCTTAGGGTCGCAGCCGACTTGGACGACTTTTTTCCCCATCATGGACAGAGCCGCCGATAAGTTTGCCGTCGTCGTCGACTTGCCGATGCCGCCTTTCCCATAAATCGCAAATTTTCTCATACGTCTTCCTCCTCAAGTCAACTTCTCTTTCATCCATGCCGTAAAGGACGGCCCGACGAAGATTGGCATGTCATCGTGGTAATGACGGCCGGAATAGGCTTCATGGGGCATGGAAACGAATTTTTCCTTTTCGTCCGGCAAGAGCCGGGCATAAATCGGGTCGGCAATGACCCGGCGGGCTTTGCGACATTCCTGACGGATGACGTCTTCCACACTGGCCACTTCGACCTGTTCCAGGAGCCACCGCGGCGCATCGGCCAGAGGGCAGAGCAGGCGGACGTCGGAAAGGCCCATTTCCTGCTGGAGGAAAGCCTTCATCGACAGCAGGTAGACCGGTTCACCGATGACCAGGACGTCGCACGGCGTATCGTCGTAGGCCTGTTCCGTCTTCCAGGCGTTGAGGTCGGCCAGGGCATACTGGGCTCTAATATATTTTTCTTGTCCTGTAAAGCCCGTGAGATACGACGAATCGCAGTTCCGCAGAGCTTCCAGCCAGTCCGCCGTCCCCTTTTCGCCCATGGGGATGCCTACGACATACGGGATGCCGTAGGTGTCGCGCAGGTATTGGGCCAGGTAGAAGGCCGTCGATGACAGGACGACGTTGACGTCGGCATTGGCCGCCGTCGCCAGCTGGTCCAGCGTGTCCCCCATGGACCACGAACTCTGCAAGGTAAAACCGGCATCGGTGACGATTTGCTTGAGCGTCGTCGCATTACCGACGACGGAAAAGTCCAATGGCGTCAGCCCCAGGAGATTGACCCGCTTTGCCGGTCGCTGCGGTGCCTTTTCCGGCGCCTTGACGAAGGTCTTGGCCAGCCAGACATAGGCACCGCCGGCTCCGGGCAGATAGCTGTGGATGCCGTCGGTCCGGAAACCCAGCGTCGGCAGGCCCGTCCGGGCCGCAACCAGGCGCTCGATAGCCTTGAAGTCCGTGCCGATGGCGTTCGGCATGGGACTGCCGCCGATGGCGACAAATCGGGGATGGGCCGCTTCCACGGCTTCAGCGATATCATCGACGAGGCGCTGGTCATTGCCCTGGATGGTATCGATTTCGTTGAGACCGGAAATATAGACCATACTCGGCGTATCGTACCACCGCGGTTCGTCGTGCGTATCGTATGTCGAATTACAGCCCGATGCATCGTGCATGACGATGAGGCCGCCTAACTCAAAGAGCGACGACGCAATGCCGAACATGTCGACAGCATACGTAGATAAGACGCGTTGTGCTTGTTTCAACCGTGACACCCCCAAGCTTTGATTTGAATGATATCCCGCATCTTGGGATTTTCGGCTTCGTCAGCCCGACCGATCCAATCGAGGAGCTTGAGTAGGCCGACATAGCCATAGAGGCCGCTGTTTTCAATCAGATTGACGAAGTACTTCGTATCGGTAAAATACGCCGCCATCTGGCCGATGGCCAGGACTTTCCCATACTTTCGGCTGTCGTCGCGCGGCAGGAGACGGCGCTTGAAATGCATCGTCGAACGCAGGGACAGGTCCGGATAGTGGGCCTGCAGGAACTGGAAGGTATCCTTTTCGTCCGGCGAAATGGCATCGAGATAGACGGCATAGACATTGAAGCCGTGAATCAAGAGAAACTTGGCCAATCCCAGGGGCCGCGGCGTCGCCGTATAGTCGATAGCGATGTGCGTGTCGCCGACTCGTTCCTTCAGAGCCCTTACTTTTTCTTCGACAGCCCGTTCATAGGCGTCGCAGTCCGGCAGGTCAAGGCCCAGTATTTGGGCTGCCTGCTGCAGGTTGCGGCGCAAAGTTTCATAGTCATAGGCATAAGGCAGATACAGGGCCTGCTGATCGAGTCGCTTTTCCATGTCCTTGGCGGCAGGGCCGGCATTTTCCAGGAAATAGATATTCGCCTGCGATTCGCCCATGGCCTTGTATTCTTCATAGGTCTTGCAGGCGGCGAAATCGTGGATAGCGTAGCCCCCCTGGCGGAGCATGACCGTCAATTCATTGTCTTCGTCGACGGGATAGTAATTGACGACATAGTTGACAGCCTTCTGTTTCGGCAGGGGCTGGACAGCCCGCACGAGCTGGCGCCGACCGAGGATATCCGGCGTAAAGCGCCGCTGCAGAGTCGGAATCATGTAGCCGTCGATGAAATCGATGTCGGGATATTTCTGACGCAGCGTATCGTAGACGACGTGCAAGTCGATGTGCAGGAAATGCTGCATACAGCTGGTAAAGCCTTCGACGCACTTCGGACGTTCGGGCATATCGTCGATGATATGGGAAATGCCATCGATCATCATCTCTTCCAGATTGCCTTTAATCAGGTTTTCATTGGTCAAGGTGACCATGGAGAAACGGCCGGCACCGTCCGGGACTTCATCGGCCGACAAGACGACACCGTGAAGGCAGCAGGCGCAGCAGACGTAGATTTCGTGGCAACCGGGGATGAGCATGGGCGAATGGGCGATGGTCCAGTGGCCCCGGGCCGGCGAAGCATATTGCAAGCCGATATGGAACGGCTTGGGAAACGATGCCTGGCCGATGGCGATTTCAGCTCCGTCCGGCGTGACGTGATACCGCGGCACCTGGGGTGGATGGATTTCATTTTCGTAAATCATGCTCTCCCTCCTCCTCAGCAGATGCGCGGCAGCAGTTCACCGCCCGGCGGCGGCAGCAGCGTTTCCGCGCCGATTTCCGTACGCATGATGACCCGGCCCGGCTGGTCGGCTGTGACTTCGCCGATGATGGCCGCATCTTTCGAATATTTGCCCTGACGCAGGGTGGCGACAATATCACCAGCAACGGCTTTAGGCGCAAAGATGACCAAACGGCCTTCACAGGCCAGGTAAAGCGGTTCCAAACCGAGCATGCCGCAGACGCCGCGGACGGCCGGATCGACAGGGATAGCCTGGCTGTCCAAATGGATGCCGACATGGCTCTGGCCGGCGATTTCGTAGAGGACCGTGCCGACGCCACCGCGAGTCGCATCGCGGATGACGTGAATATCCTCGGTCGTATCCAGCATGGCTTCGACAGTCCCCCACAGGGGCGCGCAGTCACTGGTCACGTCGGCGTCGATGCCGAACTGGTTGCGGGCCAGGAGAATCGTGCAGCCGTGACGGCCGACGTCGCCGCTGACGATGACGGCATCCCCAGGCCGGGCCAGAGTTCCCGACGTATGGACGCCGTCGACGATCTGGCCGATCCCCGTCGTCGTAATGAACAGGTGGTCGACCTGGCCTTTACCGGCGACTTTCGTATCGCCGGCGACGATACGCACGCCGGCTTCAGCAGCCGTTTTGGCCATGGCCGCAGCGTATTCTTCGACTTTGGCCAGGGGGAAGCCTTCTTCGATGACGAAGGCACACGACAGATATAAGGGCTTGGCGCCCATGCAGGACAAGTCGTTGACGGTCCCGCAGATGCTCAGTTTACCGATATTGCCACCTGGAAATTCCGGCGGCGAGACGATGAAGCCATCCGTCGTGAAAGCCAGGTTAGCCCCGCCGATGGGCAGGACAGCGGCGTCGTCACCGGTGAACTGGGGATTGGAAAAATGCGCTTTAAAGACACGGTCTATGAGTTCGGCAGTCTGTTTACCGCCGGCACCGTGGGCTAAGGTAATGACATCACTCATGTAAATTGCCTCCATATAAATAATAAGCCGAGCAGGCCCCTTCATGGGAAACCATGCAGGCTCCTACAGGATGTTCCGGCGTGCAGACCTTGCCGAAGAGCGGGCACTGGGGCGGCTTGCACTGACCTTTCAGGATGTCGCCGCAGCGGCAGGCCGAGTTGGCGCGACCGTCCATATCGGGTACGCCGTATTTCTTGCGGGCGTCACAGACAGCGAAAGCGGGCCGCAGCTGCTGACCCGACTGGGGGATGACGCCTAAGCCGCGCCATTCCGAATCGCACGGTTCCATGACTTCTTTCATGAGGGCCTGTGCTGCCGGGCTGCCTTCGGCTTTGACGACGCGGGGATAGCAGTTCTTGAAGAACGGTTTCCCCTGGGGGAACTTGGCCAGGATGACGGCAAAGGCCGTGAGCAGTTCCTTGGCCGTAAAACCGGCGACGACACCGGATACGCCTTTTTTCAGCATGGCTTCGCCGTCACCGGTCCCCATGACGGCGTCGACATGGCCGGGATAGAGGAAGGCATCGGCGCTGTCTTTCATCGCTTCATAGGCCATGGGCATGGTCTTATTGGCCGTGAGCAGGGAGAAATTCGTCATCCCGTCGGCGACGGCCTGTTTGACGGCCAGGCACGACGGCGGTGTCGTCGTTTCAAAGCCGACGGACAAGAAGACGACGTCTTCATCCGGGTGCGCCTTGGCATAGTCGTAGGCATCGAGGGGCGAATAGACGATCTCCACATGAGCCCCCTCACTGCGGGCGTCAGCCAGGCTCATCGTACTGCCGGGGACGCGGACGAGGTCGCCAAAGGTGCAGATGGTGACGCCTTTTTCCAGAGCCAGCCAGATAGCCTGGTCGATATAGCCGACCGGCGTGACGCAGACCGGGCAGCCCGGTCCGGAAATGACGTCGACCTGGGGCGGCAGGATCTGGCGGATGCCCTGTCGGAAGATTTCATGGGTGTGGGTCCCGCAGACTTCCATGATGCGGATTTTCGGCCCGTCATAACTGCGGATGATATCCAGGGCCGTCCGCTTCTTTGCTTCTGCCATCAGTCCAGTTCCTCCAGGATATCGTCGGTTTCGTCGGCATCATTATTGGTAATCTTGGCAATAGCCATGCCGGCGTGGACCATGACGTAATCGCCAGGATCCAGTTCATCAATAAGGGCTGCCGATACTTCCCGTTTGGCTCCGGAAGCATCGACGAGGGCCATTCCATTCTGTATTTTCATAACACGTGCCGGTAATCCTACACACATGATAATTCCTCCTTTTATATCATCGAACATGTATAACGTGTACATCATTGTTCCAAGCGGGCCGCCCTTTGGGACGGCCTCTACGCGATGGCCTGCGCATGTATTTATAATGCATACATCATTGTCCAGGCGGGCCGCCCGTTGGGACGGCCCCTACGAACGGTGGCCTGCGCATGTATTTATAATGTGTACATCATTGTCCAGGCGGGCTGCCCGTTGGGACGGCCCCTACGAACGGTGGCCTGCGCATGTATTTATAATGCGTACATCATTGTCCAGGCGGGCCGCCCGTTGGGACGGCCCCTACATATATGCGGCGTAAACGGCCTGTCCTAAGGCGATGCCGCCGTCGTTGGGCGGGACCGTACTGTGCTTCAGGACGGTGAAGCCCAGCTGCTGCAGGGTCTGGTCACAAAGGCGCAGGAGCAGACGGTTCTGGAAGACGCCGCCGCTCAGGGCGGCCGTCGTCAGGCCCGTTTCCTCGCGGACAGCCAGGCAGGCACCGGCGATCATAGCCGCCAGGTCACGATGGAAGACATAGGCCAGCTGGCCCGTATTCCCTCCAGCCAGGCGTTCTTCCAGAAAACGCTGGACCAGGGCCCCGGTCGGCAAAAGCAGGCGCTCTTTATCGTGGAGCGGTGCCATGGGCTGCACGGCCGGCTGAGGGTGTTCTTTTTCCCAGGTCTCCGCCGCAAACTGCAGGGCCATCGACGCCTGACCTTCAAAGGTCGAAGCCCGGCAAATGCCGAGGATGGCGCTGACGCCATCGAAGAGGCGTCCGGCACTGGTCGACAAGACGCTGTTGATCTGCTGGTCAGCCAGGAAAAATTGGGCCTGCTTTTCTACAGCGCTGCAGAGCTGCAGTTCATCGATGATGGCCGAGGCCTTTTCCCGGTCTTCTTGCAAGCCGTCGATGAGGCTGACAGCAATGCGCCAGCCTTCGCGGGCAGAGGCATCGCCGCCGCGCTGCCAAAAAGGCTGGATGGACCCAGCCCGGCGGAAGCCCTGGACCTGGCTGACCAGGATTTCGCCGCCCCAAATCGTCCCGTCCGTCCCATAACCGGTGCCGTCAAAGGCGACGCCGATGACGGGCTGTTCACAGCCATTTTCAGCCATGCAGGACAAGATATGGGCATAATGGTGCTGGACGGCGACGACGGGCAGGCCCAGTTCATGGGCTACAGCCGTCGTATTATAACGCGGATGCAGGTCACAGGCGACGACAGCCGGTTTCGCTTCGAGGAGCGTCGTCATGCGACGGATGGACTGGCGCAGGGCTTCGACCGTGCGGATATCGGCCATGTCGCCGATGTACGGCGATGGATAGAACAGGTTGTTCCGGCCGATACAGAAACAGTTCTTCAGTTCCCCGCCCATAGCCAGGACGTCCTTGCCGCTTCCCCTGCCATAGAAGAAAGGCAGCGGCGCATAGCCCCGGGACCGGCGTATCATATAGGGCTTGCCGTCATACCAGTCCATGACCGAATCGTCGGCCCGCAGGCGGATGCGGCGGTTATGGCTCAAAACGAGGTCGCAAAGGCCGGATAATTCCTGCCGCGCTTCCTCATCGTTATGGCAGATGGGCGCGCCGGACTCATTGGCACTGGTCATGACCAGCGCATCCGGTACGGAAAGGTCATCGTCATAGGTAAACAGCAAGAGATGGAGCGGCGTATAGGGCAGCATGACGCCGACGGACGGATTGCCCGGCGCGATGGACGGCGCCAAGGTCTGACCGCTTTTCTTAGGCAGTAAGACGATGGGCTTCTGATGGCCGTCGAGAACCTTTTCCGCCCCGTCGGGAATGACGCACTGCCGGCGGACGGCTTCGAGGTCCTTCATCATGACGGCAAAGGGCTTCACAGGCCGCCGCTTGCGCTGGCGCAGTGTCCGGACAGACTGTTCATTGCGGGCATCACAGCACAGGTGAAAGCCGCCGATGCCCTTGATGGCGATGATCTTCCCATCGACGATAGCCTGTCTGGCTGCGATGATGGCCTGACGGCGCCGTTCGGGCCGGTCCAGGAGATAGACTTCGGGACCACAGTCGTTGCAGCAGACGGGCTGGGCATCGTAACGCCGCGTCTCGGCGTGGGTATATTCATATTCGCACTGCGGGCACATGGGAAATTCGCCCATACTCGTCCGCTCGCGGTCATAGGGCATGGCGTCGAGGATGGTCAGCCGCGGCCCGCAGGCCGTGCAGTTGATGAAGGGATGGAGATAGCGGCGGTTCGTCTTGTCAAAGAGTTCTTTCTTACAGGCATCGCAGATGGCAATGTCCGGCGAGACGAAGATATCGCCTTCTTCCCTAGCGCTTTCGACAATGGAAAAGGCCTCATAAGGCGGCCGGTCTTCGCTTTCCCTAAGGACCTTCAAAATAGCCGACCGTTCCGGCGCCCTGGCCTCCAGATCCTCGCGGAAAGCGGCCAGGTCTGATTGGGACCCTTGGGCCAGGATTTCCACGTAAGAGCCCTTGTTGCAGACCGTCCCGCAAATCGAGTGGGCCGTTGCGATGCGGCTGACGAAGGGCCGGAAGCCGACGCCCTGGACGATACCAAAGACGCAAATCCGTTCCGTATACATCTTATCCCCTCCCGGATACAGCGAAATGCGGGAAATCAATGTACTGACCGTGGAAATTCGGCAGGGCCCGGCGGAAATAGGCATCGCCGAGGATGACGTCGAAATGGTCGTTATCGGCCAGCTGGCGCAAATCATCTTCTTCCCGGAGCTGTACGTAGTCCGTCGACTGCGGTCCCGGAAGTTCCATGAACCACGAAGCCGTCGTCACATAGGCAGCGCCTGCTTCTTCCGCCATGGCGGCCATGGCCGAAGCGGCCACCTGTTGATGGATGATGAGGACGTTCTTACCGGCAAAGAGGTTGTCGTCGAAATCGACGACGGCGTCGAGGCCAAAGTAATGGAGCTCATAAGGCGTACCAAAAGTCTCTTTCAGATATTGAGCCGCTTTCAGGCCCGCCGGCGACACGACGAGATTGAGAGAGGCCTTGCCGGCCTTGCGGTAATCTTCGATTTCATCGAACAAGAGGATCTGCTGCCAGCCGTCTTCGACCAGGGACTGGCTGATCCATTCGATATCGCCGGGATGCATCAGTTCCAGCGGGACGGCGCCGAGGACGCCGACCGTATCGGCTTCGGTCTGCTGTGACGGGTCGATCAGGGCCGGGAACAGGGCCTCATAGGCCTTTTCAATGCCCTTGTCGTAATAGTCCATCCCCGTCGTATCGACGGTAACGACCGGCAGGGACAAGCGCTTTTCAGCCATGCGCTTCAAGGCCTTGTAGTCCGTACCGATGACAGAAGGGACCGGCGTGCCGACGATGGCCGCAAAGGACGCATCGATCGTCTTGGCCGCATCACAGAGCTTGTCGACCAGGCGGTCGTCACGGCCGAGGATGGCGTCCATATCGCGCAGGCCGGCGCTGAAGACGGCACTTTTTTTGCCACTGAACCAGCGCGGTTCGTCAAACCCGCAGATATTGCCGGCACAGCCTCCGGCGTCGCAGATGACGACAATGCCATTCAGTCCGTAGAGGACGGCAGCCGCGCCGGAGTCGTCCGGAGCAAAGGGTGAAATATATTTCCATAAACCTTTCATGGATGCTTCCTTTCCGACAGGACCCGATCCAGTCCCTGTAACAGGGAAATGACTCCGGCATAGCCGAAGGGCTGGATATCTTCATCCCAATGAAGATGAGCGGCCTGTTCATGGTAATATGCGGCATCCTTGCCGATGGTGACGTCGACAGGATGATCCTGGCCCTGGTAATAGAGCATAGACGGCGATAAGTTCGAGTAGACTTCCGTATCCGGGCTCAAAGCGGCCAGATGGCGGAGGTAGACGAAGTCATCCGGTCCCAGGTTGGCGTAGATTTCTTTGATGACGAAGCCATAGCGGGTCAGGGCTAAGGCCATCTCAAAGGCATTGCCGTTCTGCATCTCGCCGATGGCGACAGTCGTCCCACTGTATTTCTCCCGCATCTTCCCGACGACGGCCTGGGCCCGTTCGTGCCAGGAACTGTCGTCGATCTCCGTCCCCAATACCTGGGCCAGGGCCTGGTACTGTTTGTGGATCTGAGCGACCTGGTAGAGCCGCGTCAGTTCGACGCTGGGAATCCCCAGCCGTTTCTCCATATCCTGAGCAGCCAGGCGCGATTCCGGGTTTAGGATGAAATTGACGTTGGCCTGAGACATGGCTTTATAGGCGGCAAAGTCGGGGCAGCGGGAAATTTCGTTGATCTGCGTAAAGCCGACGCCGCGGAGGATATCGTAAATTTCACAGTCGTCCTGCAAGGGCGCGAAATAACCCAAAAGGTTGACCGTCCGGCGGCGACGCGGCTGTTTTTCCAGCAGTGAATAAATGGCCCGGCGGACATCGACCATAGGCGGCTTACGGCCTTCCCGGGTCAGGGCGTACATATAGCAGGGCACGACGGGCAGACCCGCTTCTTTTTCCGCTTTTCGGCAGACCCGTTCCATATCGGTGCCCAGCAGGGCGTCGACACAAGTCATGCAGATCATGACGACCGACGGCTTTTCAGCCAGGCTGTCGACGACTTCACAGACGGCCTGGGGAATTTTCTTTAAATGGCGGCCCGTGACGATATCCGTCTCATCCATGATGTAGAAGAAGAAACGATCACTGTAGCCGCCCAGTTCGCTGAGGATGGTCGTATTGCGGCCGCAGCAGCCCGGACCGACGAGGAGCATGACCGAACCGGGAATGGAAAGGCCTGCCCGTTTGACGCCGAAGCCCTGGGCCCCAGGCGAGTTGAAAGCCAGGGCGGCCGGTGAATTATAAATGAGGTGCGTCGACGTAATGAGTTCAGCCGGGATGTCGTCACGGCCGCGTTCCACTAAGTCCTGCACGGTAATGGCATAAGGTTTTCTTTCTGTCATAATCATTCCTTATCTTGTAATAATTTCTGAGCCAAATCGAGGAAGGTGCGGCTGATCGGCAGGTCCGGATCGCCTTCGATGACGGTCTGGCCCAAATCTTCGTAGCGGTTGATGTCATCGCTGCGGGGAATATCGCCGACGATGGACAAATGGGCCCGGTCGGCAAAAGCCCGGACCTTGGCTTCTTCGTCGGGGACATTGCGGCGGTTGAGGATGATGCCCCGGACCTTGGCATAACTGCGGTCGGCAAAATTGGCCACAGCCGTATTGATATTATTGGCCGCATAGAGGGCCATCTTTTCGCCAGACGTGACGATGAGGACCTGTTCGGCATAGCCTTCGCGGATCGGCGCCGCAAAGCCGCCGCAGACGACGTCGCCCAAGACATCGTACAGGACGACGTCAGGCTCGTATTTTTCAAAAAGACCTAAGTCTTCGAGGAGCGAAAAAGTGGCGATGATGCCCCGGCCGGCACAGCCCAGGCCCGGCGTCGGCCCTCCCGTTTCGATACAGAGGACGCCGCCATAGCCGATGCGGGAAATATCTTCGATGGATTCCGGATCTTCGTCGTGTTCCCGCAGATAATTCATGACCGGCTGGACGGGATGGCCGCCGAGGAGGTTGAATGTCGAATCGGCCTTGGGGTCGCAGCCTATCTGGATGACTTTCTTGCCTAAATAAGCGAAGGAAGCCGCCAAGTTACTGGTCATCGTCGATTTCCCGATACCGCCTTTACCATAGATTGCAATTTTCAGCATACGTGCCTCCTACTGCGGCATGGGCGGATAAATCGTCTTGGTGCTGACGTCGGGGAGCATGCCCAATTTACCCGACAGCGCACTGATGACGTCCTGCGGCGCATCGACGATGAGGCTGATGACGTTGATGTCTTTATCTTTATAAGGAACGCCCATGCGGCCGACGACGTACTGGCCATATTCATGCAGGATTTCGTTCAGTTTAGCCGATTCCTGGCGGTTCCCTACGATGATACCGATTAAAGCGACTCTTGTTTCCATATTTATACCTCCTAAAGAAAAAGAGGCTGTCGGACAGCCTCTTTTTAAGTTTGATGTTGAAAGTTTGATGTTTGATGTGACTGGTTTTAAATTTAAAAGCCATCGCCTCAAGCATCATACATCAAACCTCAAACATTAAAGAAAAAAGGACCACGCATGATGGAAGAAGCCTCCGTGCGACAGTCCCTTTTCGGATAATGGTGCTTTCGCCTCGTCTGCGCAGTCAAATCTTTGCAGAGGAGCACGGCTGCTTCATGAATGAAGTTTTCCGTCAGGCAACCCTTACGGAGCACTTATTTACCCTACTATTATAACAGATTTAGTCTAGTTTGGCGAATAATCAGCTATTTTTCCCGCCTAAGAAAGCGCGGTACTTTTCATTGAACGTGGCCTTGTTCAATTCCTTTTCCCAGCAGGCGACGACGACCGTAGCCATGCAGTTGCCGCAGACGTTACAGATCGTGCGGATCATATCCAGGAGACGGTCGATACCGAGGAGGATGGCAACGCCTTCCGTCGGCAGATTGAAGGCTGCAGCCGTCGCAGCGACGACGATGATGCCTGCACCGGGAACACCGGCAATGCCCTTGGTCGACAGCATGAGCGTTACCATGACCAACAGCTGCTGCTCAATGGGCATCTGGATGCCGTAGAGCTGGGCAATGAATAAGATACCGGCCGAACTGTACAGCGTCGAGCCGTCGAGGTTGAAAGAATAGCCTGTAGGCATGACGAAGGTGACGATGGTCTTGGGAACACCTAATTCTTCCAGACGCTTCATGGCACCAGGCAGGGCCGCTTCGCTGCTGGCTGTCGAGAAAGCCAGGAAGAGGATGTCCTTCAAGGCCCGGATGACGTGGAAGAAATTGATGCCCGTAAAGACGCTGGCAATGAGGGCGACGACACAGATGAACAGAGCCGTAGCACAGGCAACGGACAGGATGAGCTTCCCCAAAGGGATAAGCATGGCAATGCCATAGCTGCCAACGGTATAGGCAATCATGGCAAAGACGCCGATAGGGGCGAAATGCATGACATAGCCCGTCACTTTGAACATAGCTTCGGCCACGCTCTGACAGATATCGACGATGGTTTCGCCTTTACCGCCGATATGGGCGACGGCGACGCCAAAGAAGCAGGCAAAAAAGATAATCTGCAGCATATCCTGGCGGGCCATGGCATCGACGATATTCGTCGGGATGATGTGTACGGCATAATCGACGAGGTCGACGCTGTGCTGGCTGGCTGCAGCGGCGTTGGAAGCATTGGCAGCAGACGCCGACAAGGTAACGCCTACGCCAGGCTCTGCAATATTCATGAACAGCAGGCCGATAGCCAGGGCAATGGTCGTAGCGAACTCGAACCAAATGATGGCCTTACCGCCTAAGCGGCCGAGCTTCTTAAAATCACCCGTACCGGCAATACCCATAACCAGGGTACTGAAGATGAGGGGAACGACGATCATCTTGATCATGCGCAAGAAAGCATCGCCGAAGGGTTTCAGCTTATCGCCGAAATCAGGAAATAAATAACCGACCAGGGCACCGAGGACCAGGCCGATCAAAATCTGTGAACTCAAGCCAATTTTTCTTTTCAAGGCGTATCTCCTTTTCTCTGGTAATAAAAAAACAGCAGACAAGTAAAATTGTATGCTATTTTCCCCATTTATACAAGGTTTTATACGTATCTTTTCCTCACAAAAAGATAACTTCTTGACACAGCCTGAAGAGCCTTCTATAGTATACATAAAAGAAGAACAGGAGTTGAGCTTATGATTTGTCCAAAATGCGGTACAGAATTGCGCGACGGCGTCCTCATGTGCCCCATCTGCGGCACCAAACAGGAAGTACCGCCGCCAGTCCCGCCAAAAAACATACAAAATAACCCGAAGATCTTTACTAAGACTCGGGTTATCAGTGTCATCATCGTTGCAGCCTTTATCATCATCGGCTTATGCAAGGTGTTCGTATTTAAATGAGATTAGATACGGGAAATGACAGCATCATCATCAATGAAAATGCCGTTGTTTCCCATATCGCCGGAAAAACGGTCTGTTTCCACTGAGGCCTGGATTCCCATGAGGGTATCGCGGAAATGGAGCGTCCCTCGACTATAACGGTCTCCATCAGCGCCATTAAAGCCATCAATATCGGCGCGGTTCAACAACATCTGGCGCGTATCTTCCGATAAGTCGCCCCATCTCATTCCCAACAAGGTCCGTGAAAGCATAACCATCCATCCTTTCATGTAAATTTGACAAAAGAGTAAAAAAAGAGCAAGGGCATAATGTTCATTCTCAAGACATCTTTGTCCTTGCTTTTATTCTTTGTATTTATTATATATTTCACAATAAGAAAAGTCAATCCGTTATGTGAAAAAATAGTTAGCTGTTAGCGGTTAACAGTCCATTGGACCGCACCTGTAGGGGACGTCCTGATAAGGCGTCCGTTTTGGTAACCATCCTGCGCCTTCCGCTGGTCGGCACCTGACGGGCCAAAAAGGCTTTCGGGTCGGCCCCTACGCACCAGGCCGATGGCCGTGTTTTTTTTGGTCACATTCATTTCCATCGCCTGTATGCGATACCGTAGGGGACGCCCAAAGGGCGTCCCGCTGTGAATCGTGGGTATGAC
>ERZ773224.1748-NODE-1748-length-25359-cov-11.036714_pt1 | contig 25359 bp, 19 predicted proteins | sample MGYA00580526_ERZ773224 | MGnify/ENA primary metagenome ERZ773224 (study PRJEB29015, sample SAMEA2737743) | human gut metagenome | biome: human gut; feature: human-associated habitat; material: faeces | place: China | collected 2012 ... | reverse complement strand
GTTTCCCGCGCACACCCTTCCTTACCGTTGCGGAGGATTTACCACTTTATTGACAGTCTCAACAACACCATCCATTCGGATGGTGTTGTTTTCCTATCTGTTGTCTGTGCTTACCGGCGGGTTTTCCTGCGCTGAATGGACCGCAGCAATCCTCTGCACTGCCACAGGCTCAGCAGGGCGAATACCGCCGCCGGAACGCCTAACAGCCGCAGTCCCCAAGCATCCTGCACCAGACTGCCCGCAAAGGAGCCAACAGCGATGCCGAAGTTATAGGACACCGGCTGCACCGACGCGCAGAGGCTGGCTGCCGCCGGGTATTCCGCCTCTGCCAATCCCAGAGAATGGACCTGCACCGGCGTATTCAGCAGATACATCAGCAGGCCCATGGCAAACAGCCCTGTCAATCCCAGCCACCGATTCACCAGCAGCAGAGGCAACACGGCAAACAGCAGTACCTGCGCGGCAAAGAACACCGGCAGGGGCTTCAGACCGCCTTTTTCCGCAAGGCATCCGGAAAACAAATTGCTGGCGGCACTGCAAAGCCCCATCCCCAGCAGGACCGGACTGACCGCCGTCTCCGGCAGGCCCAGCGTACCGGTCAGCGTTGGCGTCAGATAGGTGTAGACCGTGTAGGTAGCGGAAGCGCTGAACAGCACCATCAAAACGCAGTGCCAGCAGCGACTGTCCCGCAGCACCGCGAACTGGTTCAGCAGGCAGCCCTCTGCCGGAGGAACGTCGATCTCCCGCGGCAGCAGCCGGGCCAGCACAGGCAGCAGCACCAGTCCCATTGCCAGGATCACGCCAAAGGTGGCCCGCCAGCCAAGAGCGTGGCACACCGCTGTACCGATGGGCACCCCCGCCACCGCCGCCACGGAAAAGCCCGCGTACACGGCGGAAATGGCCCGGGCCGTCTGTTCCGGGGAAGAAACCTCCTTCGCATACAGCATAGCCACTGCGGTGAGGGTCCCGGACACCAGCGCCGCCACTACACGGGATGCATACAGCACCGTCACGCCTGGAGCCAGCATACTCAGGACATTCACACCCAGAAACAGAAGCATCAGCCCTATCAGCAGGCGGAAGCGGTCCATCCGTCCGGTCAGGGCCGTGAGCAGCGGCGTTCCTACCGCATAGCAGGCGGCAAATACGCTGACCAACCGCCCCACGGCGGCCAGAGATACGTTCAGCCCCGCCGCAATATCCGGCAGGATACCCACGATCACAAATTCACAGGTGCCCAGGGTAAAGCCCAAAGCGGCCAGCGCCAGCACAGCCGCCGGTAAACGATGCTTTTTCATCATGCGCTCCTTACTATGTGTTTATATGTGTGCGTACACAGTTTTACCCGGAAACAGCGGAGGACCGCAGTCCCCCGTTTCTTTCCATATTTACCGTCAAATACTCTCCGAATTGAGAATGGGGCAAGCGGTCACATAGGTGTCCCGGTCAGGCCGCTGTCCCATCAATGCCTCAAAAAGCACAGACAGCGCCTGATAAGGCTGATACGCCAGATCCTGCCCGATAGTAAAATCCACCTCGCCGCTTTTCAGCAGCTCCTGGATCTCCGGGCCGCAGTCATGGGAAAGGATGTGGACCTTTTCTGCCAGGCCCCGGCTCCGGAGAACTTCCGCGCAGGCCGGGACGCTGGGGTTCGCCATATACACCATCCGCAAATTTGGATGCGCCGCCAATGCACTTTCCACCGTTTCCGCCGTTTTCCGGTAATCTCGGTGGGTGGCGGCGATCACACCGTTTTCCTCCGGGATCCCCCGCTCCGCCAGCCGCTCCAGAAACCCGTCCACACGGGCCTTATGCGCCGTATATTTCGGATCGGCATAGATGACCAGAAACGCATCACCACGGCTCAGAAAGCAGGATGCGATCTCTCCGGCCACCCGTCCGGCCCGATGGCCGTCCTCGCCCACATAGCAGATTCGCCGTCCGCCGGGCACGTCGGAGTTGAAGGTCGCCACCGGGACCCCCCGCTCTGACAGCCGTTCCAGCGCCCGCCGGATCTCCTCAGTGCCGGAAGCACACAGCGCGACGGCCTGTGCGCCGTTTTCCACTGCCTCATTCAGCAAACGCAGACATTCCGCCTCGTCCCCCGACGGGTAGTTCCGGATGTCCAGCGACACATTGTAATCTCTGTATTCCTCCAGAAAGCGGGCTGTACCGGCATCCATCTCATCCCGCACAAAGCCCTCTTCCCATTCCGGCTGCACCAGCGCCAGCTTCCGAGGCGTACCGCTGGTGGCCAGGGCGCTGGCCATCCGGTTGGGATGATAGTCCAGTTCCTCCATCACGCGCAGGACCCGCTCCCGGACTTCCGCCTTTACATAAGGCCGGTCATGGAGCACCCGGTCTACTGTGCCGATGGATACACCGGCCCGCTCCGCAATCATTTTAATGGTGGTCCGCATGGTTGGTTCCTCCGTCCTATGTCAACGCGCATACAGTAGCAGATTTTTAGGAATTGTCAATAGGTGCCGAAAAATTCTTTCTCCCGGCAACAATTTGCCTTTTTATTGTCCGTGTTGCAGCGCATTTCCGTCTCATTCAAAATTTTATGTATACAAATACTCTTTTCTGTGCTATACTATATCAAATCTGGCACCGGGGGGCAAGGCTTCCCTGCCGTTTTCTTACATTTTATTTATTTCACCTGTATTTTTCCGCGGCCCGGGAGCCTGCGGTTGAATAAATAGAGCTTTTTCATACGAGATCGGACAGACGTGACCGAACCTCCGCCGGCGAAACGGGGCCGTGCGGACAACGGACGTCTTTATTTGCCGTGCCTCTTTAGGCGCCTGCGTCCACTTTACGTCATCCGTATTCTCTGAAAAGCTCCTACATATTTCCGCCCCTTTGAGGGCGTTCAGCAAAGGAGTTTCTATATCTATGGCAGAAAAACTGAAAATTATCCCCCTTGGCGGTCTCAACGAGATCGGCAAGAACATGACCGCCTATGAATACGGCGGCGAGATCATCGTAGTGGACTGCGGTATGGCCTTCCCCGGTGATGACATGTACGGCATCGACTGCGTGATCCCCGATGTGTCTTATCTCATCAAGAACAAATCCCGGATCCGGGGCCTGTTCATCACCCACGGCCACGAGGACCACATCGGCAGCATCCCGTATCTGCTGCAGAAATTTGACCTGCCCATCTATGGCACCCGCCTGACCTGCGGCCTGATCCGCAACAAGCTGGAGGAGTTCGGTCTGGCAGGCAAGACCAAGTTCGTGGAGATCACCCCCAGACAGAAGATCAAGCTGGGCTGCTTTACCATTGAGCCCATCCATGTGAACCACTCCATCCCGGATTCGGTGGCCTTTGCCATCGACAGCCCGGCGGGCACCATCATCCAGACCGGCGACTTTAAAATCGACTACACCCCGCTGGCCTGCGGCGTCACCGACCTGTCCACGCTGGCCGAGTACGGTCAGCACGGCGTGCTGGCTCTGCTGAGCGATTCCACCAACTCCGAGCGTCCGGGCTTTACCGCCACCGAACAGAAGGTGGCTGCAGGTGTGCGCAATCTGTTTGCCCGCGCACGCAACAAGCGGATCATCATTGCCACCTTTGCTTCCAACATCTACCGCGTGCAGCAGATCATCGATCTGGCCGTGGAGGATGGCCGCAAAGTGGCCTTCAGCGGCCGCAGCATGGTGAACAACACCGCCATGGCGCAGGAACTGGGCTATATGCACATCCCGGAGGGCACCCTCATCAGCGTGGATGAGCTGAACCAGTATCCCCCGGAGCAGGTAGTGCTCATTACCACCGGCAGCCAGGGCGAACCCTTGAGCGCCCTTTCCCGCATGGCATCCTGCAGCCACCGTCAGGTGCGCGTGGGCCCCGGCGACTTCATTATCATTTCGGCAAATCCCATTCCCGGCAACGAGAAGAGCGTGACCAAGATCGTCAATGGTCTGCTGTTGCTGGGTGCAGAGGTCATTTACGAGAGCATGTACGATGTGCATGTTTCCGGCCACGCCTGTCAGGAAGAACAGAAGCTCATGCTCACCCTGACCAGGCCCAAGTACTTCCTTCCGGTGCACGGCGAGTACAAGCAGCTCAAAAAGCACGCCCTCACCGCTGCCAGCCTTGGCATCCCTACCAGCAATATTCTGATCGCGGAGAACGGCTCCAATGTCATTCTCAGCCAGGACGAGATAAAGCTGGGCGAGCCTGTCACCGCCGGTGCAGTGATGGTGGACGGCCTTGGCGTGGGCGACGTGGGCAATGTGGTCCTGCGCGACCGCAAACACCTGTCCGAGGACGGTCTGGTCATCATTGTGGCCACCGTGGACAGCAAGACCGGCAAGGTGCTGGCCGGGCCTGACCTTGTGAGCCGCGGCTTTGTCTATGTGCGCGAGAACGAGAGCCTGATGGACGGGGCCCAGAGCATTGTGGAAAACGCGCTGGATCGCTGCGTGGAAGAGCATGTGCGCGACTGGAACAGCGTCAAGACCCGGGTGCGTGAGGCGTTGAGCAGCTATATCTACCGCCGCACCAAGCGCAGCCCGATGATCCTCCCCATTCTGATGGAGGTATAAGCCGGAAGCCGCCCCGCCGGGGCAGGCAGACCAGGAGGCAGAAGATCCCATGAAACAAAAACCGAGATGGACGTTGGAAATGCTGATCGCCGCGCTGGCAGTGCTGTGTGCACTGCTGACACTGGCGCTTCTGGTGCAGCGGCCCGCGGGCTGGCCTGCGCTGGCAGTGCTGGTGGTGCTGTGGGGCATCAGCATCTGCGTTTTCCGGTATCAGCTGCGGCGCTGGACCGCCAAGTGGGTGGCTGGTGGCAGCTTTGAAAATTCCAGGACCCAATACAGCCTGGAATCCCTCTCTCAGCCGGCGGCTCTGCTTTCTGGCGAGACGGTGCTGTGGTATAACACCCGGTTCCGCACGGCGCTGCTGGGCGGCGAGGACCGGCTTGCAGGCAGGGCACAGAAGCTGCTGCCCGGCCTGGACACCGCACAGGCCCGCACCCCGGAGGGGCAGCAGCTCAATCTGGCCGACGGTGTGTGGAATGTGCACAGCAGTACCGTGCCGGGCGGCAGCGAGAGCATGACGCTGCTTGTGTTCAATGAGGAGACCGCCCTGCGCAGGATCGAAACGGAGTACAAGGCCAGCCGCCCGGGTTACATGGTGTTCCTGGTGGACGGCTACGACGATGTGTTCAGCGATATGCTGGACAGCGAGCGCGCCCGCCTGCTGGAGGGCATCAACCGGGTGCTGGAGGATATGATCGGCCGGGGCACAGGCTTTCTGCGCCGCGTTGCCAGCGGCCGCTATATCGCCGTGGTGGAAGAGCGCCATCTGGAGCAGTATGCCCAGCGCGGCTACGATGTGCTGGATAAGATCCGTGCCCTGGACCCCAGCGTGAACCTGTCCATCTCCATTGGCATCGGGCGCGGAGCCAAGACCCTGCGGGAAGCCCAGGATATGGCCGTGCAGGCGCTGGATATGGCGCAGGGCCGCGGCGGCGATCAGGCCGCTGAGATGACCCCGGACGGCTTTACCTTTTATGGCGGCGTGAGCCACGGCGTGGAAAAGCGCAGCAAGGTGCGCAGCCGCATCGTGGCCGATCAGCTGGTCAGGCTCGTCAAGGAGGCGGACCATGTGGTCATCATGGGCCACCGGATGAGCGATCTGGACGCCATCGGCGCTGCCGAGGGCGTGCTGCGCATCTGCAAGATCTGCGATGTCCCGGCGGTGATCGCCGTCAGGCGGGATGCCACGCTGGCGGGCAGCCTGATCGATGCCCTGTGCCGGGCCGGGCAGGCGGATGATTTCATCGACCCCAAGGCGGCGCTGCCCATTATCTCCAAGAAAACGCTCTGCGTGGTGGTGGATACATACCAGCTGGGCCTTGTGGAAAGTAAGGAGATCCTGGAAAGGTGCGGCAAGGTGGCCGTTATCGACCACCACCGCAAGGGCGTGGGCTTCATCGAGCATGCAGACCTTGTCTGCCACGAGCCCTATTCCTCCTCGGCCAGTGAGCTGGTCACGGAGCTTTTGCAGTATGTGGGCGACCGGGACGACAAGCCCAGCCGGGTGGAGGCAGAGGGGCTGCTCTCGGGCATTATGCTGGATACCCGGGACTTCACCCTGCACACCGGCGTGCGCACGTTTGAAGCTGCCGCCGCTCTGCGCCGCTACGGTGCGGAGACGGAGCGGGTGCGCCAGCTCTTTGATGTGACCATGGTGGAGTACAACGCCAAGGCAGACCTTGTGGAGGCTGCCCAGATGTACCGCAGCTGCGCCATCTCGGTGAGCGGCGAGGTGCCCCCCGAGGCCCGTGTGGCCATTGCGCAGGCTGCCAACGACCTGCTGACCATCCAGAATGTGGAGGCCAGCTTTGTGGCTGTGCAGGTGGGGAGCGGTGTGAATATTTCCGCCCGCAGTCTGGGGGCGGTCAATGTTCAGGTCATCATGGAAAGTCTGGGCGGCGGCGGCCACCAGACCATGGCGGCCGCCCAGCTCAAGCATATTACCCCCGAGGCAGCCCGGGCACGCATCCAGACCGCCATCGACCAGTATCGTGAGAGCCAGAAGAAGCCGCTCTCCAAAAATGAACCTGAATCCAGAAAAAAGGAGAAGCAGGGATGAACCATTACGATTATCTCATCGTAGGCGCAGGCCTTTACGGTGCGGTGTTTGCCCAGCAAGCAAAAAAGGCGGGCAAAACATGCCTTGTGATTGATAAGCGCAGCCACATTGCCGGGAATATCTACACCGAGGAAGTGGAGGGCATACAGGTCCACCGCTATGGGGCCCACATTTTTCACACCAGCAGCAAGGCAGTGTGGCAGTATGTGAACCAGTTTGCGGAGTTCAACCGCTACACCAACAGCCCCGTTGCCAACTATCACGGCGAGATCTACAATCTGCCCTTCAATATGAACACCTTCAATAAGATGTGGGGGGTGGTGACCCCCGCCGAGGCCAAGGCAAAGATCGAGGAGCAGAAGCGGGAAGCGGGCATCACCGACCCGAAAAATCTTGAGGAGCAGGCCATCAGTCTGGTGGGCACGGACATTTACGAAAAGCTCATCAAAGGCTACACCGGCAAGCAGTGGGGCCGCCCCTGCACCGAACTGCCGGCTTTCATCATCAAACGCCTGCCGGTCCGCTTTACCTACGACAACAACTATTTCAACGCGCTGTATCAGGGCATCCCCGATGGCGGCTATACCGCTATGGTGGAAAAGATGCTGGAGGGCATCGAGGTGCGGCTGAACGTGGATTATCTGGCCGACCGGGAGAACCTGAACGCACTGGCCGACAAGGTGGTTTACACCGGCCCGGTGGATGCCTACTTTGGCTACCGGCTGGGGGCCCTGCAGTACCGCAGCGTCCGCTTTGAGACGGAGGTGCTGGACACCGACAACTACCAGGGCAACGCCGTGGTGAACTATACCGATGCCGAGACCCCGTACACCCGCATCATCGAGCATAAGCACTTTGCGTTCGGCACCCAGCCCAAAACGGTCATCAGCCGGGAATACAGCGCCGAGTGGAAGCCGGGCGATGAGCCCTATTACCCTGTCAACGATGAAAAGAATGGCGCGCTTTACGCAAAATACAAAGCGCTTGCCGATGCCGAGACAAAGGTCATTTTTGGCGGCCGGTTGGGCGAGTACAAGTATTATGATATGGATAAGGTCATTGAAGCTGCGCTGGACGTGGCGGGGAAAGAGTTGGCGTGAACTGCTGATCGCCGCACGAGGGGAGTTTCTCCGGCAAGTGTCCGCTGGGGTGGGACCCTGTTGCCGCGCAGCGGCAATAGGGCGGGCGATGGAATGGCCCGTTTCACTTGCGGGAGAAAGCTCCCGGAGATGCGGCAGCCCCCGACCGTTGACGGAAACGCGCAATTGCTGTATACTAGCCATAGAAATCCACCGGTTCCCCGGTGAGAAGTGAGGGATAACACCATGAAAGTGATTCTGAAGCAGGACGTAAAGGGCATTGGCAAGAAGGATGAGATCCATGAGGTCTCCGACGGCTACGCCCGCAACTTTCTGTTCCCGCGCAAGCTGGCCGCTGTGGCCGATGCTTCTGCGGTGAATATCGCACGCGGCAAGGAGGCCGCTGCGGATTTCCACGAGGCTGAAACTGTGGCCGCCGCACAGGCTGTGGCTGCAAAGATCGAGGGCAAGACCGTGACCATCAAGGCCAAGGGCGGCGCATCCGGCCGCCTGCACGGCAAGGTCACCGGCAAGGAAGTTGCCGAGGCTCTGGCCCAGCTGGCCGGTTCTCCCATTGATAAAAAGAAGATCGAGCTGGAGACCAAGGACATCAAGGATGCCGGTGTGTTCAACGCAAAGGTGCGCCTGCATGTCGGTGTCGTGGCTTCCTTCAAGATCATGGTGGAAGTAGAACAGGCCTGATTGAAATGCCATCTGCGCCCCCTGCCTTCAGGGGGCGTTTTTGGCGTTTTGGGAAGCTGGCCCAGTATGGAGGGGGATGAACCATGCCCAACGAACAACGACATTATTCCAATGAACTGAATCTGGAGAGTGTGGGCATCAATCTGCCCTACAATATGCAGGCCGAGCAGAGCGTGCTGGGCGCGGTGCTGCTCAAGCCCGAGACCCTGACCGATCTGGTGGAGATCATCCGGCCGGAGATGTTCTACACCCGGCAGAACGCCCAGATCTATTCTGAGATGCTGCGCCTGTTTACGGCGGACCAGACCATCGACTTTGTCACCCTGCTGGATGCCGTCATCTCCGATGGCGTGTTCCCCAGTGCGGACGAGGCAAAGGTCTACCTGACCGGTCTGGCCGAGACGGTGCCCAGCATCTCCAATGTGAAGGCCTATGCCCAGATCGTGCAGGAAAAGTACCTGGTGCGCCAGCTGATGGGCGTTGCCAAGGACATTCTGCAGGACGCGGGCGATGAGCCGGACGCTGACCTGCTGCTGGAAAACGCCGAGCAGCGCATCTACGAGATCCGCTCCGGGCGGGATTCCAGCGCATTGACCCCGCTTTCCTCCAGCATGGTGGAGACGCTGACCAACCTGCAGAAGATCAGCGGCCCGGATGCCGATAAGTACAAGGGCATCCCCACCGGCTTCCGTCTGCTGGATACCGTCCTGACCGGCCTGGGCCGCGGCGACCTTATCATTCTGGCCGCCCGCCCCGGTATGGGCAAGACCAGTTTTGCGCTGAACATTGCCACCCGCGTTGCCATGCAGCAAAAGGTGCCGGTGGCCATTTTCAGCCTGGAAATGACCAAGGAGCAGCTGACCAACCGCATCCTTTCGGCGGAAGCAGGCATCGACAGCCAGGCTTTCCGCACCGGCGCTCTCCGCAGTGAGGACTGGGAGTATCTGGCACTGGCAACGGAAAAGCTCCACGATGCCCCCATTTATATGGACGACACCTCGGGCATCACCATTACCGAGATGAAGGCAAAGATCCGCCGGGTCAATCAGGACCCCACCCGCCCCAATGTGGGCCTGATCGTTATCGACTACCTGCAGCTGATGACCACCGGCCAGCGCAGCGAGAACCGTGTGCAGGAGATCAGCTCCATCACCCGAAACCTGAAGATCATGGCAAAGGAAATGAATGTGCCCATCATCGCGCTTTCTCAGCTGTCCCGTGCGGTGGAGAAGCAGGGCAACAACTCTTCTCACCGGCCCCAGCTGTCGGACCTGCGTGACTCCGGTTCCATCGAGCAGGATGCCGACTGCGTCCTTTTCCTTTACCGTGATTCCTACTACGCCAGCCAGAACCCCGATGGGGCAGAGGTGGATGCCGATACCGCGGAGTGCATCGTGGCAAAGAACCGCCACGGCGAGACCAGCACGGTGCCGCTGGGCTGGGATGGCGCACACACCCGCTTTATGGATGTGGACTTCAAACGCTGATGAACGACGAAACATCAAAATTGATCACAAAAGTAGAACGCTTTGCCCGGCAGGAGCAGCTGTTTGCGGCTGTGGAGCCGGGCCGGGCTCTGCACCTGTGCGCTGCCGTTTCAGGCGGGGCCGACAGCATGGCGCTGCTGCGGGTGCTGCTGAAACTGCGGGAAGCTTTTGCGTATACCCTTTCTGCCTGCCACGTCAACCACGGCCTGCGGGGCGAGACTGCGGACCGGGACGAAACCTTTGTTCGGGCTGAGTGTGCCCGGCTGGGGGTGCCGCTGACAGTCTTCCGCCCGGCAGATGTGGGAATAGCTGTGCCGCCCCATGCCGGGGAGGACTGGGCCCGCAAACTTCGCTATGCCTGCTTTGCCCAACTGCTGGCAGGCGGGATAGACTGCATTGCAACGGCCCATACTGCTACTGACCAGGCCGAGACCCTGCTGTTCCGGCTGGCACGGGGGACCGGGCTGCACGGGGCAGGGGGCATCCGGCCCAGGCGGCCCGGCTACTGCCGCCCGCTGTTGGGCCTGACCCGGGCCGAGACCGAAGCGCTCTGCGCCGCCTTTAAGCAGGGCTGGGTGACGGACGAGACGAACGAGTCCGATGTCTACGCCCGCAACCGCCTGCGCCATGGGGCCGTTCCGGCCCTGCGCAGCGTCAACGCTGCGGCAGAGGAAAATCTGGCCCGCTTCTGTGAAAAGGCGGCCCGCGCGGATGCCTACTTTGCCCGGCAGGCGGAACAGCTGCTTTCCATCGCGCGTCTGGATGCGGCCCAGACTGCCCGCAAGGCCCCGAAAGCCAAGGCAGCATGGCGGCTGGAGCCGCTGCAGGGCGCTGACCCGATCATTCTGGAAGCAGCGCTCCACAGCCTTGTTGCCCCGGTGCGGGATGCCGAGGAAAAGTACATCCGCCTGCTGGCAGAGCTGGTGGAGCAGGGGAGCGGGGCGGTGCAATTGACCGATACGGTCCGCTTCTGCGCAGGCAGCGGGATGCTCTGGCAGGAAGAGGGCCGGCCGGAAGCGGCTGCGGCCCCGGCGTTTTCGCTGCCGTTTGCCCCTGCCGATGGGGCAGAATTTGCCTTGCCCGGGGGCCAAACCTTGAAAACACGGCTTTTTGTAAGCGGTTTTCGAGAAAAAACACAGGGTGTTCATAAAAAAGACTTAAAAAATCGGGCGGATTATGCTAGAATAACCTTGTTATATTCTGCCCTTACGCTGCGCACCCGTCAACCGGGAGACCGGTTCCGGCCTGCGGGGCGGGGGCTGAGCAAGCCCCTGCGCAAATGGATGAATGAGGCAGGCATTCCTGCCGGAATACGAGAGGGCCTGCCGCTGCTGGCGGCGGGCAGCGAGATCCTGTGGGTCTGTGGGGAGGGCTTTGCCGAGGGGCTGGCCCCGGACGAGGAGACTGCACAGGTCTTGCAGTTGGAATTGGAAAATGGAGGAACAACCCATGAGCATGAATGACGATATCAAGAACATCCTGGTCAGTGAGGAAGCACTGAAAGCCAAGGTTGCCGAGCTGGGCGCACAGATCAGCAGGGATTACGAGGGCAGAAACCTTGTCCTCGTCTCCATCCTCAAGGGTTCGGTGGTCTTTATGGCCGACCTGATGCGGGCTGTGACCATCCCCTGCAGCATTGATTTTATGGTCGTGTCCAGCTACGGCGGCAGCAATACCACCACCAGCGGTCTGGTCAAGATCATCAAGGATCTGGACGGCGACCTGTCCGGCAAGGACGTGCTGATCGTGGAGGACATTCTGGATACCGGTGTCACCCTTTCCAAGCTGGTGCCCATGCTCAAGATGCGCAACCCGAATTCCGTGAAGATCTGCACCATTCTCGACAAGCCCAGCCGCCGCAAGGCCGACATCCAGCCCGATTACGAGGGTTTCCGGGTGCCGGACGAGTTTGTGGTGGGCTATGGTCTGGACTACGATGAGAAATACCGCAACCTGCCCTATGTGGGTGTGCTGAAACCGGAAATCTACGCATAATAAAAACGAATTAGAACTGGAGTTGATCCCTTTTGCAACCGAAACGACCTCGCTTTAATCCCCTGATCCTGGCGCTGGCACTGGCCGGTGTCCTGATGATCTGGTCGGTGCTGGGCACCAGCGACAGCAGTACCGGCGGCTCCACCATGAGCTACTCGACTGTGGTGCACTACTTTGAGAACAATCAGGTCACAGCCTTTACGCTGGACCGCAACACCAGCATCATCACCCTGACGCTGAAGGAGGGCAAGCAGGAGCTGCCCGAAACCACAGGTGCCACCGCTGCCACACAGGCCTCCGGCGGTCTGCTGAGCAATATGTTCTCCTCCTCCACCTCTTCCGTGGGGGCAACCAGAAACGATGACGGTACGGTGACGGTGCGCTACAAGCTGCCCTACGCCTATGTGTTTATCGAGAACGTCCAGCAGTATATCGATTCCTACGACGCAGCCAACCCGACCGCGCCCATGGAGTACGATTACACCACCCTGAAGGAGTCCATCCCTTGGATGGAGATCCTGTTCTACCTGGGAATGCTGGGCTGCACCGGCTTCCTGCTCTTCTCCATGATGCGCGGCGGCGCTGGCGGCGGCGGTATTATGAACGTGGGCAAGGCCAAGGTGAAGGACGAACACGAGAACAAAAAGACCGCGACCTTTGCCGACGTTGCCGGTGAGGACGAGGAAAAGGAAGAGCTGAAGGAGGTCGTGGAGTTCCTCAAGAGCCCCGACAAGTTCAACACGCTGGGTGCCCGCATCCCCCACGGCGTTCTGCTGGTGGGCCCTCCGGGTACCGGTAAGACCCTGCTGGCCCGTGCCTGCGCCGGTGAGGCGGGGGTGCCCTTCTACTCCATTTCCGGCTCCGACTTCGTGGAAATGTACGTTGGTGTCGGCGCATCCCGTGTGCGTGACCTGTTTGATAAGGCCAAAAAGACCATGCCCTGCATCATTTTCATCGATGAGATCGATGCCGTGGGCCGTCAGCGCGGCGCAGGTCTGGGCGGCGGCCACGACGAGCGGGAGCAGACCTTGAACCAGCTGCTGGTCGAGATGGACGGCTTTGAGGCCAACGATGGTGTCATCGTAATGGCAGCCACCAACCGTGCCGACATTCTGGATAAGGCACTGCTCCGTCCGGGCCGCTTTGACCGTCAGGTCTATGTGGGCCTGCCCGATGTCAAGGGCCGCGAGGAGATCCTCAAGGTCCACACCAAGAATAAGCCTCTGGCTCCCGATGTCTCCCTCAGGGTCATCGCACAGCGCACCGCAGGTTTTGCGGGTGCTGACCTGGAGAACCTGGTCAATGAGGCCGCTCTGCTGGCTGCCCGCCGCAGCCGCAAGGCCATCACCATGGAGGACATCGAGGAAGCTTCCATGAAGGTCATGGCAGGCCCTGAGAAGAAGAGCCGCGTTGTGACTGCCGAGGAAAAGAAGCTGACCGCCTACCATGAGGCGGGCCACGCCGTGGCAGGCTTCTATTGCAAGCACCATCCCCGTGTGCATGAGATCACCATCATCCCCCGCGGCCAGGCTGGCGGCTACACCATGTATCTACCCGAAAAGGATCGCAGCTATGTGACCAAGGGTGAGATGTTCGAGGATATCGTTTCCAGCCTGGGCGGCCGTGTGGCCGAGCAGCTGATCCTGGAGGATATCTCCACCGGTGCCTCCAACGACCTGCAGCAGGCAACCAACATTGCCCGCCAGATGATTACCAAGTACGGTTTCTCCGAGCGCCTGGGCCCTGTGGTCTACGGCACCTCGCAGGAGGAGACCTTCCTGGGCCGTGATTTCACCCAGGGCAAGGGCTACAGCGAGAGTACCGCTGCCGAGATCGACGGCGAGATGCGGGATATCATCGATGAGGCCTACGAGACCTGCCGCCGCACCCTGACGGAGCACATCGACCAGCTCCATGCGCTGGCACAGGCTCTGATGGAACGCGAAAAGCTCAACGAGCAGGAGTTCAACACTGTGATGGCCGGCGGCAAGCTGCCCCCGCGTGACGGTGACGAGCCTGCACAGGAACCCGCCGCACCGGCAGCCCCGGTGGAGACCGCAGAGCCTGCCGAGAGCGCAGAGCCCGCTGAACAGGCGGAGCAGGCCGTGCTGGGCGAGGAAATGCCCGACCCGGCGCAGGATGCCCCGCAGGAAAACGAATGATCGAAGGGAGCGAGTGTCGTGGAGGAAAATTTTAACCCGGTCGCACGCACCCGGGCCAACTATTATACCCCGGGCAGCCCGGTGCAGTTCGTCTGTGTGGAGCTGCTCAAGGGCGAACTCAGCGGCGAGAACGCAGTCTGCCTGACCTTCAAGAACATCTCCAAGGTCACCCTGACTGCGCTGGAGATCCACTTCAAGTGCAAGGGTGTGGACGGTATCATCCTGTGTGAGGATGCCTTTGAATACCGCGAGATCGAGGTCAAGCCCGGTGAGAGCTTTGGCATGGACGATGCAGTGTTCGTGACCCAGAAGGCTATCACCAGCGTGGATGTGGTCCTGAAGAACGTATACAGCGGCAAAAAGGTCGTGCATCTGGATGCCATCAAGCGCGTCCGCCTGCCGGCCCCGCGCCGCCTGAGTCCGGAGCTGGAAAAGGCACTGGAAAGCCGGATGAACCGCAGCGGCCTCAAGTATATGCCGCAGGTGTTCGAGAACGGCTGGTACTGTGCCTGCGGTTCCTTCCACCCGAAGGAAGAGGACACAGTCTACTGCACCGAGTGCGGTTGTGACCGCATCCTGCTGCAGAACGCCCTGAACACCCTGCTGCAGCCCGGCCAGAAGGCCGCCCCTGCAGAGCAGGCCCCGGCGGCGGAGGCCACCCGCGTGGCGAGCGCCGCTCCGCAGGAAGAGCCGACCCGCATCGTGGCCAGCGCGCCGGTGCAGGCAGAGCCCACCCGGGTCGTCCAGACGGCCCGCCCGGCAGAGCCTGTCGGCGCTCCGACCAGCTTTGCACCGCCGGTGGAGCACACGCCTGTTCCGGAAGCAGAGCCTACCCGGGTGCTGGATGCCGCCACCCGCGCGGCGTTCCCCGGCAGCGGTGCAGCGGCTGTGGATGACGAGGGCACCCGTGTGATGCCTGCTGCTGCCCGCCGTGCCGCCCCGGCCCGCCAGCCGGAACCCGAGGTGGAGCAGTACGATGAGGAGGACGATGCGGAAGAGAGCCGCGACGGCATTGCCGAGACCCTCGTCCGCTGGGTCCCGCCCATCACCGCCATCGTCTGCGCAGGCATTGCGCTGTGGGGCTTCGTCTATTATCAGTTTATGATGTAAATGAATGACGGAGGAGGCTGCGCTTCCTCCGTTTTTTGGTTGTACGAAGGAGAAACGTTATGCCCGACGAAGCACTGCAAACCACTTTTGAGATCAAAACTACCTGCGATGAGATCAGCCGCAAGCTGCTGCGCTGGCACTGGGAGAACAAGCCCGGGGAGCACAGTCTGGGAGCCCTGCTGGAGCACATCCGTACCCGCCAGCAGGAGAGCCCCGAATATTATGACCGTCTGCCCGATCTGGCGGGCCGAAACAGCTGGCAGCAGCTGGATACCACACTGTGTATGCGGGTGCTGCTGGATCCTGAAAAGGATGCTGCGCACCAGCTGGATCTGCTGGGCAATACGGAGCACCCTGCTGCTGCCCGCCGGGCCTGCAACGCGGTGCGCACTGCCCGCAATGAAGCGGCCCATGCCTCCGACCGCACGGCGGCTGCGCAGGCGGCGATCCTCTTCAACGAGGCAGTGGAAGCACTGGAAGAGGGCTATGCGGGCGCACCCCTGCGCACCAGTGAGCTGGGCCAGTATTACCGGCTGGCTGAGGATTATCTGAGCCGCTGCGGGGCCAAAAAGCCCATTGCGTCGGCGGCCCCGGAAGAGAAAGCCCCCCGCGCGGCAAAGTCCGGCCAGAGCACTGCGGGCAGGAAAAAAGAGGGGACTTCCGGCAGTGCTTCCCGCCGCAGCAGCACAAAGCAGAACACGAGCGGCCGCAGCTCCGGTGGCAGATCCCAGAACCGGAAGCAGGGCAGCAGCCGGAACAGCCGTGCCCGGGCCAGGCAGAAGCAGAAACAGGCCAACCGCACCGTTCTGCTGGTACTGCTGGCGATCCTGGCCGTGGGTCTGCTGATTCGCGGCTTTACCATGAACTGGCAGTGAAAGAGTGAGGGAACTATGAAGCAAAAACTGATTTTTCTGGATATTGACGGTACTTTGCTGCCTCCCGGTGAGATGACCGTTCCGGCCAGTGCCGTGGAGGCCATCCGGCAGGCCCGGGCCAACGGCCACAAGGTGTTTCTGTGCACCGGGCGCAACCTGCGCATGACGAAGCCGCTGCTTGCCTACGGTTTCGATGGCTTTGTCTGCTCTGCAGGCGGCTATGTGGGCTGTGATGGGAAAATTCTCGTGGATCTTCCCATGGAGCCTGTGCAGGTCGAGGGCCTGCGGGAGGTGCTGGGGCGTGCCGGTGCCGAGTGTACACTGGAAGCCCGGGACGATACTTACGGCGGCATCAGGATGATCGAGCGGTTCGCCCATTTGTTCCCCCGCAAGCCGGGGCAGCTGAACAGCGAGGCTGAGCGCTGGCGCAAAACGATGGAGTATGGCTTGACCATCCGGCCCATTGAGGAATACCACGGGGAGCCGGTTTACAAGGTGGTGTTCATCGCCCCCAACGAGGCCTGCCTTGCCGAGGCGAAGCAGCTGTATGAGGATCAGTTCATCTTCTGCGAGTCCCGGCTGGGAGATACCCCGTCGGCCATCGTCAACGGGGAGCTCATCAACCGCAAGTTCAACAAGGGCACCGGCATCAAGGCCATCTGTGATGAGCTGGGGTGTTCGCTGGCCGATACCATCGGCTTTGGCGACAGCGACAATGACCTGCAGATGACCGATGTGGTAGGCATCAGCGTCTGCATGGCCAATGGCTCTGACAACCTGAAAAAGCTCTGCGACCGCATCTGCCCTGCTGTGACGGAGGACGGCGTGGCAAAGGAGTTCAAGACTCTGGGCCTGATCTGAGAGCAGCCTTCTACAAAAGAAGAGATGATAACAAAAAATTCCCGCTCCATCGAGCGGGAATTTTTGTTAGAGAGGGTTATTTCTGATGGACTGCCTTGTGATATACCGCGTAGGCGATCACGGCAGAGAGGGCCTCTGTGATCCAGAAGGCGTGCCAGACACCGGTAGGGCCCATGCGGCCGCACAGCACCCACGCAATGGGCATGATGAAGATGATGTAGCGGCAGAGGGAGATGACCAGCGAGGGCACGCCCTTGCCCAGACCCTCCAGTGCGCCGGAGGAGGTGGTAGACACTGCCGAGACGATGAATCCCAGGCAGATGATCCGCAGGGCGGTCTGGCCGATGGCGATGGTCTCGGGGTTAGAGGTGAACAGACCCATCAGCGGGCCTGCAATGGTCAGGCAGAGCAGGGTGCCAATGGCCATGATCCCGGCGCTCAGGCCCAGTGTCAGGTTGTAGAGCCTGGACACACGGCCATGCTCCCGGGCACCGTAGTTGTAGCCCACCAGCGGGCGCATCCCCTGCACGATGCCGTTGGCCGGCAGGTAAAGAAAGGTCTGGAGCTTGTAGTAGATGCCCAGCACCGTCACATAGCTCTGGGAGTAGACCGCCAGCAGGCCGTTCAGGAAGGTGACCAGCAGGCTGGGCAGGGCCAGATTCAGGATGGCCGGTACGCCGATGGCATAGAGCTTGCCGTCAAGGGCGGCATCGAACCGCAGGCAGCGGCGGGAGAAGCGGACGGCGACTTCGGTGGTGCAGTAGACATAGAGGTAGACCACAAGGGAAACGGCCTGCCCGATGCCGGTGGCAAGGGCCGCACCGGCAATGCCAAGGGCGGGCACCGGCCCAAGGCCGAAGATGAGGACCGGGTCGAGGGCGATGTTGGTCACGCAGCCGGTGATCAGCGCCACCATGGCAACGTTCATCCGGCCCACGGACTGGAAGATCTTCTCAAAGGCGAGGTCTGCCATGTTGACCAGCGAGAACAGGAACACGATGGTGGAGTAGGTCACGCCCATGTCCACCAGAGTGGGATCGGGAGTGAAGCGGCGCAGGAAGCCGGGCATGATGGCAATGCAGAGGACCATGCCCAGCACACCGTGCAGCAGGGAAAACATCATGCCGTGGGTGGCGGCCCGGTTGGCGTTCTCGTGGTCGCCTGCGCCGAGGTAGAGCGCGATCTGGGCGTTGATGCCGATGCCGAAGCCGATGGCCACTGCATTGACAAAGTTCTGGATGGGAAACACCAGCGAAAGCGCCGTCATGGCCTGCTCGCTGATCTGGGCCACAAAGAGGCTGTCCACGATGTTGTACAGGCTGTTCACCAGCATCGAGATGACGTTGGGCAGGGCCATGGAGAGCAGCAGCGGGAATACCGGTCTGGTTTTCATAAAAGTATCGTTCATTTTCATTGCTCCTGAGGGTCAGATTTGGATTTGAAGGCAAAGCAAAAGCCACACAATGGCTTTTGTACCATTGTGTGGCGAAAAGTTGCAGAATGCTGTAAAAATCCACACGATATTTTATTGGTTCAAAGATACCACATCACAGGGATACTTGTCAAGGACTTTTTAAAATAAAAGTATGACTTTTTTACAGCGGGCCCTTGCCCTTGACAAGGGGCGCGGCGGCGGTAAAATAAGAACAGAACGCACAAAAGGAGGATCTGCCATGAAATGGATGATCGCGTCAGACCTGCACGGGTCGGCTTACTACTGCCGCAAAATGCTGGAGGCCTTTGAGCGGGAGGGAGCCGACCGGCTGTTCCTGTTGGGCGACCTGCTCTACCACGGCCCCCGCAACGACCTGCCCCGGGAGTACGCCCCCAAGGAGGTCATCCCCCTGCTGAACGGGAAAAAGGAGAAGCTGCTCTGCGTGCGGGGCAACTGTGATGCCGAGGTGGACCAGATGGTGCTGGAATTCCCCGTGCTGGCCGATTATGCGGTGCTTCCGGTGGGGCAGCGGCTCATTTATGCGACCCACGGGCATATCTATCATGTGAAAAATCTGCCGCCGCTGGCCCCGGGAGATGTGCTGCTGCACGGGCATACCCATGTTCCGGCCTGGACAGAGTTCGGGCAGGGAAATCTTTACCTGAATCCGGGTTCTGTGAGCATCCCCAAAGAGGACAGCCCCCACAGCTACATGACCCTGGAAGGAAACACGATGCAATGGAAAGAGCTGGAAAGCAGCGCTGTTTTCCATGAACTGACCCTATGAAAAGTCCGCCGGCCGGTTTTGCGGGCAGCTTGAAATTTGCCCACCGGTATGGTATGATAAAACTGAAAACAGATCGGCAAAGTTCCGCAGAGCAGCGCTGTGCGGGGCAGGAGCCTTTTTGTTTCTGCAATGAGTTAGCTAAAACTAACAAAATGACGAAAACAGCGGGCTGGACTTGTGCAGTTTGACAGGGGTGCCCGCAGATACAGTATGGAGGGAACAACAATGGTAGAAACGATCCTGAGGGTCGATGGTATGATGTGCGGTATGTGCGAGAGCCACATCAATGATGTGGTGCGCAAGACCGCCCGGGTAAACAAGGTGACTTCTTCCCACACCAAGGGCGAGACGGTCATCGTCTCGGAGCAGCCGGTGGATGTGGAGGCGCTGAAGGCTGCCATTGCCGAAACGGGCTACACCGTGACCGGCGTGCAGACCCGGCCCTATGAGAAAAAGGGCTTTTTCTCGTTCCTGAAAAAGTAACAGCCCGGTGTTTCTGGCCGGGCTGATCATGCAAAACAGGAGGTATCTCGTTATGAGGATCTTGGTGTACGGCGCAGGCGTTCAGGGCTGTCAGCTGGCCCACAGTCTGGCACAGAACAAGAAAAATGTGGTCACCCTGCTGGCCCGGGGCGAGTGGAAGGAGGTCATCGACCAGAAGGGCCTGACCATCCGCCACATGCTCCAGCGGAAAACAACGGTGGATCGGATGCAGACAACAGATGTGCTGGCCCCCGAGGATGTGTATGACCTTGTGTTTGTCACGGTGCAGGCCGGGCAGCTGGCCGATGTGCTGCCCATCCTCAAAGCAAACCGGAGCCAGTACTTCATCTTTGTGGGCAATGATCCCTATGCGCAGGAGATGCTGCAGGCCATGCAGCGCCCGGTGGATAAGATCGCCTTTGGCTTCCAGAACAATGCGGGCCGCCGGGAGCATGACCGGCTGGTCAGTGTGCACATGGGGATGGGAATGACTGTCGGCGGCGCAACCGCACCCCTGTCCGGCGCATTTCGCCTGCGGCTGCAGGCTGCCTTTGAGGGGACTCATTACAAGCTGACCTATTACAGCGATATGGACGAGTGGCTCAAGAGCCACATCGCCTTTATCCTGCCCTGCGCCTATGCCTGCTATGCGGTGGATGGGGAACTTTCCCGCACCACAGTGGAACAGCGCAGGATGATCGTGGATGCCGCCTGGGAGTGCTGTGAGATGCTGAAAGCGGCAGGTGTTCCCGTGAACGATGCGGAGAGCACCGACCGCTACCGCGAGGGCACCAAACAGCGGAAAAAGACCGAGCGGATGGTCTACTGGATGGCGCAGACGGTCGTTGGGAAGTGGTGTATTTCGGATCACGCCATGCGCGCGGTGAGCGAGATGCAGTATCTGGATGAAGCGTTTGCCGCCCTGCGCGCCACCACATTGGTGGAGATGACTGCCTGGGATGAACTGCGCAGATCCCTGCCCAGAAAGAAGTAAGAGCCGGAAAATGTCCGGAGCATGAGAAAAAGCCTGTCGGTTTTTGCGCTGACAGGCTTTTTTCTATTGGTTCAGCGCCCAGAAGGCGGCAAGCTGCTGCTCCAGCTCTGTGGTGCTGCGCAGGTATTGGAGCTGGTGCCAGTGGCGGGGGAACAGGCGGGTGTATTCGGCGCGTGCAAAGCGGTCATCCAGCAGAAGCACCACGCCCCTGTCTTCCTGCGTGCGGATGACCCGGCCCGCCGCCTGCAGCACTTTGTTCATGCCCGGGAAACGGTAAGCGTAGTCGAAACCGGTGCCGCCCGCCTCGTCATAGTAGCGGCGCAGGATCTCCTGACGGGGGTTCACCTGAGGCAGGCCCACCCCCACGATGGCACACCCGATGAGCCGGTCGCCCACCAGATCCACGCCCTCGCCGAAGATGCCGCCCATGACCCCGAAGCCCAGCAGTGTTTTTGCGGGGCTTGGGCCGAACTGTTCCAGAAAGGCCGCCCGGGCCGCGTCGTCCAGACCACTCTCCTGGGCCAGCGTCCCGATGTCCGGGTAACGGGCGGTGAAATCCTCATATACCTGCCGCAGATAGGCATAGCTGGGGAAAAAGGCCAGATAGTTGCCCACCTTGGCCCGGGCCAGTGCGGCCAGCGCATCTGAGACGGCCTGCACACTGGCCTCCCGGTCCCGGTAGCGGGTGGAGATGCCGGGCAGGCAGTAGAGCCCCAGATGTTCGGGCGGAAATGGGCTTTCCAGTGCCACAGCCCGGGCATCGGGACAGCCCAGCACGGAGCGGTAGTAGCCCGGCGGGGTGAGCGTTGCGCTGAACAGTGCCGCGGCCCGCCCGGCGGCAAGGCTGGCATCCACAAAGGGGGCAGGGTCAAGGCAGAGCAGCTCCCATTCCAGCTCGCTGCCCCGGGCTGTCAGCTGGGTGACAAAATGCGCGTCGTACCGCTCTGCTGCCCGGGTGATATCCTGCACCGCAAAGTAGAGCTCCAGCAGCTGGGCGTGGGCATCAGCCTCCGGGTTGGCCTCCAGCCAGTCCTGCAGGGGAGGCTGCAGGCTGAACAGCAGTCGGAGCAGCTCCTTCGGCAGCTCTTGCAAAAAGACCGTGCCATCCCGCGCCAGCAAAGGCTCCGGCAGCGGGAAGGCGGCTTCTGCCGGTTCGGTGTCCAGAAGGCTGGTCTGTTGGGTGAGATCCTCTGCCGGCGATTCGGTGGGCGCTGAACCCCGGCGGGGGGCCAGCTTCGCTACCGTCCGCCGTGCTTCCAGAAAGCCTTTGTCTGCCTTTGTCAACGCGGTTTTCAGTGCGCTTTTTCCTTTGCCGGTGGCCCGTCTGGCATCGGTCAGGCTGCTCTTGCAGAACCGCGCCGAGTACATGGCTCTGGCCCGGTCCGGCAGGTTGTGGGCTTCGTCGATGAGAAAAATGTAGTCGCCCGCCGCATCAAAAAAGCGCCGCAGGTGCACGGTGGGGTCGAACAGATAGTTGTAGTCTCCGATGACCACATCGCACCACTCGCTCAGGTCCAGCCCCAGTTCAAAGGGGCAGACCCTGTGCCGCCGGGCAGTCTCAGTCAGGGCGGCCCGGTCATAGGGGACGGCGCTGTCCAGCAGGTCGGCCAGCGCATCCTTCAGCCGCTCGTAGTAGCCGTTGGCGTAGGGACAGGCTTCCGGCAGGCAGGCGGGACGGCCCTCAGCATCCTTGCATAAGCAGGCCTTCTCCTTGGCGGTCAGGGTCACGCTGCGCAGGGAAAGCGCCGGGTCTGCCGCCCGCAGACGGGCCAGTGCATCCTCAGCAGCGGCCTGTGTCGTGTTGCGGGCGGTCAGGTAGAAGATCTTTTCCCCCTTGCCCTCGCCCATGGCTTTCAGGGCAGGGAAGAGGGCGCTCATCGTTTTGCCGATGCCGGTGGGTGCCTGGCAGAACAGCCGGGTACCGCCCTTCTGCTCTGCCTTGCCCGCAGCACAGGCGCGATAGACCTCCCCGGCAAGGGCGCGCTGCCCGGGACGGTAGGCCGGAAACGGAAATTGCAGGGCCCCAAGGCTCCGGTCCCGGGCTTCCACCCAGTCCAGCTGCCGCCGTGCCCAGGGAAGATACTGCTGCAGTAAGTCGTTGAGAAACGCATCCAGCTCAGCGGCGGAGAAGTGCCGGGTATAGCGGATGATCTCATCGGTGTCGATCTGGTAATAGGTCAGCCGGACATCCAGTGTTTCCAGCTCCCGCTGCTCGGCGCAGATGGCCCCGTAGACCATGCCCTGCGCCCAGTGGCAGGGGTTCATGTCCTCCGTGATGGCATCGGTGGGCGCGGCGGTGGTCTTGATCTCGTCGATGACCACCGTGCCGTCCTCATCGGTAAAAATGCCGTCGGCACGGCCCTCGATGGTGAACCCGATTCCCTCCATCGTCCGCTCTGCCGTGAGGAACACCTCGGCGGCGTAGCCTTCACCCGCCGCCTTCTGGAGCCTGCGGTGGATGCGTGCGCCCTCGTTGGCCCGGTCAAAGCCGGTAAAGCGGCTGTCGATACTGCCGGTGCGGAGCAGGAACTCCACCAGCTCCCGGACAGAGAGACGGATGGTTGGCATGGGGTTCACTTCCTTTCTCTTGAGATTCTGCGCTTCAGTCAGGTTGTACAGAGCAGGGCCTACCCGAGACCCAGGATCTTTTGACAATTTGCTGCAACAGCATTCACCTGGTCAAAATCCACGGAGGCCCGGTAATAAGTCTCCAGCTCATCATGGCAGTTCTTGGCCTGAGCCATCAGGGCGACAGCCTGGTCGATGAGCTCGGAGGCGGCACGGTCGTTGAAGCGCAGGCGGGCGCGGAAGCCGGACAGGTTCTCCCGGTCCACAAAGCGGGTGCAGCGCACAGCCTGCACGCCGGGCAGCTGGATGGGATGCCAGAGGTTGTCGGTCAAAAAAGCCAGCCGCAGGGCCGGGATGAAGATGTGGTCGATCTGATCTTCAGGGTGCATGGCGCAGGGGCAGGTGATGATGTGGTAGCCCCGGGCCAGCGCTTCGGCCCGGATGAGTTCCAGCAGCAGGCGGGAGACCGCCCCATAATCATCCCGGAATACCACATATCGGTCGGCCAGCGCTTCCACCGTGCCCCGGTAGAATACCATCCCCTTGGGGGTGATGGCTGAGAGCAGCCGCAGCTCCTCGCTGGCGGTGCCCTCGGTGCGGGGAAGCAGCCGGGTGCAGAGCCGCTTGACGTAGCGGCGCACCTTTTCAAAGTTGGCGCTGCAGGCCTCGGCCCGGCGGCTGTCCAGCATCAGGCTGCCCGCCGATGCGATATACCGGGCTGCCCGGCCCCGCAGGGCGGCATTCCGGGCAAACAGGGCCTTGACCTCGTCCCGGTGGGGAGCCAGCTTTCCGGCATCGATGGTGTGGTACAGGCTCACCACCAGCTCATCAGCCCCGGGCGCGTCCGGTTCCACCACATGGGGCGCGGTGGCATCGATGATGGCGCGTTTCTGGTCGAGGAAGATGACCCCGTCCAGACTGTCCGGGTCGCTGGCACAGTGGATCTTTTCGATGCGCTGGCCCTGCTGCTCGGCGGCCTGGGCCAGATGCTTCATCAGGGTGGATTTGCCGCATCCCGGCCCGCTTTTGATAAGAAGCATCTGCATCCCGGGCTCCCGGCGCAGCGGCTCAAAATAACCCTTGAAGCCCGCCGGTGTGGTGGCCCCCAGAAAGAAATCGGGGGAACGGCTTTGGATCGTTTTCATATCAGAACACCTCACTTTTGCTTTAGGGTATGCAAAAATGAAGGAAGATGATACTTGGAAACGGCCTTGCCCTCTCAGTCTCGCTCCGCTCGCCAGCTCCCCCAAAGCGGGAGCCCTTGGCAGTTTTTGTGAGCTTCATCTTTCTGCCAAGGCCTCTCCCTTCGGGAGAGGTGGCATTGCGACAGCAATGACGGAGAGGGTGAGCTTGTTAATATGTGTGCCCGCACACCTCGTGGATCTTCTCCCGCAGAGCCACAAAATCCGCAAAGGCGGCGGGTTTGTTCTGCGCCTGCCGGAGCAGGGCAGCGGGGTGGAAGGTGCCCATGAACCATACGCCGTTCTTTTGCACAAAGGTGCCGTGCTCCTTGGTCACGGAGAAATCGGTGCGGATCATCCGCTGGGAGGCGATGCGGCCCAGGCAGACCACGATCTTTGGCTGCAGCAGCTTGAACTGTTCCCGGAGCCAGGGCATACAGGCCTCGCTCTCGGTGGGCAGCGGGTCGCGGTTCTGGGGCGGGCGGCACTTGACGATGTTGGCAATGTAGCAGTTTTTGCTCCGGTCCAGATCGATGGCAAACAGGTATTTGTCCAGCAGCTGGCCGCTGCGGCCCACAAAGGGCAGGCCCTGCTCGTCCTCGCTCTGGCCCGGGCCTTCGCCCACGAACAGCACCTCAGCAGTCTGGACACCCTGCCCGAACACCACATGGGTGCGGTCAGTGCACAGCTCACATCTGCGGCAGGCAAGGCACTCGGCCTTTAATGTATCCCAATCCATAGCAGTTTGATCTCCTTGCAGCTGAATGATAATTTGTTCACAAATAAAAAATGGTTTTCTCCTAAAATAATAGCACAAAAAGCCAATTTTGTCTTGAACTTTTTGCCGGGTGTGCTAGAATAAAAGAGAAAGGCATCCTTGTGTCCAACAGGCACCCGGATGTGAATTTTGGATAGTTAATTCGGAGGTAATCAACAATGGCTGATATGTTCGCACCGCTGGTAGCACAGCTGAAGGCAAACCCCAAGACGATCGTTTTTACCGAGGGCAATGACCCCCGCA
>ERZ773224.1736-NODE-1736-length-25470-cov-5.198780_pt1 | contig 25470 bp, 17 predicted proteins | sample MGYA00580526_ERZ773224 | MGnify/ENA primary metagenome ERZ773224 (study PRJEB29015, sample SAMEA2737743) | human gut metagenome | biome: human gut; feature: human-associated habitat; material: faeces | place: China | collected 2012 ... | reverse complement strand
TACAATATCACTGGATAAAAATCTCGAATTACTTCCGGTCACATATACATCAATATTGCTAATCCTAAGCAAACTATTCAGCACTTCCTCAAATCGTGGCATAAACTGTACTTCATCCAAAATCAAATAATACCTCTGATCATCTTTCATTGCATCCTTAATGTATTGATAACACTTTTTCGGATCCCTCAGTTCTTCGTTTTCGATACCATCTAATGCAATCGCAATAATATGTTCATTATCTACACCATTCTCTAATAAATAGTTCTTAAATAATACAAATAATAGAAATGACTTTCCACATCTCCTGATTCCTGTAATAATCTTTATCATTCCATTATCTTTTCTTATCTTCAGCTGTTCAAGGTATGCATCTCTCTTGATTTCCATTGTCACACTCCTTGTTTTTGTGTATGGACACATTTTTTAGTAATATTATTTTACTATCCCGTGTCTACTTAATCAATACCAACTACTATTTTATGTGTATTTTCACGTTTTTATGTAGCACTCAACAATAAAAATATAAAAAATATCTACCCTATACAGATTCAGTTTTTTATTATCTATTTATATCAGCCTCTCTACTATCAAATAATTATCCAATTTGTATACATCTGATAAAACAGCAAATGGCTATGCGATTAACGCATAGCCATTTACGTATTATGTTGTTTCCCAAGTAGCGAAACAACTCTGTTATCATCCCCACTTAAGGCAGGCACTCCTTTGTTTAATAATATACTCAACACTATTTTATGTCAATATCGATGAAAATTTTATTTTAATATACCTTCCTAACCTTCTCCACGCCATAAAGCTCTTTGAAGTATTCCAGATCGTCATCCGACTTTATCACCATCACACCCACAAAGCTGCCGTCCTGTCTGTTCTTAAAACCTGCGACCTGCTCGCCGGTGCAGATAGAACACCTGATGACAGCCTCATGCATGTTCTCATCATATGGGAACCTGTTATCTGCATCACCACGTCCAATTTTAAGCCTTGTTATTATATTCCTGATTCCCATTATGTCATCTTCTTTCTCTGTCCGGAAATTTGTCTGTCAAACGTCACATCACTTACTTGTCACAGGCAGCAGTATTATCTTCACACTCACTGCTCGATCTGTCCCAGTATATAAGGATCCTTGATCTTATTATCCTCTGCAAAGAACAGTATCTTCGTGAGCACCTCCGATGTCTTTGGATCATCATCCACAAATGGCAGGAATATTCTGCCCCGCCTCTGTGAATGTACAGGAAGTACATTTATCATAGGTCCTGCCTCCTGATGCACCACTCCGCTTCCAAGGTGGACTGTATAATTGGCGCGCTTGCCCTCTATCACCGCATGGTTCTTTGTAAATGTGACATTTGTCAGCCTGAAAAGCGGCATGGTGAATTCTGCTATCGCCTTTCGCATCTCAACAGTTGAGTGTGAGGTCTCTGGATCCACGCCTCCGGCATGTGCCACGGAAACAGCCATGTCCACATCCCTCATGACCTCAGAGAATATGATGTCTGGGATATCCTTGATCCTCATATTCTTTCCTGTCTTTCTATCTGAGAACACCACCCATTCGAGGGTCGGTGACTCTATATCCGCAGGTGAGAACCAGTCTGCAAGCGCGTATATCTGTGCTACTATGTTCTCCTTGTAATAAACCTTTTGAAGTCCATCCTCTATGTCTGCCACCCAGTGTCTTGACCTCAGACAGCCCAGAGTTTTCTTCGGCTGGATCTGATTGCCCGCGTATCTGAGGGAATGTTCCATGTTCATTTCCTCTTCGGTTTTCACATAGAGCTCTCTGAACACCTGCTTGAACGGCTGTACGATCTTGTTGTCAAATACATATTTCTGTATATCATGCCATTTGCCAGCCATATACATGTGGAACGGATGTGCTACTGTGAGCTTTGTGTCATCTGATAGATTCATAAGGTTCAAGCCTGTTTTTTTGGAGCTATTATTTTCCGTTGATTTTGATACCGTATCCGCAATATCTGCATCACCGATGGACGTTGCCACAAATGTATTGAATCCATCCTCAGTCGCAAATCCCAGCACAACATTCTTGCTGTCATAAAGTTCATTTGCCCCTGACATAATACTGTCAGCCGCATTATCAAGCTCTGCCTTCACGCCATCCGGCTCCGCCACCTTGAACACCAGCGCAGCTACCATGTCATGTATAACAGGATTCTCAAGCATGCCCCTGATCTCAGCCCAGGTGTATTCCTCCTGGCTCTCCATCGCATCCTCAAGCATCGCCTTTGTACGCCTTGACTGCTCCGCCATCTGCTTCTTGGCATCCATCAGAGCCAATACATACTCATTCTTCTTGATCTTTGCCGGAACGGACTTTAACTGTTTGCCGTTCTTCTCACAGATGACAGCGCATTTGCCGCCGTCCTCCATCTCAAGCCATACGGTCACTTCTCCGACCTCATGCGGCTGAAAATATTCCCTCATGCCCTGAACTACAAGGCTTTCCATACGTAGGGTAAGTCTCGTCACGTCCTGATATCCGGCATTGATCGCCATATTGCGCATAGCTGTAGAAACTGCTGCCGCCTCGCTGGCTCTCCTCTGTGCTCCGAACTGCCTGCTCTCCTTCTTGAACTTCTGAAGGAACATGTACCTGTCCTTTATCTGCTCCTCATTCTCTATCGGCAGGATTCCCACCGCCATGAGCAGATCTTTGTTTCTCTTTGCCTCGATCTCAGCCATCAGCTCGGGCTCATCATATTTGCCAAGTGCCGCATCCGCATATTTTCTCGCCCTGGTATGCTTTGCACCGTCCGAAATGTATTTCGCCGCCTTGTATATGAGCTGGAAACGTTTGTCACCCAACCTTTCATAGACTTCGGTAAACCACGTCCTGTCAAATGCGCCGTCGTTCAGCTCATCCACCTCAAGCGGTGTAAATCTCGCTATCATAGCCTTTCTCTTGTCGTCAAATGACTCGTTCATGTGCGCCATAAAGTAATAGCATCCCGCAGTAAATCCATCCCATCCAAGATACTCTCCAACTATATCTATCCACTCTGGAGAATACATAGCCGCCTCTATAAGCCTGGCATCACTTATATCCGTACCTGTAAGATAGGCCTTCAAAGTCTCCGCACTGTCATTTGCATCAGGCACACACGCCTGAAGAAGATGAGACATACTGTTCTTCTTGCTGACCTTCTGACGATTATAGTAATAACCGGTATTGAAATACGTTGATCTCTCCAACGTCTCCTTGCCTAGGGCTGACAGTATCCTGACAAAATACTCCGCTCCGAATATTCTTGTAAGCCCATATATATATGGAGAGAATTCTGTCTCCGTGTCTCCCCTTGTGAGCTCTGCAGAAAGCACAAGCTCTGACATATCAGTGTACAGCTTCTTAGCTATATCCAGCCTTTTCTCGTCCGTCTCTGAGAACTCTCCTTCCGGACTGTGAAGAAGTATCTGCCGCACACTTCTCAGCCTTTCACGCTCCGTATATCCCCACTCATAGCCTCTGGTCTGCACCTTCCTATTGCGCTCCGTTATAAAACGCATCACGTCAGATACACATTTGAGGCTCCTATCCAGGGAATTCCCCTCAAATGCCATCTTGTACATATAATCTTTTGAAATCAAGCCACGACTGTATGCAGCAATATAGTTCTGGAGACCTGGAACCGGCATGACACTTCCTGTGTGTACCCAGTAATATGAATTTCTATCATTTACAACGTCTGAAGGTATATTAAAGTTATGACTCTTTGCAAGGGCATAGTTGTATGGAAACAAATGCCTGAAATCCTCTTCATTCTGCCTTGCCTCGTCAGAATCCTCTTTTACGTCTAATGTATCGCTGTCACCATCGATTGCAAGCCACCATGTTATTATCATGATCTGCTCATTTGTGAGCACACTTCTGTGATATACCTTTGAATCATCACCAGATATACTGCTGCCACCTTTATTCCCGCCAAATGTATATATGAGTTCGTCCCTTCTTCCATGCAGGTAGTCTGCTGCCACAACGGCAAGCCTCCTCTTATCACTATCCGTCACATATCTTCTATACAGGAATCCAATTACAGCTCTGGCAATGGCAAGATATCCGAATGCCGGACATTCTTCTATATATATATTTCCAAACATATCCGCCATAAAGCTCTCACAGTACTTCTTGAAATCCTGTTTGTCACTGTTGTAGCCATTCAGATACACGTAGAGCTGCATGCACATATACGGAGTCTGAATATTTTTCTGGTAGAAATCTACCCACAATTCCTCACATGCCACTTTGTCACGGTTCACATATATGTTTCCACCTGCCTCACCAAGCAGACCGATTTCTCCGTCAGTCATCTCATACTCATCATTTTTGTGTTCATCCACAAATGCATCGAATTTTCTTAATATATTTATAACTTCTGAATCAGCTGCTGTATCTTTCTTTTTAGGCAGTATCTTTGATTTGAGTTTTGCAAATGCACCCTCGCTCTTGGCAGTCTTGCACAGATTATCATTTGCAATCCCGCTTTCAGGGAAATACTTTTTGTACAGCTCAAGGCACTCAGCCAGATAACTCTTGTCAAATATCGGCTCATAGTCCGCATTTACATCATAAAGTCCATATCCCTCATCTGCACCAGCCCGGTCTGTGCCAACATTTTTAATCTCACGTATAAGAATCTGCTCCTTAGTTGTAACACTGGATCTTCCATTCGCAGACTCCCTCTGCATAGCGTCTATATGACCAACACAATCTACAAAAAGTTTCTGCCTGTTCTCATCATTTTTGAGCTGGAGCAGCAGATCAAGTCCCGCTGTTCTCTTCTCCTCCTTGGAATCTGCGAGGAGTCTTCCGATGAGATCGTCCATGTCATCACCGTCAAGTTTATAAAGTATAGACAGTACAGTCTCCCTTATGTCTGACTTCTTGTACTTGAGCATATTCTCAAGCTGTACATAATTCTCCGGCGAAAGTTTCATATCCTTAACGATCATCGCCGCCTTGTTTCTGGTATATGTCTCCTTGTCGGCAACCGCATCCACCAGTATGGCACGCTGCCTGTCATTTGCCGGCTGCCTTACAAGCAGAAGCAAAAGCGCATCTCTGCTGTACCTTGCGGAATCTATCTCAGGAACCATCTCCGCTATGTAAGTGATCTTGTCCTCATCCCTGAGAGCGCTTGCGCAGACCGCAAGTCTCATGATGATTGCGGATTTGTCCAGATATTCGGCATTCCATGGAAATACACACGGATCAAACTCAAGCCTCTTCTTTGGCATGCGCTCAAGTATGCCCATGAGGATATCGTACATCTCCTGACATTCTTTCCTGCTGTCAAAATATTTGTCCACCTCGGCAAATGTCATTTTCTTAAGTTCATTGTTGTACGATCTGCAGTCTTTATATATGAGACTATTCATATAACTCTGATAATCTGACATGAAGCTTGGCATGATGACCGCCATGGTGTCCATCTCGTCTGGGAATCTCTTGATAAATTCCTTTGCAACGCTGTGTGTGTACACCTTTCCCAGACTCATTGCCCTGATATATGTGCCAAATACCAGTCTTTGGTGTCTGCTGCCATCAAGCGCCAGCTTGTTCATCACATGGCATGCCTCATCCACATCAAAGAAACCATAGCTCCACAGCGCAAGATAGATCTGCATGGCATCCTCGCCGGATAAAGCTTCACGCCTTGCATTTTCATCATTCAGATATGTATCTATAAGAAGCAGCTGTTTCTTCTGTATACGGTCAAGCTTGCTCTCCTCGTCAGTCACAAGTCCTGTCCAGGTGGCTACAGCCCTCATGACAGACGAGAATCTCAGAAGATCATTCTCCTTTATTACATGGAACAGGGTCATAAATGCACCTGCCGTTCCATAATCCATATTCTCACATATCGCCTGCCTAAGCCCCTCCTGAAGCTTTGCCGCAACGAGCAGCTTGCCTACAGCCTCATGGAGTCTTGTGTTGGAGCTCATATATATTCCCCTGAGGATATTGGTCGTGAGCCTTGTCTGCGCACTCTCACCGAACATGATGTCCATGAGCACTTCCTCAAGCTCTGCATTCCCGCTGTCGAGCTCCGCCTGTATCCAATATTCAGATACTATTCTATATCCGTTGCTGCTGCCATCCCTGTAATAGCACAATATATCCTGCGGCAATTTCTCCCTGTAGAGAGATACTATGTCGCATCCGTATATCCCCATGGAGTGATATTCATTCATTATCCTGAAATATCTGTCAAGAAATGCCCCATACCTCTTCGTACGCATGGTTCTTCTGTAATAATACTGGCTTGTCTGCCACTTGATTATGCTGTCTATAGAAGTGTAGAAATCCTCCATCAGATGATCCGGCACCCACCCCGGCAAATGCTTCAGCTCGTTCCTGAAGAATTCCGAAGGAAGATTCTTTTCATTCTCAAGAAATGTCTCAAGTCTCTTGCCGATCATCGACTCTTTTACATCTCCATAGTAATTATCCATCTCCTTAAGAAGCTTCTGCGCATCCGCACTGTAGCTCTTTCTGAGCTTCATAGAATTCTCGTCAAATACCTCTCTCACTTCATCTGCGATCCTCTTCTGCTCCTCAAGCTCAAGTCTTGTCTTCTTGTCCTCCGCCATTGTAACCCCTTTCTTTATGTTCTACCACATTCTGCCCGCCAGCATTGTGAGGCGGATAAATGTGATCTCATCCCCTTCGTTAAACTTCTCTTCCCTGTCCAGCTCCGTTAATTCATCCATACCGCGGAACACTCTGAACAGCCCATCCTCAAATCCCTGAATGGCTGTCTTCACTGCCTCATCCACATCTGGTTTCTTCTCCCCATAGACGATCCCGAACGCTATCTTTCCTATTCTTCCCATATCATCGATCTGTTCATCTGTCAGCACTGCATCGCCGCGATCCATGCGGGATATGTACTGTGCCACGCATATCTTTACTGTCTCTGTTATGAGTTCCCGTAGCGTACTCGGTGCTGTGTCATATTCAAATGGGACATTGTGCACTGTGTTCTTCCGCTTGCCAAGCTGTTTTATGTTCATGTATAAAGTCATGTGATTCCCCCCGAAAGTTTTACTTAGTGTCCGTTAAGCCACATTAGCACTTTCTTTGAACTTATATGGTCTAAGTGTTTTGTAGAGCAAATAAAAATTTATCTTTTCATGTATATTGATTATCGAACATATGTTTGTTATAATATAAGAGGTGCTACCCTATTCGGTAGGCGGTTAGCCTTCGCCACAGGAGTTTATAGCCTGTGTTTACATAGATACATCCATTTACGGAAATCTATTACGGAGGTTTGTGCTTATGCTTACAACGGAAATTTTTATAGCCATCATCAGCTTATGCATAACATGCTTTGCTCTTGGTTATGCCGTTGGCTCTAAGAGCAATGATAAGAAATAAGACAAAAAAGTAACCGCCCTGTCCTGACAAAACTTGGCGGTTACTTTTTTGTAATTGCAATATCAGGGCTAACCGTCTATCGGTAGCACCTCTTTACACTTATATTAACATTCAACCGCTTTTATGTCAAATATATCGTTTTTATTATTTAAGTATAATCATAAACACTTATTTATCATGCTATAAATTATACACCACGTAATATCAAAAGCAAACAAATAAAACTCCACCCAATCATTCCGGCTCATGTATTTACTTAAAAGCCTTGCCAACAAAACCCAAATGTTATATCGTCTCATATAAACAAGTACAAAAGGGAATTTCAAAAATGAATTTAAAACTTACAAAACCGGAAAACTCAGATGTTTCTATATCACATGACAGTGATAGATCAGAGCAGCCTTCCGATACGAATTTAGAGCAGATACTGTCACTTGATTGATGGAAAGAAAAAGCGCATAGAATACAACAGTCAGACATACGTAGACGAGCTCACAAATACCGCCTTTCAAGATAAAGTCCTGAACTTTTGTATCTTACACCCCTATATTTTTGAAAACGAGAAAATATTATCCCTAATTCTACAAAACCGGCTGATTAAGGATAAAAACGAACCGGCTCACCAACAGGAACAAGTCCTAATGCAAATTATTCTATTCTCTCCCTGAGTACTTCCTCCTCAGTGTATGTGTGCTTTCCAAGAAGTTTATCTCGTTTTCCGCCAAATGCCTTATTCAACTTACCCAGATTGAATCCAACAAGGAATGCGGCAATAACCGTACCGGCGCCCACACTTCCAAGACTATGTATACAGATCAGGCATGTTACGACCGACACAGCCACCATAGAACAGTCAAATCCGATCTTTACCTTTGAAAATTCAATGTGTATGACCTCTGAGACAGCCTGCATAACACCCTCCCCGGCAAGTGGGATGAGATCCGCCGGCAGATAAAAGAATATTCCGCCTGCTATGAATATGGTACTCACAAGCATCAAAACAACCCTGACAACTATGTTATCTGTTGACGGCAGAAATGTCGCAAGATAATTACAGAACGTCGTAAAATATCCAAATACTACTCCAACCACTATCTGAAGGAGATTTATCGGTTTGAAATTCTTTCGAAGTATAACGATCTGTATAAGCACCAATGCCGCATGGAATATGATCGTCGCCTTTCCCATCTCGATTCCCCATACACATGTCATCGTATATGGTATAGAGCTCACCGGTGACACTCCCAGATTGGATTTGACTGACAATGCTATACCTATAGTCATAATAAACAGTCCGACAAAATACATTGGAATTCTAACCTTCATGTTTCTCATGTTTCAGACCTCTTCTCCTGTTGTTTTTTCGCTGCATTTAATTCTAATTATTAGAACGCTAAACATAATACTCTTTTCTTATCTTTCATGTCAACATCTGTGACCAAACAGGGTCAGGTACCTCCGTCCCCGTCTCTGCCTATACAAAAAAGATCCAGGCACAACTTATACGTCATGTCTGGATCTTTTTGAAATGTCTATAAAGAAATTTTTTATTTAATATACCTTACTTCCTGATAACCGCTTTCTTAGACACGCCCCTTGCTACCAGAAGTTTCTTATAGTAAGCAAGCTTTGATGCCGGTACTTTGACGGTCATCTTTGCGTATGTTCCTGTGAAGGCAGCAGCTCCTACCGTCTTTGTGGTCATGGCTGTGTTTCTCACCACAAGTGCCTTGAGGTTCTTACATCCGTAAAATGCCTTTGAACCTATGGTCTTTACATTCTTGCTTATAACAACCTTTGCAAGCTTTGTATTGCCCTTGAATGCTCCGCCTCCTATGGCAGTGACCTTGAATGTCTTTCCTCCAAGCTTTATCGCATCCGGCACTGTAACAGAAGTTGTCTTCTTGACATCTGACACAAGAGTTACTGTTCCTCTTCCGCTTGTGGAGGCATTTGTTATCTTATATCTGTAGTTTCCGTATGTGTATACCTTTCCAGCCTTTGTAACTATATTGAAGTATCTCACCACACTTCCACCATAGTTGCCAATTCCGGTTATTACGACCTTTGCCTTGCCGAAGTTCTTATTGGAATAGCATGTTATCTTGTAATTCTTATTCAATGTGAGCTTGGTCTTGCCGTACACCACCTTGGTATTTGGCTTTACAGCCTTGCCTGTATACAGAACCTTTGCTGACACAGCCACCTTTGCCTTTTTAATATCTCTCTTTGCAATGGCAAATGTCAATGTAGCCGTGCCTTTGTATTTTCCTTTGCCATTTACGACCACCTTGGCTGTTCCGGCATTTATATTCGATGAATATGTAACTGTGTAATCTGTGCCAGATACAAGTGTGGTATTTCCGACACTAACAACTACTGCAGGAGTTATCTTCGCTCCCGTATATGTAGCCTTGTAGGATGCCTTCTGTGTCGCCTTATAAATTACCTTTGCACTCTTAGATATGTCTACCGTTATCCATGTCCACACAGCCTTCAGTGTAATATCTCCGTCCACGGCTCCATACAACGCATCGGCCGCATATGTCTTACCTGTCTGATCTGTCCATGTCAGGCTGTAGCCAGGCTTTGATGCTGAGTAAGCTACACCATCTTTTGTAGTTATATCGAGCTTTGAGATATCAAGTATTGAACCCTTGTTGAATGATGATACACAGATCTGATCATCATTTTCATCGACAAATGTCACCTTGACCATAACAATGCTCTCACCCGTGCTGTCTACAGGATCCTTTGAATACGTCGGATCTCCGCCTATAACGGCATCTCCGTCAACTATGATCTTTCCATCGTCTGATCTGACACCAAATGATCCACCTGTACTTGAACCTGATGCATCAGCCGTGATCTTTCCGCCTACAAGCTTTATAGAATTGTCCGCCGATATAACCGACTCATCCTCTCCAAGAGCTGTGGATGTGGCATCAAGCAAGCCACCTGTCATCTCTACATCCTTCGCTGCAACGGCCTCCGACACTGCCTCTATCTTGTTGCTGCCACCGGATATCTTCACTGTGCCAGCTGATTCAACGCCCTTGCCCTCAGACTTTATCTTTATGCCTGATATCTCAACATCTCCGTCAGCCTTCACCGCCGGAGCATCCGGTGTTGATGAGACTATCACTGACGAATCGCCATTTCCATTTATCTTCACAACACCTGATCCCGCAGAATCCTTCATGCATTTGATTCCATCTGAGACAATATTGTTTCCAAACACACTGATCACGAATGTTCCAGAATTGCCTGGATCTACTGTAAGCTTCTTTACAACAGCACAGTCTATCGTGATACTGCCTGCTTTTCCGGTATCAACCGCCACATCTGCACCATCACCCGTCACAGTATAATCACCACTCTGTGTAAATGAAACCAGTATATTTCCACCGGACTCAGACACTCTTACAGTTGGATTGCCATTGCCATCTACCAAAGCTCCAACATATTCTCTGTCACCAAGTCGTCCAACATCTATCGTGTATGGATCTGACACAAGTGTCACAATCTCAAGTGCCTTGCTCTTTGCACCGGCATTCAGATTTGAAGTTGCCTTCATTCGTCCATATACATAATACTTTGTAAATGCCTTGCGTCCTGCAAAATATGCGCCGTCCTGCCATGTGAGACTATCCGCGTCTTCGACAGGAACTGTAGATATTGCATATTCAACTCCTGTATTTGTACCTGATACATAGCTCTCAACTGTTACAGATGATGATGAAACTGCCTTTTGGGCAAGTGACACATTGGCTGTGTTCTCAGACTTTGCGACTTTCGCTTTAAGAAGTATATTCGCTGTTCCATTTGCTGTTGTGATCACAAGTGTATCGCTATAGCTTCCTGCAGCAAGGCCTGTCACAGGTCTCACCTCAACAGAGGTCTCCTGTCCGGCTGCTATCTGACCTGCAGGATATACTGTGATCTGGAAATTACTTCCGGTCTTGAGACTCGCCTTCACATCGCTCAGCTCAGTCTCGCCACAATTGCTTAAGCCTATGCGTTCTGAAGAAACATCCCCGTATCCATAGACAAGAGCATTCCATGCCTTTCCAGAAGTTTCGCATGACAGTTTTCCCGGCTCAAGAACCTTGACTTTGCACTCAGCCTTAACGTCTGAACCATTCTTTGCCTTTGCGGTGATGGTGGCCGTTCCGGCTGCAAGTGCCGTTATCTTGCCATTCTGTACCGATACCTTTGTCCTGTCAGAGCTTGTCCACACGAGTGAGCTGTCTGTCGCATCCGCTGGTGTGACTGTGGCTTTTATCTGTCCACTCTCACCTACCTTCATAGTAAGCGCCGTTTTGTCAAATGTGATTCCTTTGACTGGTATAACCTGAGTTTCCGTAGAAGACTCTGTTGTCTTTTCTGTTGATGAACCTGTTGTCGATCCTGTCGAACCCGTGCTGGATCCAGATGAAGGATTCTTTGTCGCCTTCTCTGTGGTAGTTGTCTTTGTCGTAGTCTCAGTGGTGACATTTCCACCTGACTCCCCGCGTATCGTCCTGAGCTCTGACGACACCTCGCTCTTTGGAACCACCTTCTGTGCTGCCTTCTCCTCATCTGTTCCGCTATTCTTCACATACAGATAAAGTCCAGCTGCTGCACCCACAAGGCTTGCATTATAATCCAGTGCAACCTCGTTCTGGTTATAATCTTCTGAGTTGTCTACATAGGATGTACTCGAACCCGCCGGGCCGCCAACCAAAGCGCCGACTAGTACATGTGCCTGCTTTGTATATGCATTTCCAGTTACAGAACCCTGATATCCGCTTGAGGCTCTGTGATGAGGGTACTTTGATGAATACTTGTTGTAACCGACAACGAAACACTTTGAACCTGCATTGTTGCCAAGTATGTACCTCATCTGACCATTTGCCCATGATGAATAATCATTCTTCCCATATATAGTATCATACAGAAGACCTGTCATCTGATGAGCAGTGTTATATCTCGCCGATCCCCAGCTGTCTATCAGGCAGAAGTTGTTATCTCCTGACTGTGTCTTGCTTGCTATAAGTCCTGACTGGTTCTCCACGAACACACTCTTCTTTGATGAATTAGGACTGTAGAGCAGAGCCGCCTGAGCCACGTTATTCCAGCAAAGAGCCCAGTTAGGATTTGTTCTGCCACCATATACATTATTGTATTTTGTTGCATATGCTGATTTACCTGTAGCCTTGTACAGAAGAGCCGCCGCAAGGGCGTAGTCATCTTCCCATGAATCCGAATTATAGAAACCAGATGCCGGACCCGAGCTGTTCTTCTTAGCCTTTGTATCCGCATATGTGAAAAGCTTCTCCGCATAGGAAAGCGCTTTCTTATCCTTGTAATTTATATAATATGCCGCAAGTGCCGCCGCTGTCTCTGAAACGATATCTGTACACGTATCCGAATCAGATGTGAATGTTGCCTGTCCACTTCTAGATGACTGCTTTTCCGGAGCTCCCCAGTATCCATGATCTACATTTCCATCACCGACCTGGTAACAGAAAGCCTGAACCGAGCCATCACTTCCAAGGACTGTGCATCTCTCGAAATAATTAACGAATCTGTCCATGATCCTCTTGTAGTGTGCCTCTGTAGCAGTATCCGCAAATGCCTCAGCAAACTCCATGTGCGCAAGTCCTAGAACTGTAGCCGAATATGCCTGTGGCAGACCAAACTTGGCATGATCTCCCGCATCATGGTATCCACCGCTGACATCCACAGTCTTTCCATTATATGTTGTTTTTGCATCCTCAGTATGGCAGTTTGATCTCCAAGAGAACTCACTCTTTGCAGATACATCACTTCCGCACATATTCGCATCATAAAGATACAGTGACTCCTGAAGAAGCTTTGCATAATTGTACTCAACATCCGTATTGATCTCACCTGTGTTGTCCCCGGCTCCGCCAGATGATGATGAAAGCGAACCGATAAATGAGTCAAATGCACCTGACTGTGAGCTGTAGTACACCTTGACACCTGTTATAGACACACCGTTTGCCGTACCTGTGTAGCCAAGCTTTGAATATCTCACGCTCGAACCGGCATTTACTGCACCTGACTTCTTGGATGTGTTTGGATATATGTACAGCTTTCCATCACTGAATACACCCTTAAGAGCTGACCAGCTGCTGTAATCCTTAACTGCAGTTACCGAACCATTCACATCAGCTACCGCTATCCAGTCAGCTATGTATGAATTGCTCTTGTTATTTATCGTTATCTCTGTCTCGTAGTAGCCATCTCCCTTGGCTGTTCCATCTCCATCGGCAAGGCTTGCAGTTACGCTTGAACTTGTGTTTCCAATTGAATCAAGATCTGCACTACCTGATCCGCTGTCGCCCGAACCGCCTGACTCCCCTGATGAGCCGCCCGAGGTGCTCTTTGTTCCTGAGAGAACCGCTGACACGATCCTGAACTTGATCGTGCTGTTTTCCTGAAGATTGGCAACCTGTATACCAAATGCTACCTTCTCCGTGCTTGTTGTGCTGATAGATGCCAGATCAAGTACAGTCTCAAACTGACCGGTCTTGGACAGATCTATCCACTTGTCATTATTTGACCATGAAGACCCATATGATGCAAATGGCATAACTCCCGCATTCTGTCCACTTGCAGCGGTAAATTTATCAACCGCATATGTGATCTTGAGCGTCTTGTATCCCGCATCCGCAATAGCCTTCATAGATGCAAGATCTGATGACGGCGAAAACCTGATCTCCGCCTTTCCATAATCACTCCACTCATCTGTTGCCGCAGACACCGTCTTCCAGCCGGTGTCCGGTTTCAGATCCTTTGTGATAGTCTCTGCCTTTGCTGTGATGTTCGGCCATGTTATGCTACCGATGATCATGCATAAGGTGAGAACATACGCCAGGATCCTGCTTCCTGTTCCCTTTCTCATTTTACTTTTCCTCCTTGTACTTCCTTTTTCCTCCTAAAAAATACCCTATTATTAAAAATATAGCACAGAAAACACCTTCATGAGAACAAATAACCCGTCATTATTTATCCGCATTTTTACTAATGTTTTCTGTGCTATTTTACCAATTTACTATCTACAATTATTTTTTTTGCTGCATCTATGTCGTTTGACATCTGCTTCTTTAATTCCTCAATACCTGCAAATTTCTTCTCGCCGCGAATTTTCTGTATAAGCTCAACTTTTATGATATTGCCATATATATCTCTGTCAAAATCAAATATATTGGTCTCTATGGTTATATTGCCATTATCATTCACCGTAGGATTATCACCTATGTTGGTGATTCCCATATACATCCTGAATGGATCCTCGTGACCTGCATGTTCGCCTTTTACGATCTTTATCCTGGATGCATACACCCCCGCTGGCGGATATAGCTTATGATCCTGCGGCAGCATATTTGCAGTTGGGATTCCGATAGTCCTTCCAAGCTGTTTTCCTGACACAACCTCACCAGTCATGCTGTACGGTCTTCCCAGCATCGGTATTACCGCTCTCACGTCGCCCTCGGATATATTCCTTCTTATGACTGTGGAACTCACCACCTCGTCATCCTGCTCCAGCTTGTCTATGACTATGACCTTATAACCATACTCTTCAGCATGACTCTTCAAGGTCTCCACATCACCTTTTCTGTCTCTGCCAAATCTATAGTCACTTCCAACCACCACATATCCGGCTCTCATCATACCCACCAGTATATCCCTGATAAAAGCCTCTGGCTCTGTTGCAGCAAATGCATCATCAAACGGATATTCGACCAGAACGTCAACACCTGTATCCGATACCACCTGTGCTTTCTCTTCAGATGTATATATGGTCTTCATATTACTCACATCGAACACATGATTTTCCCTCATGTCAAATGTGAACACAACTCCCATGTAGCCCTGTTTCTGAAGTTTTAACACCTGCTCTATCAGAAGCATATGCCCCTGATGGATTCCGTCAAACTTTCCAAGGGCAACCGCTGTACGCTCTGTGCTGTTTAGTTGTATCTTCTTCGTATCCTTTATATGAATCATAACTGTCTGTCCTAAATTACATAAAATATATATTTATAAACTGGATCATCTGGGATGCCTGTCTGATCTGTCACATTATCAGACCGCATATATTCGCCTTAATTACTCACCGGAAACATCTTAAATGGCACATACTGCCTCTTCTCATCGCTGTATTCATACAGTGCTGCAAATCTCCCGTTCTCATCGTACACCTTGACGTATGTGTCCCTGTATATCTGATTTTCCACAAATGAATCCGCAGAGAGTTTATTGCCATTTGCAAGAAGCTTCTCACCCTTTGCTGATATATGGAGCTCTGGAATATCCGGCATAAGCTTGTCTGTTGTGAGCACATGCTGCATAAGCGTTCCATCATCCCTTGCCTTCTCCACGACATCAAGTGTCAGACTTTCTTCTATAGTAAAGCCTTTCACCTCTGTTCTGATAAGTCTCTCCATCACGGCTCCGCAGCCCAGCTTTTCTCCGATATCCCGGCAGAGACTTCTTATATAAGTACCCTTGGAACAACTCACGTCAAATGTTACCCTCGGAAGATCTGTCGAAAGTATCTGAATACTGTGTATCGTAACAGGTCTCGGCTGCCGTTCTATGACCTGCCCAGCTCTTGCAAGCTCATAAAGCTTCTTGCCATTTACCTTGATGGCAGAATACATCGGTGGGATCTGCATGTAATCCCCGACAAAACTCATCACTGTCTCAATGACTGTCTGCTCATCAGGATAGATGTCTGTCACATCTGTGAGTTTACCTGTGACATCCTCCGTATCACTGGTCTTGCCAAGCAGCATCGTACACGTATATGTCTTATTCTTCTCCGTCAGAAGATCACACATCTTTGTGGCACTTCCAAGACACACAAGAAGAACTCCCTCCGCCATGGGATCGAGAGTTCCGGTATGACCTATCTTTTTCTGTTTTAGTATACCCCGGAGCTTTGCAACCACATCAAATGATGTATAGCCCTGCTCCTTATATATATTGATAAAACCGTCTATCATAATTATTATTTATTCCTATCCAAGAAACATTAAGCTGTTTTTATACCAACTGCTTTTCAATCTCTGCGACTATCTCTGCAACTATCTTATCCGGATCGCCTTTTATATTGCATCCCGCTGCTTTTACATGACCGCCGCCGCCGTGGCTGCATGCGATCTCGCTCACATTCACGATGTTATTTGCTCTGAGTGATATCTTATACTCATTCTCGCCAGACTGATACATGAAAAATGCAACCTCTGTCCCTGATGTGAGTCTCAACTGATCGACTATGCCATCCGTATCCATCTTTGAAGCACCAAACTTTTCGAAATCTTCAAAAGTAAGCAATGTATGCGCAATCTTGCCATTTGCAAACTGCTTCATACCGAGCAGTGCGTACCCCAGGAGCTTATTCTGTGTAAGAGTCTTCTTATAAAATGTTTCATCTATAACAAAACTTGGTCTGGCTCCCTTATCGATCAGAATTCCGGCAATCGTCATAGCTGATCTTGTCGTATTGCTGTGTTTAAACACACCAGTGTCATGAACTATTCCCATGTATAGCGCCTCGGCGCAAGGCTGATTTATCTTATCCTCATCAAGGAGTTTGAAGATTGCCTCCGCTGCTGAGCACGCCTGTGGCTCCACATAGCACACATCGCCAAAGCCCTTGTTGGATATATGATGATCTATGCACAGCGTCCTCTTTGCAGTCTCAAAATACTGTGCAAATGGAGTAAATCTATCCGGATCCCCACAATCGAGTGACATGAACAGATCATAGATCTCATCATCAGTCTCATGCTTGACCTCAGATGCGCCATTCAAAAACATGAATACATCAGGAAATTCCTGAAGATATACCTGAACTTTCTTACCAGGGTAATTGCTTGTTATATAGTTATACATTCCAAGTGTAGAACCTATACAGTCACCATCAGGATTTATATGTCCTGTTATGGCTATACTGTCTGCATTCTCTATCTCTCTTATAAGATCGTTCATATATACCTCCCGCCGGCTCGATGTAGGAATATGCATTGTGACAGTTTGCCCATGCACAACTGCCACAATGCTCATTTTTCATTATTCTTCACTGTCATCTGAATCATCTGTTATATCTTCTGTCTCGTCCCCGTGCTTTCCAATAGCCTCGTCTATCTTGTGGGACATGTTAACACCATACTCTATGGACTGATCCATGATAAATGTTATCTCTGGAGTGTTTCGAAGATTTACAGAATGAGCAAGCTCTCTTCTGATATATCCCATCGCACTGGTCAGCCCTGCAAATGTGGAATCAACAGCATCCTGGTCTCCCAGGACACTGATATATGCCTTACAGAATTTGAGGTCAGGTGTGACAACCACATCAACAACTGATGTCATAGGTGATATTCTGGGATCCTTGATCTCACGACTTATGATCCTGCTCAGTTCCCTCTGAACCTCACCATTTATCCTGTTATTCTTTACACTGTTTTTTCTCATATCTATTACTACTTTCTAGGCACCTCTACCATCTCGTATGCCTCTATCTGATCTTCCTCTGCAACGTCCTGGAAGTTCTCAAATACCATACCACATTCGAATCCTGACTTAACTTCCTTTACGTCATCCTTAAATCTCTTGAGTGAAGCAAGCTTTCCTTCAAATATAAGATTGCCCTCTCTTGTGATCCTTACGCTGCAGTTTCTGTTGATTGTTCCGTCGAGAACATATGAACCAGCAATGACACCGATACCAGAAGCCTTGTACGTCTGTCTGATCTCTGCGTGTCCGATGACCTTCTCCTCATATATAGGATCAAGCATACCCTTCATTGCTGAATCAATATCCTCTATTGCATTGTAGATGACTCTGTACAGACGAACATCTACGCCCTCGCTGTCAGCCATATCCTTTGCTCTCGCATCCGGTCTGATATTGAAACCAATTACGATGGCATTTGATGCTGACGCAAGAATTATATCTGACTCGTTGATAGCACCTACACCTGCATGTATACACTTGATGACAACCTCGTCATTTGAGAGCTTTAAAAGGCTCTGTTTAACGGCCTCAACTGAACCCTGTACATCTGCCTTGATGATGATCTTGAGTTCCTTGAGGTTGCCGGCCTGGATCTGGCTGTACAGATCGTCAAGTGACATTCTCTGCTTGGTATCTGCAAGAAGCTTCTCCTTACCCTGTGAGATATACGTCTCAGAAATGGTTCTAGCTTCCTTCTCATTGTCAACTGCCATGAATATCTCACCTGCATCAGGTACTGTGTTAAGTCCCTGGATCTGTACAGGTGTTGATGGAAGAGCCTCTGTAACTCTCTCACCTCTTGAGTTCGTCATAGCACGAACCTTACCGTGTGAAGCACCTACTGCGATGTAATCTCCAACATGGAGTGTTCCCTTCTGTACAAGCATTGTTGCAACAGGTCCGCGTCCCTTGTCAAGCTCAGCCTCTATGACGATACCTCTTGCCTTTCTGTTAGGATTTGCCTTGAGTTCAAGTACATCTGCTGTTAGAAGTATCATCTCAAGGAGATTGTCGATACCTTCCTTAGTATGTGCAGATACAGGACAGAATATTGTTGAACCGCCCCAATCCTCTGGGATAAGCTCATACTCTGTAAGCTCCTGCTTAACTCTCTCTATATTGGCACTTTCCTTATCGATCTTGTTGATCGCTACGATGATCTCTATTCCGGCAGCCTTTGCATGGTTTATAGCCTCAACTGTCTGTGGCATTACTCCATCATCGGCAGCTACAACAAGGATAGCGATATCTGTACTCTGTGCACCACGCATACGCATTGCTGTGAACGCCTCATGTCCAGGAGTATCAAGGAATGTTATAGTCTGACCATTTACATCGACAACTGATGCACCAATGGCCTGTGTGATTCCACCAGCCTCACCTGATGTTACCTTTGTCTGTCTGATAGCGTCAAGGAGTGATGTCTTACCGTGGTCAACGTGACCCATAACACAGACAACAGGTGGTCTTGAAACCATATCCTTCTCGTCCTCTTCGTCCTCCTTCAGGAGTTCCTCGATAACATCTACCTTCTCCTCTTCTTCAGCTATACAGTTGTACTCGAGAGCGATCTCTGAAGCCTCATCAAATGAGAACTCAGAGTTCACATTAACCATCTTTCCTGCAAGGAAAAGCTTCTTTATGAGAGCTGTTACAGGTGTCTTAACCGCATCGGCAAGATCCTTGAGTGTAACTGTCTCTGGAAGTGTGATGGTTCTGATTGCATCCGGATCCTCCTGTGGTGTCTGCTGCTTCTTCTGAGGCTTGCTCTTGACATTCTTTGCAAGTCTGCTGATATCTGCCTCAACCTCCTCTGGAGATCTTCTATTACCCTTACGAGGCTTATTCTTATCTCTGTTGTAATTGTCTCTGTTCTGACTCTTCAGATCCTTGCCTGGCATCTCCTTGGCGTCGAAGTCCTTGCGGTCTCTTCTAAACGGTGCTCTCTTCTGTGCCGGGCTGTCATCCTCGTCATCCTTGCCAAATGGCATGTTGATACGATTGCTGAAACGGTTTCCGCCATCTCTTCCAAAGCCTCTTCCGCCCTGGTTTCTGTCGCCTCCGTCTCTGCCAAAACGGCCGCCGCCCTGGTTTCTGTCGCCCTGGCCATCTCTGTTAAATCTTGGCCTGTCGCCCTGGTTCCTGTCACCCTGACCATCTCTGTTAAATCTTGGTCTGTCGCCCTGGTTTCTGTCACCCTGACCATCTCTGTTAAACCTTGGTCTGTCGCCCTGACCGTCTCTATTAAATCTTGGTCTGTCGCCCTGGTTTCTGTCGCCCTGACCATCTCTGTTAAATCTTGGCCTGTCGCCCTGATTTCTGTCGTTCTGATTTCTGTCGCCACTGAATCTTGCTCTGTCAGTGCCGCCCTGTCTGTCGTTGTTAAATCTGACTCTGTTTCCGTTATTATTCATCTTGCCGCTGTTCTTATCCTCTCTGGCAAATCTAACATGATTGCCAGCCCCCTGTCTGGCTGCCTGATTGTCCTCTCTCGCAGAAGTCTGCCTAGGTGTTTCTGCCTTTGTCTGCTGCTGTTTTGGAGTCTCTGTCCTAACAGTCTGTGTCTTCACAGTCTCGGCAGCGGTCTGTGGCTTTATCTGCTGCTTTGGCTCCTGCTTCGGAGCCACTGGCTTTGCCTGCTGCTTTGGAGTCTCTGTCTTGGCTGCTGCCTGCTTTGGAGCGTTTCCAGCACCACTGAACTTTGACTTAACTATTGCCACCATTGAGTCATCAAGATTTGACATGTGACTCTTGATCTCTATTCCCTTTGCACCAAGGGTATCTATAATATCTTTATTTGAAATGTTCAACTGTTTTGATAATTCGTGTACTCTGATTTTTGCCAAATGTTACACCTCCATGTTTTCATTTACATTCATATACTTTATGATCTGATTGCCAAAACCTTCGTCCAGTATAGCCACCGATGTCCTCATCTCGTTTCCCGTGTACTTGCCAAGCTCATCCTTGGTTCCGTACTCGTAATATGGGATTCCATAGTAGTTGCACTTCTGGTCGAAAAGTTTCTTTGTATTGTCAGAGGCATCCTTTGCAACTATAACAACATATGCACTCTGAGTCTTTACCGCTCTCTCTACTGAAAAATTGCCACTGCAGAGCCTTCTCGCTCTAGCACACAAAGAAATAGTCGAGTATATCTTATTGTTCTTCAATATCACGCAGCTCCTTGTCTAATTGTTCATAAACCTCAGAAGGTATGCTCACCTTGAAAGACTTCTCAAGGGCTTTACTTCCGACCGCCTTCTTCAGACAGTCCGTTTTCCTACATATGTAGGCGCCTCTGCCGCTAAGCTTACCTGTGGCGTCAACTGCAAACGCACCGTCACTGCTGCGGACAATCCTGATAAGCTGATTCTTCTGAACCATCTCACGGCATCCAAGACATTGCCTCAGAGGTATCTTCTTTGCCATCTCATCACTCCCTGTTTCTTTTCATGTGCCGTCCGGTATCTTCCGGACAAGTGCAGCGCATCGTCATAACCAAATGTAAATGACTATTCCTCTACGCCTGTGTCATCGGTTTCATCTATGTCAACTGAAGCTGACTTGGCATCTTTATCATCGTCAACCTCATCATAATAATCACCATCGCTTCCGTATGGATCAAAATCTTTGTCATAACCATCGTCTGGTGCCTGATCGTCGAAATAACCCATCTCCTCAGCCTTTGAATGACTCTTGATATCAATCTTATATCCTGTGAGCTTTGCTGCAAGTCTTGCATTCTGACCTTTCTTACCTATGGCAAGTGAAAGCTGTGTATCAGGCACTACGACAAATGCACTCTTCTCATCAAGATCAACAGATACATCCTCAACATCTGATGGACTGAGTGCGTTGTAAATAAACTCAGCAGGGTTCTCACTCCAAGGGATGATATCTATCTTCTCGCCATTTAAATCTGCGACAACCGCATTTACTCTGTCTCCGTTTACACCGACACAGGCTCCTACAGCATCAACATTCTCATCATTTGACCACACAGCGATCTTTGATCTTGAACCGGCCTCTCTGCAGAAGCTCTTGATCTCAACAACGCCGTCCGCGATCTCTGTAACTTCCTTCTCAAACAGTCTCTTCACAAGCTCTGGATGTGTTCTTGAAACCACGATCTTTGGTCCCTTGTTTGTCTTCTTGACCTCAGTCACATACAGCTTGATCCTGTCGCCTCTCTCATATGTCTCGCCCTCGATCATCTCTGATGGCTTCAAGAGTGCCTCTGTTTTATCATCAAGACTTACATTCACACTGTCTCCAACCTGTCTCTCAACGATTCCTGTAACCACATCCTTCTCTTTCATATGGAAATGATCGTATATAGCAGCTCTCTCGTTCTCATTAATTGCCTGAACTATGACATTTCTCGCACGCTGAGCCGCTATTCTACCAAAGTTCTTTGTTGTTATCTCAACGTTTACCGTATCGCCAATCTCATATCTTCTGTTCAGCATCTTAGCCTGGCTGAGAGATATCTGAAATGACGGATTCTCAACCTCATCAACAACCTCCTTGGCTGCGTACACATGGCACTCTCCTGTCTCTCTGTCAAGTGAAACTGTTATGTTCTCGTCTGTATTGAAATCCTTCTTGCAGGCTGTCTTGAGTGATCTCTCAATAGCCTCAAGCAGTACATCCTTGCTTATGTTTCTCTCCTTCTCCAGCTGATTCAATGCTTCAATGATCTCTGACACCTTTTTATCCTCCTAATATATAAATGCTAAACGTATCATAGAAATATCTTTTCTTGATATTGTAACTTCTGTTTCATCCTCGAATTCTATGGTAACCGTAGCGTCATCATATGCCTTAAGCACACCCTCAAACTCCTTTGCACCGTTTATCTTGACAAATGTCTTGATCTCAACTACCTTACCAATACTTCTCTTAAAATCGTTCTCTTTCTTCAGTGGTCTTGTAAGTCCCGGTGAACTTACCTCTAGTATATATGCATCACTGATATAATCCTCCTGATCGAGAAGGTCTCCCAATGCCCTGTTTACTATCTCGCAGTCATTTATCGTGATGCCGCCTTCCTTGTCAGCATACACTCTCAGATAATAATCACTGCCTTCCTTCACGTACTCCACATCCACAAGCTCAAGGTTGTTTGCCTCAATGATCGGAGTTACCAGTTCAACTGTCTTTGCCTCAATATCTGCTCTCTTCGTAATACGACCACCTTTCTCTTATAAGACCTTTACAACAATTAAGAGTGGGCCAAAGCCCACTCTCATGTTGCATACTATAACAATCGTATTTATTGTATCATAATTATCAGATAATTCAAGTGCAAATATCAACAAATATGCCGATAAATACAGGTTTTTCCTTGTAAACATCTTGTAACTATAACGATATAACGCCATCCGCACTCTATCTTCCCCATATCATCAGCCGTTTCTTCTGGCTGCGTCCTCACGGTAATATTTATCAAGTATCTTGTTCGCTTTCTTGTCATCAAGGACACATTTGTTCGAGAGGGCTGTCTTTACGAGTTCATCGAGAGCCTCCTCCCTAAGTGACGGTGTCTTTATGTTGACATTTGCAAGCTCTGTATATGCTCCCATCTTTCTTGTGAGGGTCTCATACTCCTCTGGGAGCATCCTGTCTATCATGTTCCTGATCTGCTTCGACACTGCCTGACTGTTGCCTCCAGTCGTCACACCCACAACAAGATCTCCTCTCACGATAACTCCAGGGAAAAGGAAACTGCTGAGATCTTTGTTGTCAGCCACATTCACCATGATATCATTGTCGTTGCAGTATTTGCCTATCTTTGCATTGATCTCTGGACGTCTTGTGGCTGCCACAACTATATCCGCGTTCTGCAGGATATCAAGAGCCACGTTGCTCTCATGCACATTTATGCCCTTTATAGCCTTTATATCATCGCATATCTTCGGAGCTATAACTGCGATCTTTGCGCCAAAATAAAGCAGTGAGTTAATCTTTCTGAGCGCTGCCTTTCCTCCGCCTATTACGATGACCTTCTTATTTTCAAGATTTATGTACATTGGGAAATATGCCATATCGATTCTCCTTCCGAATATATAAAAATAATCTGCATATATTGTAGTGAAACGACTGCCCTCTTATGCGACAGTTACGAATAGAATTATAAATGAGGAAATAGAAAATGGCAATTACAAATAACGTGGGTTCACTAAAAATTCATATTACCAACAACAATTTTTTTCCTGTACAGGGCGCATCTGTGTTCGTAAGCCCCACGGGAATTCCTGATGCGGTGTCCGAGGAGCTTGTAACCGATGAAAATGGTATCGTGATCGATGAGGAGCTTCCCGCCCCTGATGTAGCCTACAGTCTAGAGCCCGGCGACAACCAGCCCTACTCCGAATACAATGTTCTCGTAAATGCGCCCGGATATAATGAGCGCTTTGTCTCCGGTGTTCAGATATTCCCCGGTGAAAATGGCATCCAGAACATAGAACTGACCCCTGAGGATGGAAGTCCCGACTCTCCCACTGTCCTTGATGCCCACACGCTTTGGGCAGAATACCCTCCAAAGATAGCTGAGGACATTATAAAACCTGTGAATCCATCCGGAGGAATAGTTCTGAGCCGTGTCGTCGTACCAGAGACCATTGTTGTCCATGACGGTGCTCCAACCGATCCGACCGCCAAAGATTACTATGTTCCATATAAGGACTACATAAAAAATGTCGCCTGCAACGAGATATATTCAACCTGGCCAGATGCCGCGATCCGTGCAAATGTCCTGGCGATACAGTCATTTACCTTAAACCGTGTGTATACAGAATGGTACAGAGGCAAGGGCTATGACTTCACCATAACCAGCAACACTGCATTTGATCAGAAATGGGTATACAATGCGACTATATTTGAAAATATTTCACAGGTGGTCGATGAGATGTTTGCAAGCTATCTCTCAAAGCCGAATGTCACTCAGCCGTTGTTCACCCAGTACTGCGATGGCCGGCGTGTGTCCTGTCCCGGCTGGATGACTCAGTGGGGCTCAAAATCCCTGGCCGACGATGGACTTACCGCCATCCAGATCCTCCGCTACTATTACGGAGACAATCTGTACATCAACACATCCGAGACCATATCCGGAATCCCTTCATCATATCCCGGCTATGACCTCACCATCGGTTCAATCGGTGACAAGGTATCCCAGCTTCAGCGCCAGCTTGCCCGAATAGCACTGAACTATCCTGCTATTGGCTCCATAGCTGTAGATGGAGTATACGGTCAACAAACTGCAGATGCCGTAAAGAACTTCCAACAGATATTCAATCTTCCGGCAACGGGTGTCACGGATTACAAAACGTGGTATAAGATTTCCCAGATATATGTGGGCGTTACCAAGATTGCGGAGAATGTGTAGAATTATATGTGATTTCTGTTCGCCAAGCCACAAAAAAAGCTGAAATCATAATGATTTCAGCTTTTAGCAGTTCGTAGGGGAATCGAACCCCTGTTTTCGCCGTGAGAGGGCGACG
>ERZ773224.1726-NODE-1726-length-25556-cov-4.456727_pt1 | contig 25556 bp, 25 predicted proteins | sample MGYA00580526_ERZ773224 | MGnify/ENA primary metagenome ERZ773224 (study PRJEB29015, sample SAMEA2737743) | human gut metagenome | biome: human gut; feature: human-associated habitat; material: faeces | place: China | collected 2012 ... | reverse complement strand
ATTAAGATTGTTCGAAACGATATAACAAGAATGACAACAGAAGCAATAGTCAATACTGCCAATAAATATCCGATGGCAGGCAGTGGATGTGACAGCGCGATATATATGGCGGCGGGCTATGACGAACTTCTGAAATATCGTAAGGAAAAGATAGGTGTTGTTCCTGAGGGGGAAGTATTTATTACTCCGGGATTTGCCCTTCCTGCAAAATATATTATCCACGCAGTAAGCCCGACGTATGTTGACGGCGGCAGAGATGAAGAGAAAAAACTGCGGAGCTGTTACAGAAAAAGCCTAAAACTTGCGTACAAATATGGCGTGGCTTCAATATCATTCCCGTTAATATCAACCGGATCACTTGGGTATCCAAGAGAAGAAGCAATGAGGATAGCCGTTGACGAGATAAATTCATTTATCATGAAGAACGATATGGCCGTATATCTGGTGGTATTTGACCATGAGTCCACGGAGCTTGGAGAGAAGATAGCCGGTGGCCTTGAGGCATATATTGACGCTGTGTATGTTGGGGAGCAGAGCTATAAAGAGTATGGCATGAATCCGATGCGTGGCACTGTTATCGGGTGCCCGGACGGACATACAGGGACTATACAGACGGCGAGACTTGATGAGCCTGAGATGTCAGACCATGTAAATCAATCGGTGAAAGCGGCTGTGTCATCGGATATATGTGAAGTATTTGAAGAGGCTCATGAAGAGCGTCTGGAAGAAAGAATGAAACATATATCAGACACATTTTCAGAGTATCTGCTGTTTCTTATAAGTAATAAAAATATGACGAATTCAGAAGTGTGGAAGCGGGCTATAGTGGACAAGAAGGTGTTCTCCAAGATAAAGAATAACCGTGGATATCATCCGCAGAAACTTACGGCATTGTGTCTGTGTGTTGGTGCAAGACTCAATCTTGATGAGACAAGAGATCTGTTAGCGAGAGCCGGTTACGCATTGTCACCTTGTGATAAGACAGATATTATATTTTCATATTTTATTGAAAATGGTATATACGACATGATCGAGCTCGACATCCAGTTGGAAGAACATGGACTCCCATGTATTATTTCGTGACAATACACGAAACATAGGAAAGGGTGCCGTCACTTTGTGAGCCGTGTCAATAGATGGGATGACCATCATATGAGAAGTAAACAGATAAGAATTTGAATTGAAAAAGTTATGCATATGCAGGCGGTCGCTTTCAGGGCGACCGTTTTTTTAATGCCTTTGATTATAATAAGTCCAACAAATAAAAAATGTTATGGAAAGTGTCAAGTGACACATGAGAAAGGAAAGCACGCCATCACTTTGTGAGCCGTGCCAATAATAGGAGGATATAATTATGAGAAAAGGTTTAACAGAGGTAGTATTTATTTTGGACAGAAGCGGCTCCATGTCAGGTCTTGAGTCTGACACAATAGGAGGATTTAACTCCATGATCAGCAAACAAAAGAAAGAGGATGGAGAGGCTGTCATATCTACAGTGTTGTTTGATGACCAGCAGGAGGTGGTCTATGACAGGCAGCCGGTGAAGATGGTAGAGCCTATGACAGACAGGCAGTACTATGTCAGAGGCTGCACCGCATTGCTTGACGCCATAGGTGGAGCCATACATCATATCGGCAATGTACACAAGTACGCCAGAGAAGAGGACAGACCGGAGAAGACCATGTTCATTATAACCACTGACGGAATGGAAAATGCCAGCCGGTTTTATACTTATGACAGAGTAAAATACATGGTGGAGAGACAGAAGGAAAAATATGGATGGGAATTTCTGTTCTTAGGGGCAAATATTGACGCAATATCGGTTGCAGCACGATTTGGAATAAATGCAGACAGAGCCATAAATTATGAGTGTGACCAGGTTGGCACCAGTCTTAATTATCAGGTTATGTCAGAAACCATAACAGCATTAAGGCGTGCAAAAAATAAGGAGGATTTAGATCAGGCAGTATGCAAATGCACAGCCCCCATAAGAGAGGATTACGAGAGAAGGCATAAGTGAATCGGGATTTCACCATTTGCCCTAATGTGATATATTATTGTATAATATATTAAAATACTTACAGCCTTAAATGCATGTAGTGCATATATTATGATGGTGTATACAAGGCTGATAACACGGACTGCTGTCCGGATGATCGAGGTGTAAAATGGGATATTTAATCAGTGAAACCACAAAGGAAGAAAGAGAGAAGATAGTTGCGGACTCCCTCGGATATATTGAGGCAAATTGCGATGGCTGCATGGCTGGACTGGCTGAAATGTATCAGGAGTATATCGATGGCAAGAAAGAACTTCGTGAAATAAATATGGAGTTCAATGCCAGATACGTTAAGGACGACGACATGCCGGGAAGATCAGGTTGTGGCTATGCCAGATGATCACAAATAGTGAAATAATAGTGAAAAAATAATGGAATTATAATGGACGGATGGATGGAAGACTATTATGAAAAAATACAATTTCTGGGGCTTTGAGCATGCAGATGTTCATGCGGTAAATGATGAATATAAAGGGATAGACACACCCTATGACCTTTACGACGCATTGTCAGAGATCTGGTGTGCCAAGACCTGTGCACCGAGAATGAGACACAACTGGACAAAGGAAAATAAGACATTGGGACAGTGCTCCATCACAGCCTTTCTGGCGCAGGACATATTTGGCGGAAAGGTATATGGTATCTTGAGACCCGGTGGAAATTATCATTGCTACAATGTGGTGGGAGATCAGATATTTGATCTTACCAGTGAACAGTTCGGGGATGAAGTGCTTGATTATGAGAACAATCCGGAGCAGTTCAGGGAGGTTCACTTCGCCAAGGAAGAGAAAAGACTGAGGTATGAGTATCTTAAGGCGGAGTTGAAGAATAAGGATGTAGATTTGGTAATGCGGACGTTATCCGGATTATAAATGTTGTTACAATATATGATACACTTAGATGCTTGCGCTGATTTTAAAGAGGAAACGATTATGAAAATGACAACCCTATGCTACATAGAAAAAGATGGATGTTACCTTATGCTCCATCGAACCAAGAAGGAAAAGGACATAAACAAGGGCAAATGGATAGGCGTGGGTGGACACGCAGAGTATGCAGAGACACCGGAGGAGTGCCTGCTTCGTGAGGTGAAGGAGGAGACCGGACTTACCCTTACTTCCTACAGATTTCGTGGACTTATCACCTTTATAAGCAGTGAATGTGAACCGGAGCAGATGTGTCTGTTTACTGCGGATGATTTCATCGGCGAAGTTCAGATATGTGACGAGGGAGACCTTGCCTGGATAGACAAGAAGAAGGTTCCTAAGCTTCCAACCTGGACAGGAGACGCCATATTCTTAAAGATCATTCTTGAGGATGAGCAGAGATTTTTTACTTTGAAGCTCAGATATGAAGGTGATGAACTGGTGGAGCATGAGGTTAGATATTACTAGTATTATATAGCTTCACCCTATAACCTATAATAAAAAATTTAGATTATACAAATACTGCCTTGAATGGTAGTATTTTTTTATCGGATAAACCTACTAAAATGCTAGGAAGATAAGTAGAAGACATACATATATACAAAGACAGATAGAAGATAGGTATACATGTATTTAAGCACAGAAAGGATACATTATGAGCAAGAAAAACTGGATAAGGCGTTTCGAGCCTCTTACCGGAGAGCGGCTTGTTGAGGTTGCTCTGGAATCAGCAGCCTGGCTTGAAACCTACGGACATATAGATAAAGATAAAGAATATTGGGATGTGCTGCCGGGAAAGCAGGTGGATGAAGATACTCTGCTTTTGAAATCCACAAGCCTTTATGGCGGGGCGGCGGGGATTGCGTTATTTTACCTGAGACTTTATGTTGCAACCGGTGATGAGGAGTGGCTTAAGAAAGCCAGGGCCGGAGCAGCATACGTTATGAAGAATTACAAAGGAAAAGAAGATTTTACTACTGAACAACCTTATCTGCAGGGGGCTTATATAGGATATCTGAACGGTCCTGCAGGTGGCGGATATCTGGCGTCGGAGTTATATAGGATCACAGGAGACGAGGAGTATAAGACATTTGCCGTCAGGGTTACTGATGATTGTATCTTGTCTGCAAATGAAGAAAATGGCAGATTATTCTGGTACGGCGATTACGGGATCATCGGTGAAGGCGGTCTGATATTGTATCTTGTTGATTCCTATGAACGCTACGGTGATGAGAGATATATACAGGCTGCGGCTAAGGCGGCAGCCTACATACTGGATAAGAAGGAGCCGGCACCTGACGGTGGTTACAGGTGGTATGTAATGCCTACAGAGACATTTCCAACTATCGGCAAGCCGGGGGGATATTTTCCGGGATTTGAATATGGTGCTGCAGGTTGTGGATACATTCTTGCGGAGGTATATAAACACGGGACAGGCAACAGGGAGGTTAAGGCACCATTACCTTTGTCAGAATACATAGAAGCTGCAAAAGGGGCTGCAGAGTACATAATGAACATTGCCGATTACTCAGAGGATGGTGAGGCGGCTCTTGTGAGGTACAACGACACATACCTCACAGATATTTATTACTTGGGAGTGTGTCAGGGGCCTGTGGGAACCTCAAGGCTGTTCTATAGCTTATATGAGATCACAGGTGAGGAAAGGTACAAGGATTTTGTGGTGAAGCTTACCAACGGACTTCTTGCCACAGGAGCACCGGCGAAGCATTCGGAGGGATATTGGCGTACCAACTGTTACTGCTGTGGTGCAGCGGGAATGTTGGAGCATTTTCTAAACGTACACAAGCTTACAGGGGATGACAGATACCTGAGTGCGGCTTATGATGCGGCAGAGACCATCATAGGTGAGTCTACTTACAGGAATAAATTAAGAAACTGGTACACGGCATGGAACAGGCACGAGCCGGAGACCTCAGATCCGTACATAGGACTGTATCATGGATCAGCAGGCTGTGCGTCTTCACTTATAGCATTTGCCCGGTATATAAGCGGCGGGGATTACCTTCCGCCATACCTGGAGGATCCATACAAAGATTTATACAGAAAGTAACTAACGAAAGAGAGGATATATTATGAGCAACATTATAAAGAATATTGAAGAACTGGTAGGACATACACCATTATTTGAATTTGTAAAATATCAGGAAAAGAACAACATAGAGGCACATCTTCTTGGCAAGCTGGAGTACTTCAATCCATCAGGCTCCATAAAGGACAGAGCAGCACTTAACATGATCAAGGCGGCAGAGGAGAAGGGAATACTCCACCCGGGAGATACTATTGTAGAGAATACATCAGGAAATACAGGTATAGGACTTGCTGCATTTTCAGCCAGCAGGGGCTACAAGCTTACCGTATTCCTTGAGCCGGGACAATCAGAGGAGAGACAGAAGATGTTGGAGGCATATGGTGCAGAGCTTAAGAGCATGTTTGATGTGCCGGGGGTCCCTGAGGCATTCGCAAATGGAACCTTCTCAACAGGCTTTTATCAGGAAGCAATCCAAAGATACTGCGATGCACAGCCTACACCACATTATTTCATAAACCAGCTTGCAAATGAAGCCAACCCGGGAGTTCATTACACAACCACAGGCCCTGAGATCTGGGAAGATACCGACGGCAAGGTTGACATCCTTGTGGCAACCAGTGGTACTGCCGGAACCATAACAGGTTTGTCAAAATATTTCAGAGAAAAAAATCCTGATGTGAAGATTGTTGCCGTTCAGGCAGATGTCACATCAAGACCGGGCGGATCTGAGGATCCACAGACTATAGATGGTATTGCACCATTTGGCGATCCGGGATTTCCTGACAGTGCAAAGGCTCCGTTCATCGTTGGATTTGACTATGATGAGTGTGTAGATGTTAAGGGTGAGGACGCCTACGCTGTAGGACGTGAGATTGCCCGGACAGATGGTGTGTTCTTAGGTCAGTCGGCAGCCGCAGCCATATATGCAGCGACAGTGGTAGCTAAGAGATCTGAAAATAAGGGCAAGAATATAATCATTGCCCTTGCCGACAACGGAATGAAATATTTAAGCACAAACATGTATCCACTAAGCCATAAGGTCCAGTAGTAATCCTAAGGTTATCATGTGGGTATGCCCCAGACAGCGTGACAGAGTATAGAACATAAGGCGAGCAAAGCAATTGTGATCCGTTCATAGCTTCATAATTGTAATCCATTCATCGCTTCATAATTGTGGTCCACTCATAGCTTCTTAAATTGACCATGATACATAATGGTGGTACAATTCATAATAAAAAGCAGGTTGCGCCAATAAATAATTTAGGTGATGGGGTATGAAGAAACAGGAAAAAATCAAAAACAAAATATCCTGGAAGCTGATCGTAACGTCAGTGCTTGTGGTGATATTTGCCATGTTGATGGAGTTTGGAATACTGGTTTATATTAATAATAAGAGTTCTGAGAAAACATCCAAGGTACTCCTTGATCAGGTAATAAGTATTATAGACGAGAACCGGAGAAATGAAGAGGAGATGCTGGCTTCGCTTAAGAACGACTATATGATCCGCGCAAGGGCAGTTTCTTATATGATAGATTCAAGGCCGGAGTCGGAGCAGGATGTAGGTGAGCTTAACAAGATAGCAACCCTTATGTCAGTTGACGAGATACATATCTTTGATGCAACAGGAACCATATACAGCGGAACTATACCTAAGTACTATGGTTATAATTTTGATTCGGGAGACCAGATGGGTTTTTTCAAGCCTATGCTTAAGGACAAGGAACTGACCATGTGCCAGGATGTTACCCCGAATACCTCAGAAGGTAAGGAAATGATGTATGCCATTACCTGGAATGAGGAAGGAACACATATGGTGCAGGTTGGCATTAAGCCTGTGAGGCTTCTGGAAGAGGTTAAGCAGAATGAGATTTCTGCAGTTGTAGGAAATATGCCAACCTATGAGGGTATGCATATATACGTGGCAGATGCAGATACAGGTATTATACGTGGCGCCACGGAAAGTAGTAAGATAGGTCGTACAATAAGCAAGGCTGATTATATAAATGATGTAATAACAGATGGGAAAACTATCAGTTTCAGCTACTGGTATGAGGGTGAGAGGTATAACAGTGTAGTTAAAAAGAGTGGGGATTATCTTATAGGTATCCTGTATGAAACGGCTATAAATGACAAGAGTAATCTGGCAGTTATGGCAGTGATGGCTGCGTACCTGATAATAACAGTGGTAGTCCTGTATCTGGTTGTCAGGAGACTGCTTATGGCGAGGGATGAGCGTGATGAGCAGATCAGGCTGTCCAACACCGATGAGCTTACAGGCTGCCTCAACAGACGTGCTTACGAGGACGACATAAAAAATAAGTTAAGCTGGACAGATAAGTTCGTATATGTATCAATGGACGTTGACGGACTTAAGATGGTAAATGATACCAGGGGGCATGCTGCAGGTGATGAGCTTATAAAGGGGGCAGCTTCCTGCATGACGCGGTGCTATGGTGAAAACGGTAAGGTGTACAGGATAGGCGGAGACGAGTTCGTTGCCATAGTATTTGCCGGGGATGAGGAATTTGCCCAGTTAAAGAAGAACTTCGATAAGAAGATTGCGTCATGGCATGGCAAGCATGTAAGTTCCATGGTAATATCCTCGGGCTATGTGTTCAGTGACGAGAAGAAGTGGGACTCCGTGTACGATATGGCGAAGGTCGCCGATCGTAAGATGTATGATGAGAAGAATAAGCATTATGAAACAAAGGGACTTGAAAGACGAAGGTAAGTTTCATCGTGAAACTATAAAATATATGGCAGTGGCCGCCATGGTGTTAAATCACTTTGCGTATATATTCCTTATAGAGGGAAGCTTTCTCTATGAGGTATTTACCGATATTGGCTATTTTACTGCCATAACCATGTGCTTCTTCCTGGTGGAGGGATATGGTTATACAAGCTCAAAAAGAAGGTACGGTGTGAGACTTGGAGTATTTGCCCTGGTATCCCAGGTGCCATACATGATGGCGTTTTCCGGAGAAGGGCTGATGGAATTCCATAGTCTTAACATGATATTCTCTCTGTTTATATGCTATCTCATATTGGTGGCATTTGACCGTATCTACGATGTGAACCTGAAATTTTTCGTGGTGTCGGCGCTGGCGTTAGTGTCACTGATCTGTGACTGGTCATTATTTGCACCGGCATTTGTATTGTTGTTCATATGGGCAGGAGAGTCTAAGGAACGCAGAGGCATGGTATTTCAGGTGTCGGCAGCGGTTTTCTGCGTATTCAATTTTGTAAGCAGACTGGGACAGTGTCCGGTTCTTGATAATATCTTATATTCCCTTGGAAACAGTGTTGGTATAATTCTTGCAGGCGTAGTGATTGTGTACTGCTATGGGGGAGAGTGTGCCCCTAAGGGAAGTCGTTCTGCCAAATTTTCAAAGTGGTTCTTCTATATTTTCTACCCGACCCATCTGTTGGTGCTGGGACTTATCAGGATGGCATTAAAATATTAACAATCCATAAATAGGTTTGCCACATATTAAATAATCATAAAGCTATTGACGGAGTTTTCTGTTAAAAGCTATAATAATAAGGTACATGTTATAAACAGCTTCATTCGGAAGCGTTTTTTTATAGTTCGGATTGGCACTCACAGACTCGAAGTGCTAACGTTCCCATAAATGTAAGGTAAGAACAATAGAATAACAAAGCTGAATGATTTGATCAAAAAGGGGTGATATGATGGCTGAAGAGAAGAAAGATATATCTATACTTAAACTTGGAAATGAATTTATGATGAGGAGATACCTTTTTAACAAGGCTGGAATGAATAAGGGGTTAAGCATTACGGACTATATTGCACTTCACATAATCGACAATACAGAGAGTGAAGAAGACATATATCAGGGAAAGTCATACCTTAAGGATATCGCAGAAAAGATGAGACTTACCATAAGACAGACCTCAAGAATGGTGGGGGTGCTTAAGGAGCGTGGCCTTGTTAAGTGGATGCACGATGGTGACGGAAGCGAAGGCACATATGTTACCATGACTGCCGACGGACACAAGCTTCTTGAGGATAACAGGGAGATCATAAAGGAATATTATGGTAAAGTAATAAACAGGTTCGGCAAGGAAAATCTTATTGAACTTTTAAATCTCATGAAGCAGCTTGAGACGGTTATGGACAGCGAGCTTGAGGAGATGGGAATAGATAGTAAGGAGGCAGCAGGCGACGATGATGGAGAGGCTTAATAAATTCACAGAGTGGGCACAGGATAAGTGCCTTGGCAATGACAGTGTTTCACCTTGTCTTTATGATGAATACGGAGTAAACCTCGGACTTCGTGATGAGAATGGAAATGGCGTCCTTACGGGACTTACAAATATTTCAAAGATTACTTCCACAGCTATAAAGAACGGACAGAAGGTTCCTGCTGACGGTAGACTGTGGTACAGAGGCTATAAGGTTGAGAATCTTATCTCTTCTCTGGGAGAGGATAAGCTGGGATTTGAAAGGATAGCTTATCTTCTTCTCATGGGAGATCTTCCGGATGAAAAGACAGAGAAGGAATTTGCCGAGCTTATAGGTGCCTGCAGGACTCTGCCTACTAACTTCACCAGAGACGTAATAATGAAGGCACCATCAGAGGATATAATGAATTCCATGACCAGAAGTATACTTACTCTTGCATCCTATGACGATAAGGCCAAGGACACCAGCATTGCAAATGTCTTAAGGCAGAGCATACAGCTTATAAGTGAGTTCCCGCTTCTGGCAGTTTACGGCTACAATGCCTACAATCATTATGAGAAGCAGCAGAGTATGTTCATCCATCATCCGGATCCAACACTCTCCACTGCGGAGAATCTTCTCATGCTCTTAAGACCTGACAAGAAGTATTCACCTGTAGAGGCAAAGGTTCTGGATACAGCCCTTATCCTTCATATGGAGCATGGCGGTGGTAACAATTCAACATTTACCACAAGAGTTGTAACCTCATCAGGTTCAGACACATATTCTACTATAGCGGCGGCTATGTCATCCCTTAAGGGACCTAAGCACGGCGGTGCGAATATCAAGGTTATGGAGATGATGGATGACATCAGAGACCATGTCCATGACTATGCAGACAAGGATGCCATAGAGGCGTATCTTGACAAATTACTGGAGAAGCAGGCATTTGACCACAAGGGACTTATATATGGTATGGGTCATGCGGTGTACTCACTTTCAGATCCGAGAGAGAGGGTATTCAAGCAGTATGTGGAGAAGCTGGTGGTTGAGAAGAACAGACAGGAGGATATGCTCCTTTACCAGAACATCGAAGAGATCGCACCTAAGCTTATTGCCAGGAAGAGACGTATATACAAGGGCGTAAGTCCTAATATCGACTTCTACAGCGGGTTCGTTTATGAAATGCTCGGAATACCTCAGGAGCTCTACACGGCGATATTTGCCATTGCAAGAATTGTGGGCTGGAGTGCCCACAGAATAGAGGAGCTTATATGTGCCAGCAAGATCATAAGACCGGCGTATATGAGTGTGATGGAAGAAAAAGAATAAAAGACAAGGAATAGAAGACAAGGAATAGAAGACAAGGAAGGTCAACAAATAGGATAAAGAAAATAAATTAAGAAATATAAGTTAAGGAATATAAGTTAAGGAATACAAACAAGGAGTAGAAGACAAGAAATGGGAAATAAGGTGCGGAAGTAGATATTTGATAAAATATCTAAAAAATTTCAATAATTTTATTGAAAATACTCTATTGCATTTCTTTGTTATTTGCGTTATAAATTCATGAGGTTGTAAAGAAAAGATAAATCCGGATAAATTTTGGATAAAATTCCAATGGGCAGCAAACGGAAATTCATATGCTATTGCAGTCAGGAATATAAATTTAAAGCTCCGGATCTGAAGATTGTGTCAAGTTTTATGTGAAAACTTGACATGTAGCGTCAGCCCTTTGCCGAAGGCAAATTTTAAATGGGCTGATGTTCAATGATAGACAATATATGAAAGGACGCAATTATGACAAAAGATTTGACAAATGGAAAACCAATGAAACTGATACTTAATTTTGCCGTTCCGCTTCTGTTCGGACTGTTGTTTCAGCAGTTGTATAATCTGGTGGATACCATGATAGTGGGACTTTATCTTGGTGTAGATGATCTTGCCGCGGTGGGTTCCACCGGCTGTATAAATTTCATGGTCATAGGCTTCTGCATGGGCGTATGTAATGGATTCGCAATTCCTGTATCCCATAAATTCGGTGCAAAGGATTACCAGGGCATGCGTAAATACGTGGCAAACTGTGTGTGGCTTGGTATCGTTTTCTCCATTATACTTACTGTAGTGACAGCCCTGTTGTGCAGAGACATACTTACATTGATGAAGACACCGGACAATATAATCGATGGTGCCTATAATTATATATTTGTCATCTTCCTTGGAATACCAACTGTATTCCTGTATAACATAGTGGCAGGCGTAATAAGGGCAACCGGTGACAGCAAGACTCCCGTCATTTTTTTGGTCCTTTCCTCGGTTATAAATATCGCCCTTGACCTTGTGTTCCTTATCTGCCTTAAGATGGGTGTTGCAGGTGCAGCCTGGGCTACAGTTATATCCCAGGGAGTATCAGGTGTTGCCTGTCTGGTTTATATGGTGAAGAAATTCGAGATACTTCGTATCCGTAAGGGTGAGTGGAAGTTTGAGGGTCATATGGCACTGGAGCTCTGCAACATGGGCGTACCTATGGGATTACAGTATTCCATAACAGCCATCGGAAGTGTTGTTCTCCAGACAGCTGCGAATACTCTGGGATCAAATGCAGTTGCAGCCATGACTGCAGCCAGCAAGCTTGGTAACTTCTTCGCCTGTCCTCTTGATGCCCTTGGTTCAACAATGGCAACCTATGGAGGTCAGAATGTGGGAGCCGGCAAGTTTGAACGTATAGGAAAGGGACTTAAGTCCTGCCTTATACTTGGTATAGGATATTCTGTTATAGCATTTGCTATTGCGGCATTGTTCGGCGGCAAGCTGTCCATGCTTTTTGTAAGCGGCGGCGAAACAGAGATCATAAGAAATTCACATATGTATCTTATTATAAATACAGGATTTTACTTCCTGCTGGCACTGGTGAATATAGTCAGGTTCCTTATCCAGGGAATGGGATTTTCAGGTGTGGCTATATTTGCAGGAGTATTCGAGATGGTGGCAAGATCCATCGCAGGCTTCGGACTGGTACCAATTATTGGCTTCGTGGGCGTAAGCCTCGGAAGTCCTATTGCATGGCTTATGGCTGATATGTTCCTGATACCGACCTACTTCTACGCCTGCAGAAAGCTCAGACGCCAGATGGGTTACCCGGTAAAGGGAAAGGTAAGTAAGGCCGGGGCGTAGACTAATGATGTAAGATATTAATATGAAATTTTGCTATAAAATCTTGATATAATGTGCGGATATAAGACCTTGCTATGAAATCTTGATATAAGGTCTTGATATAAAGAATTGATGTATGGGCTTGATATAAGACCTTGACATAGTAGGCGAGGTTTTGTATATATTGATTATAGAGACGAATTGATCAGATTGGTTGAAATAAGGGGTTATGAATGTATACAATATTTGATTATGTTGAGTATTATAGACATCTTGATACAGCAGATGCTCCATGGAATGTCATGGATTGTCTGCTGTGTTCAGTTTTAGCGTATGTTCCTGCAGCATCATTTGAAGGTGAAAAGGACATAGACGAGTTTATATCATACTCTGAAGCCTATTCGGAGAATATGGAGAATGGGCTGGTCACACAGGTGTATGAGCTGCTAACGCTTATTAAAGGTTCAATAAGATATGGAAATATGCGTGTGAGCAACTTTATAAATCTCAGGAGTGACAAGACCCAGTTCGGGGCAGTGACCTTCAGAGTGGGAAAGAATGTGACAGTCAGCTACAAGGGAACAGACTATGCCCTGATAGGCTGGATAGAGAACATGCGAGGAGCATACCAGTATCCCACAGCAACCCACAGCCTGGCAATTTCATACCTGGATAATGTAAGCCTTTACCCGGATGACGTGCTATATGTGTGCGGACATTCAAAGGGTGGCAATCTTGCCATGGCGGCATGTATGGAGGCAGCGGGTGAGAAGCTTGCTGTTATGGATGATAGTCTGGAAAGTCCAGGGAAAATGACGAGAAACGATAGTGTGAAGGCTTCCGGAGCAGAGACGAAGGACGGTAGCGTGAAGGTTTCCGGAACGGTGACAGGAGCTGCTGATTGCCTGTTTGACAGGATTAAGAAGATATATAATTTTGATGGACCGGGATTTAGAAAAGATGAGTATGATCAGGTGAAATTTGCCTTGATGGCAGAGAAGCTCACCACTATAGTTCCGACGGACTCGGTTGTGGGAGTCCTGATGAACAACAACACAGATTATGTGGTTGTGAAGAGCAATTCCATTGCTCTCGGAGAGCATAATCCTACAACATGGGAGGTCTTCGGACAGTGTTTCGTGGAGGGTAGATTATCCAATATCAGCAGACGTCTTCACACTAACACCACCAAGGGCGTAGAGAACATCAGCTATGACACTATGAAGCTTGCTTTTGAAACCATATTTGAAAATCTCAATCATGAGTATGCCGCAGACTTCAAATTGTCATTTAGCCAGATCGTAACATTCTACCGCAGCATGAAGAACATAGATCCGGAGATCAAGCGGGGCATGGATCAGATAATTGAGGCAGTTCTGAGTCTTGAATTTATGAAGTGATATGAGGTGACGTGACTTAAAAATTGGAAATGACAATATAGGTCACGGAAAATTGAGGGCAAAAGTGACTCGAAAATCGGAAATGGCAATATAGGTCACGGAAAATTGCAGGCAAAAGTGACTCGAAAATCGGAAATGGCAATACAGGTCATGGAAAATTGGAGGCAAAAGTGACCTGAAAATTGGAAATGGCAATATAGGTCATGGAAAATTGGAGGCAAAAGTGACTCGAAAATCGGAAATGGCAATATAGGTCACGGAAAATTGGAGGCAAAAGTGACCTAAAAATCGGAAATGGCAATACAGGTCACGAAAAACGGCAAAAAAAAATGACCTAAAATAAAAAACATTAAAACAGGTCAAGAAAATATCCCCAAAAGCATGACTTAAATATGGAAGATAGGAAAACAGGTCAAATATCATGAAAAGCACCGGCATCTCATGATGATTTCAATACTGAAAAAATCTAGCAATAAAACAAAATAAAAAAATACTTACATTTTCATGAAAAGTATGATATAGTTGTGACTTCGGTGAATAAAAATATTAATTGGAAACGTACAACCCTTCTTGGATGATAACGAACAACACGAGAAAATGTCAGATGAAGCATGAAAAAATAGAGCACATAGTCGTGCCAATAATAAGAACGTGCTAAATGACACATTAAAAAGAAAACACATGGATCGTGTCAATCATCAAAAGGAGGGTATTTTTATGCCAAAAAACAAATTTCAAGACGCCATATTCACAATCATCATGGCTACAGTTATGGTCTATGGAATGATAGTCTACAATGTAGCATTGAACACAGGAGGTGTGACAGGAAAGACATTTCTTATGGCACTTCATGAAATGCCGATAATGGTACCGGTAGCATTCGTGTTGGAGTTCTTCGTGGTGGGCAAGTTAGCCAGGATGTTAGCTTTCAAGGTTATGCGGCCGGATGACCGCCCACAGTTCATAACATATGCGATTTCCATATGTATCTGCTGTATCATGTGTCCGATCATGAGCCTTATTGCAACTATCTTATTCAAAGAAAATAGATCCTTCGGAACATTTATACAGACATGGGGTATGAACTTCCCTATGGCATTGTTGTATCAGATGTTCTATTGCGGACCGTTTGTACGACTTATTTTCAGAAGCATATTCAGGGAAAAGAAATAATAGCATTTTAATATAGAAAATCATCATGGGCACTTGCAGATAATGTGAGTGTCTTTTTGATTGCGTTTTAGTCAACTATACTTTAGTAAATTATAATTGACTAAATTTTAAGCGGGCGTTAATATACAGATGGCTTAACGAGAGCATAAAAATGTTTGATTTGATTTACCAGAAAGGCACACCATGATAAAGGCAATAGACGACAGACGAAGTATAAGAAAATACACCTCGGAGGAAATCCCTCAGGAGATCATAGAGGAAATGATATACGCAGCAACCCTGGCACCGTCAGCCAAGAACAGGCAGCCCTGGAAGTTCATAGTTTTTAAGGGGGCAGCCAAGGATGAGTTGGTTCAGGTTATGCGTCAGGGCATTGAAAATGAGAAGGAGACTCACGCTCTTATGCCTGAGTGGGCATTTGCCATACCGGACGCAGAGAATACCGTGAGAGTTATGGATGAGGCACCGTGTCTTATAGTGGTACTTAATACAAACGGAAAGACGCCATTTGCAGCCATAGATAATGAGAAGAGGATAGTTGAGATATGCGACTCCCTGTCCATAGGGGCAGCCATTGAGAATATGATACTTGCTGCAACAGAGCATGATCTGGGAACTCTGTGGATCGCAAATACATGTTTCGCCTATAACGACATAGTGGAATACCTGAACACAGAGGATCAGTTAATAGGCATCGTGGCTGTGGGGCATTCGGCAGAAGCTCCGGCGAAGAGACCAAGAAAGAGAATGACACGGATAGTTGAATACCGTGAATAATAAGAAGAGAACCTGTCTTGTAGAACCTACGAGACAGGTTTTTTGTTAAGACAACGGGGAAAATGTAATATATATAATTAACGGTGGGTGAATTTGATCTTTCAGAATGCTTCGAGAGTGTCAAATAAGTCACAAAAATGAAGTTAAGTAAACGAGTCACAAAAATGAAGTTGACTAAAAAGAACCTAAACGTGCTTTAGAAAAGGTAGGCATTTAAGGCTATGGCAGACTTATCTTTTTATTTGCAAAATCTCTGTAAATAAAGTATTTTTATAGAAAGGTGATGGCATTTGATACTATCGGAATATGATAAGGGGATTATATGTCTCAATACAGATTGTTGATGCTTGTGGCATTGACAGATATAAGTGTTACCATGTTACCAATAATGATATTTAAGGAGCACATAAATAAAAAAAATAAGAAAGAGGAGAAGCATGAAAATAAAATACGATAAGGCAACTGCACAGACAGCAAAATGTTGTGCAATTATATTTTCTGTGCTTTTACTTATAGGTTTGGTTATGTCAGCTCTGAAGATACCGGGCACAGAGGTGTTGTATATCATGGCAGTTTATTCGGGAGCACTTATTTGTGTTCCTTGTTGGGGAGTATATTTGTTCGCAAGGCTGTATTTTGTCCGACTAAGAGCATATGGTTATGAAATTCCGGAGCATAAAAAGAAGTATGGAGATAAACTGAGTGAGCTTGTAAGAATACAGGACGCAGAAACATCACTTTTTGCAAAACATAGTAAAATAGGAGCATGTATATATATTGCTATTTTTTGTGTGTTCATGGTGATTGATACGGTATATCTGTTTAAATGGAATTTTATGAAGGAAACCTGTTATTTTTGGTATGTTATATGCGTTGTTTTAAATTTACTCTGGATCGTTCTTGCCGGGATTATGAGAAAACAAGAAAATAAAGATAAATATCGCGATGACGTGGAGCCTGATGATGGAAGAAAAGAGCGTTGGAATCTTGAAAATATAATTATATTTGCAATTTGTTTTATGGCAGTATGTGCAATTGCCATTAATCTTGCAGTATCTACAACAAAATATGTCTTTGAAGCTCAGATTGACGGAGATATGCTGCAGGCAGACTCGATCCGGAGAGACGTACTTTCGGTTATGAAGGAATATGAAAGAGATGGAAAACAAGCATCCTCCGCAAGTTATCGGGCGATCTGTAATGGGGTGGTGCTTACTGAATGGAAAACCCCGGAAGATGAATTACAGTGTTCCTTGGCAGAAAAGCTGCAGATAGCAGACCTCGGTGAACTTGCGAATGATTTTAAGATGGCAGATGGACGAGCACGGATTTATGTGCAGTACCGGGATGGAAATGCTATTGTGGAATTGCTAAATCCAATCGGGGAAGTTGAAAAAAATAGCAGAGTTTATAGAAGAATATATGTAGAATCGGATTATTACTCCCATGGTAGATGATGAAATGCCACAGCTTCTGATATGTAAACAGATAAAACTTGCAAAACAAGCTTTATCACTGTCGGGTCTTGGCGTATAAAAATTAAATCTTTTTAATATTTTTTAAAAAGATTTGGCAACGATACCAAAAACCTGTTGACAACCCATGAAAATTGAATATAATGAAACTATATTAGAAATGAAACAGCAGAGGAGATATTTAATTGGCAACGATTTCAGATGTAGCGAAGCTATCCGGTATTTCTGTATCAACAGTGTCAAGGGTCATCAATGACAATCCTCATGTTTCCCCGGAGAAGCGTCAGAAGGTTCTGGAGGCTATGGAGCAGCTTGGATATGCACCAATGCAGGCAGCCAGACAGATGAGAGGCTCTGGTTCGCAGAATATAGCAGTTGTGATACCTAATATCACCAATACCTTTTTTGCATACCTGGTGAATGCTATAGAAAGAACCTGCAGGGAACATGATTACAAGACATTGATCATCCAGACCTACGGAGAGAAGAAGCTGGAGGAAGAAGCTTTAAACCTGTTAAAACTTCATCATGTAGATGGCGTTATATTATGTGCACTGGAGAATGATCCGGCATTTATACAGTCATATGCAAGATATGGAAGTCTGGTCATATGCAATGAGTATAACAGTGACGAGAGTATTTCAACCATCCAGTGCAGACAGTACGGAGGCTTTTACGAAGCTACAGAGTATCTTATAAATAAAGGATACGAAAGAATCGGCTACTGTGCAGGCACAAGGACTGTAGTGATACAGCCTGTAGGTGTCAATATCAATACTGATCGTTACATGGGTTATGCGGAAGCATTAAGTGCCCACAATATGGTTGCAAACCCAGCATTTGTATATACAGGGATAAAAACCTTCGAGGATGGACAGAAGTTCATTGAGGAATATGCAGATCTGGATGTTCGGCCGGACGCAGTCATAGCGGGCAGTGATCAGGTGGCGGCAGGAATGGTATTTGAAGCAAGAAAGAGAGGAATAAGAATTCCTGAGGATCTTGCCATTATGGGAGTGGATGACCAGCCTATTGCGACTCAGATAGAGATTCCGCTTACAACCATAAGACAGCCTGTAGAGGAAGAAGGAAGGCTTGCTGCTGTTGAATTATTAAGACAGCTTGGTGGAGACAAGAAGAAATCAGTTAGAAAAAAACTGAAGCTTTTACTGGCTATCAGACAAACTGCATAGCCAGTAAAAAAATCACAATTATGGTAACGATACCAAAACATGGCAAATGCTCCTGGGGAGGTCAAAGCCCATGCCGATCATGTGACCACTTCAAATGATGATGATGGTGTTGCCAGGGTTCTTGAAAGGCTTGTTGATTGAAACAATAAGAAGAAAAACTATAGAAACAAAGTGACTATGGTGTTAAACTATGGATAGTGACAAAGCTTAACCAATAACTATCCCATTGATGGTTGGAGGCGTGAATCTAACAGGAGGTAATTATAATGAATGATACATTAAAGGTACTTGAAACAAGAAGAAGCTGCAGAAGCTTCAAGCCTGATATGGTGAAGGAAGAAGATATCCAGGCGGTAATAAAAGCCGGAACCTATGCGGCAACAGGCAGGGGACTCCAGAGCCCTATAATAATTGCAGTGACAAATAAGGAAAAGAGAGACGAGATATCAAGGGCAAACAGAAGCATAAACCCTGCATGGGCAGAGGACTTCGATCCATTCTACGGAGCACCTGTTATCCTTATTGTCCTGGCAGACAGAAATGTGCCTACCTATCTGTATGACGGTTCACTTGTTCTTGGAAATATGATGAATGCAGCAGAGAGTCTTGGACTTGGAAGTATCTGGATTCATCGTGCAAAGGAAGAGTTCGACTCAGACTTTGGCAAGCAGATCCTTAAGGAGCTTGGAATTGAGGGAGACTATGAAGGTATAGGTCACTGTGCATTAGGTTATGCAGCAGAGCCCGCTAAAGCCCCTGCCCCAAGAAAGGAAAATTACGTTTACTATATAAAATAAGTGCTATTTATATACTTTGAATTAAGCTTGGTTCGTGAGATTTGATGGTTATATTGTGTCTATTAAAAATGATACAAAATAATGATACGATAAAATTTTCACTACTGTAAAGGATGAGCAGGTAGCTCCTGATGTTATTTTTAACCATATGACACCGGGAGACAGCCTGCTCAATTTTTATAGGGAAGTTTTTATTTTAAAAGTGAGTTTTTGTGAAAAATCAAATTAATTTATTTTAATACGGTGCCATCAGCAAGAGTGATAGTATATCCGTTGAAGTTGATGGTTCCGTTATTTGTAAGGCTTGTTATAGTGCAGTCACCGGTAAGTGTCTAGGTGCTGCCTTCTTCTATAGTTACTACAGCGTTGTCAGAAACTGCTTCACCTCCTTCTTCATTTTCATCAATGTTAATAGTTCCTGTAAATGTACTGTTTATGCTAAGGGTCATGTTAAGAGTTGAGATACTGTCCACTCTGATATCTCCCTCTAATGTCTGATCATCTGCGGTAAATGTAACCTGTGCACCATTTGCACCGGCAGTGCCCCAGCCATGGGTAGCTGAATTGCCGGTAATGTTCATAAGGTAGGCGTCGCTGTCCTTGTTTACAATATCAACACCTGATAATGAAAGTGTGCAGTCAGTGTTTGTGATGTAGAACATGTCGCCGTTATTTGAAGTGAGGTTTCCGCCTGTCATGGAGAAGCTGCTTGTTCCTACATCTGCGTCACCTGACATGGACTGATAGATCATTACATTATGAACATTTTCATCTGAGCTGGTGCCCTTGGTATCACTCATGTTGCCGGATACCGTGCAGTCCTCAAGGTCTATGGAGTTCTGTCCTTCAATTACCAGTGCCTCTGAGTTGTTAGCTGTAAGTGCAGCGTCCTTTATGGTGATCGCTGCTGTGGAATATACAGCAGGCGAGTTGTAGCCGTTTGAAGTATATGAACCGCCATCCGCATTTACAGTTCCACCACCTCTGTCAGATCGTATTGCTGCTGAAGAGTTGCCGGATGTATCTACTGTAAGATTACTTGCGTTGGTTGTACCACCTCCTGTAGTCTGGATACCGCCTGAGTTGTCAGCAGTTGTGGTTATGGTTGAGTCAGATATATTTACTGTAGTGCCGCTTCCGTAGCTGAATACACCGTTGCCGTTCTGGGCAGATGAGGTTACAGTTGCATTTTTGATGGTGACCGTTGCACCATTTGTTGCAAGGAGGGCAGCGTTTACACCATAGAAGTCGCCATTTTCGGTGCTTGAGGTAGCACCGGCACTTTTGTCAACGGTTATACCGTCCAGGGTGACAGTGGCGTTGTCTATCCGGAGAGCATTTTCATCAACTTCACCAAGAGCAAGTGTTACCATTCCGTCGGAAATAGATGAAACCTTTCCTGTAACCTGAGTCTGTGAAGCCTCGGTTGAATTTGTAGTATCAGTTGTTGCTGATGTGGTTGTAGTAGCCTCTGTGCCGCAACCCGTAAGAGATATCGCCATCGCTGTTCCGGCTACACATGTCAATAAAAATTTCTTTCTCATGATCATTCACTCCTTCTATTTACAATTATATCTTGGTGTTGCTTTATCTTTTATGCTGTCATTCTAACCATAGAATATTGAAGTTTAATTGAAAATGTTAAATTTTCATAATTTTTGCCGGACTTCAATAGTTACTATCTTGACGTAGTGACTTTTGTGAGATAAAGTACTTAATGAAAAGGTTAGTGATAACTAACTTGATAGCGCCAAATGGGTTATGGTTTAGCAATGACTAACTTAATAGTGCCAAATGAGTTATGAAAAATGAAGCCAGACATGATAGTGTCAAATGACATCTGGAATAGGAAAGCACGCCAAAACGTGCCAATACATGCAGGGGGATTAGAAATGACAGCTGTGAAAGTATGTATGTTTATAGCTATGATCGGACATCTGCTGTGTCAGAGGTGTGACTGGTTCTTGGCATATACAAAGGATAAGCATAGGATCAATCTTAAATACTTAAATGATAATGAAAATCTTTCAAAGGAATTTGAAGGAGCTACTACAGGATATTCTATGATATCGATAATGCTCGGAGTGGTTGCTATTGCCTTGATGACAGTGGGGTATTATGGCTTGAGCAACTGGATGAGACAGTATTCGGTTATCAGTGCAAATATAATGCTGATATCAGGAGCCGCATTTATAATATTTATCACTGCCCATCATGTGTTCTGCGGAATAATCGAGTGGTTCTATATCAAACTCGGAAGAACCGACGCTGCTCACGAGGCAATAGTTGAGTTCTTCAAGAAAACAATCTCAACAATGTATGTTGGTTATGTGGCATTGCTTGTGTTCATGGTTACATTGTTTATTGCGGTAGTTACAGGAGGCACATCCCTTCCTGCATGGGCATGTATTTTTAATACGTTGCCATTGTTCATCATCCTTATCCCATTTAAGCTTGTGGGCACAGGAAATATAGCAGGCACAATAACATTCCTGGGACTTCTGATATTCATATAAGCATTTGTGTGGTGTTTGATCATGTAATTATTTATTATAGTCTTCAATTACGGGAGCACTACATAGCAGTGAATATGTGTGTGTTTATATAGTGAGAATTATGCGATCACAAAATTGTAAATGATTAAAAATTGGTCTAAATATGTTAGCCCTCCCCCTTTTGTTGGTGAGTACGATCAGTGCTCCCGATGAAGGGGGATTTTTTATGCTCCAAAGTAAAAATTAAAGTAGATCAAAAAAGAAAACAAAAAAGAAAGCAAAAAAGGAAAGCAGGGATATCGCCATTGCAAGGCTTGAGTAAATCCATATAATTCATATAAACAAGAAATAGGTTTGGTGGTTAGCATATGATCATTATGTGTATAATATAAGCAGAAATAAAATCAGAGAAAATGACTTTGAAGCAGGAAATTGAAAATAAAGTCACGGAAAATAGGCATAGAAAGTGACCTAAAAACAGGAAATCAAAAATAAGGTCAAGAAAAGTCAAAGAAAAAAGTGACTTAAAAATGCAAATCATGAAAACAGGTCATAAAAACATGCAAAAAATAGTGACCTGAAAACAGGAAATCAAAAATAAAGTCACGGGAAATAGGCATAGAAAGTGACCTAAAATTGACAAACTAGAAAATAAGTCATGGAACCAGCCGCGGAGATGGCGTGCATAGATTTGAAGTGCTCAGATTTGCAGTGCATAGTAAGGCCCCCTTCACAATGTCCGCCCTTTTTCCTTCACAGCATCCATCTTTTTTCTAGTGACTTTACCACCAAGTCATGTTACAATCAAAAATAGCATTCTCTACGCCAAGGGCAAATATCACCGGAGAATGATAGATATATGGAGAGGATTATGAGTACACATAAAAATAATAGAAGCACATTCTCAGGTAAGCTGGGATATGTCCTGTCAGCAGCAGGAGCATCGGTAGGTCTGGGAAATATCTGGAGATTTCCATATCTGGCAGCCAAGTACGGCGGAGGAATATTCCTGTTTGTATATATTCTGCTGGCAGTGACATTTGGATATACAATGATAGTTGCAGAGTCTGCACTTGGACGAATGACCAGAAAAAGTCCGGTGGGGGCATTTCAGTCATTTGGCAACAAAAAATGGATGAAATTCGGCGGCTGGATAAATGCCATAATACCAATCCTGATAGTGCCTTATTACTCAGTGATCGGTGGTTGGGTTATCAAATATTTGATAGAATATATAAAGGGAAACGGAACAGCATTGGCAGAGGAAGGATATTTCTCAGGTTTCATATCAAATGGCGTATCTACAGAGACCTGCTTTATAATATTCTGCCTGTTCACCCTGGCAATCATATATGCAGGAGTTCAGAATGGAATAGAAAGAGTGTCAAAGATCATGATGCCGGTGCTTGTAGTGCTGTCTGTCATAGTGGCAGTATATTCAGTTACGAGACCCGGAGCCATGGAGGGCGTCAAGTATTTCCTTGTGCCAAATGTTAAAAATTTCTCGTGGATGACGGTTGTGGCAGCCATGGGGCAGATGTTCTACTCACTGTCCATTGCCATGGGTATCCTTATTACCTTCGGTTCATATATGAAGAAGGACACCGCTATTGAAGACTCCACAAGAAATGTTGAGATATTCGATACTGCCATAGCAATGATGGCGGGACTTATGATAATCCCGGCAGTATTTGCATTTTCAGGGGGCAATCCCGATACACTTAAGGCAGGTCCGTCACTTATGTTCATTACCATTCCTAAGGTATTTGCAAATATGGGATTTGGTACAGCCATAGGAATACTTTTCTTTGTGCTGGTTTTATTCGCAGCGGTAACAAGCGCGATAGCACTGACAGAAAGTGCAGTTTCAACCTTCGAGGATGAGCTTGGATGGGGCAGGAAGAAATCCACAGTTATCACAGGTATCATAATGCTGGTGCTTGGAAGTCTGTCATCCCTTGGATATGGACCACTGGCATTTGTGAAGATCATAGGTATGCAGTTCCTTGATTTCTTTGACTTCATGACCAACTCAGTAATGATGCCTATTGCAGCTCTTATGACCAGCCTGCTTGTATCAAAGGTTGTAGGTATTGACCGCATAGAAGAAGAGATCAGACATGGGGAGAGCAAGTTCCGCAGAAAGAAGGTATTTGTGGTTATGATTAAGTACCTGTGCCCTGTGTTCGTATTGATAATATTAATTAGCTCCGTAGCAAATGCATTTGGATGGATCTCCATGTAAATGTCCGGAGAAAACTTGGCACGCCGCCGAGTGTAAAAGAGTTGGCACTACATTACGAGGTGGCGATACCGAACAGGCAAATTTTAAGAGGCTGATGTTCAAAGGGGAGAGATACAGCATGAAAAATCTTGAGACAAATGACTGGCTCATGTTAAACAGCATAATTTACAAGATATACACTGTTGAGGACGTGGATGATATGAGGAAGCAACTTCTGGAACAGCTTAAAATGCTTCTGGATTTCGACAGTGCGGACTTTTATATGGCGGCAGCAGGTGGAGACAATCACCTGACCAGACCGGTGTATTTTAATTGCGAGGATGATCACTCTGACATATATGACGAGCTTGATTACAGTAGAGGCATACTATACAGTGGCAAGACCCTGGTATACCGGGAGACAGATATAATCTCTGATGACGCAAGGGTGGAGACCGAGTATTATAAGAAGGTATACAAGCCAAATAACTGGCATTATTCTCTTCAGATGGTACTTGCCATGAAGAAAAAATTTGTAGGAGTTGTGACCTTCTACAGAACCATAGGAAAAGAAAATTTCGAGTATGAGGATATCTTCATGCTGGATCAGCTTAAGGAGCATTTGTCATACAGGCTTTATAAGGAGCTTGAGAAGACTGACAATGCAGGAGACAAGATGACCATAGCAGAAGTGGTGGAGAAATATGATCTGACCAGACGAGAGCACACCATATTAAGGCTTCTTCTTGGTGGAAAGACCAACGCCGATATCTGCGACGAGCTTACCATAACAGATAACACTTTGAAGAAGCATATACTCAATATCTATAGAAAGCTTGGTATAAATAACAGGGTTCAGATGTTCAAACTTATTAAAGAAAAAGAGTAGCAAATGCGGACAAATTCAAGTACATATGCAAATTGCAAGGATGAGCCATGCCGGATCATTATTGATAAAGATACTTAAAAAGTAGTATAAAAATGGTAAAAAATCTGCATTGATAATAACAGTGAATGGAATTATTATTCATATAACAATTTAATTAATGAAAAAAACAAGCAACGGAGCTGTCGGATAGATAGCTCCGTTTTGTTATGGTAAGGCGTGTTTTATCGCTGGCATGGTAACGAAGACAAAGAATAATCCGAAGGAAAGGAAGATGCAGTATGAAGGAAATAATCATGATAATCAGACCGGAGAAGCTTGAAGCCATGAAGAAGATATTAGATGAGATTAACTGTGGTGGTATGACACTTTCAACAGTAATGGGCTGTGGTACTCAGAAGGGTGCAACAGAGGATAAGGGTGTCAATGAGATAAAGGGTCTGAAGACAACCATTAATCTTCTCCCTAAGATAAGAGTTGAGGTGGTTGTAAATGATAAGGATGTTGAACCTATCATCATGAAAACCAGAGAAGCCTGTGCCACAGACCATGTAGGTGATGGTAAGATATTTGTCAGAAATATTGAAGAGGCTGTGAGAATACGAACAGGTGAGAGAGGACTCAAGGCATTATAGATTAATGTTAAGATGTTTGTTCAATGGTCGTGTCAAGTTTTGTATAAAACTTGACATGTAGCGTCAGTCCTTTGCCGAGAGGAGGTACCCATGCATCGTAGATGCATATAAAATGGTACCGACGAT
>ERZ773224.1725-NODE-1725-length-25569-cov-3.558948_pt1 | contig 25569 bp, 23 predicted proteins | sample MGYA00580526_ERZ773224 | MGnify/ENA primary metagenome ERZ773224 (study PRJEB29015, sample SAMEA2737743) | human gut metagenome | biome: human gut; feature: human-associated habitat; material: faeces | place: China | collected 2012 ... | reverse complement strand
TTTTAGCTACATCTATTGGATTGACTTCAAATCCATAATTTATTAATATATTCGCTATAGAAGTAGGTCCACATCCATATTTTTCCAAACTCCAATCTAATTATATTAATTTATCTATTTCTTTTAGATGAAAATCTCTTTGTTTGTATCTTATTCTATTAGTATTCAATATAAAACCTCCTCAAAATTAATTACTTGCAATATAATATAGGACTGTCATTGTATAATAAAAATCTTCTTTTTCAAACTCTTTCTTTAAATTTCTTAATAGTTCTTCCATTTCATTTTTTACTTTTTTCGATACATTACTTTTATTTATAGCACTTCTGAATCCAATAGAACTGTCGAAAAACTTTAATCTTTGTTCAAGTGTTTTTCCAATAGTGTCACTGACTGAATAATATAATTTTATATCCTTATAATTATTTTGAACTAAATACTTATATACTTTTTTACCTATATACCTATCTGTATATTTAGTTATATCTTGTTTTACCATAATTTCATTTTCATATAAATTAAATACTCTTTTTAACAATCCTTTACTATCTGGATAACAAAATTTAAAGCTATCATCTGGTACTTTAATTATTATTATTCCTCTATCTGTAAGCATCCATTTTAACTTTTTTAAAATATCTTGTGGATTTTCTAAATGTTGCAAAACATATGATAAATTTATAATATCATATGTTGAATTATTATCTAAATCATCAATATTTTTTAGTTGGAAATTATATTTTTTATTTCCTTGAAAATTACTTTTTGCTTCTTTTATTGCATTTTCATCTACATCTATTCCTACAATTTGTGTAATATTATCATATTCATCAAATAACATCTTTGTTTTAAAACCATTTGAACATCCAATATCTAATACTTTTAAATTATCATATTTTAATATTCCAGATTGGTTTAAAACATATTCATCAAACTCTTGATTTCCAATTGCTTGTCGTTCAAGTTTATTTAAATTCCAATTATTTCCCATAAATATATTTTTAATTCCTTTCAATTATTATATCTGCAACAGTTAGATTAGTTTCGTTTGTAACATTATCTATAATTGTTTTTGCTACATCACAAGGTTTCATAAAAGCAGATTGCTTTTCTTCTGATACATAATCTCTACTATTTTTGTAAAACTCTGTATTTATTCCTCCTGGATATACACCAATTACTTTGACACTTGTACCTTTATATGCTACTTTCAAACTTTCTGTGTACCCTCTTTCTCCCCATTTAGTTGCACAATATACCGCTTCTTGTTTGTTTCCTCGAAGTGCTGCAGAAGACATTATATTTACTATCATTAAATCTTTTTCTTTTTTTACTTTTAAGGTTTCAGTTGAAAATAAAATCATACCTTGTAAACCTTTCAAGCATTTATCTATATCTTCTTTTTCATACTCCGTAGGTAATTTAAATGAAGGCTCTCCTGCATTGTTGATTAGAATTTTTATATTTCCTAAATATGATATTTCATTAATAACAGTTTTAACAAATTCACTATCTGAAATATCTCCTATAAAACCTTTATAGTTATCTTTATATGTACTATCTAATATTTGCATTTTTTCAATATCTCTATCTATATTACACACAAAGTAATCTTTTTGCATAAATTGCTTAACTAATTCTATAGTTTTTCCCTCCACAGAATATATGCGGATTTTGGCACAATTGTTGTTATTTAACATGGTATAGATAAAGGAACCGTCTGTTTTGACGATGTCGCCTTCCATGACATCTTTTACCTGAAGATCCGTTTTTGAATAGTCGGGGGTGGCTGTTGTGTCTTCGGCTCCTGTCGAGGATTTTGCTCCGGTGGATGCTGAATCTTCTGCGGCAATATCGGACATGGATTGCTTGTCATGATATTTTTGAATCAGGCTATAAATTTCTGAATAACTGGTATTGCCGACAAACTCGTGTCGGTCCGAGGTGGTTGGCTTCGAATTGGCAACAGGGGTTCCTTTTTCTGATTGCCGTCCGGTGTTAAAGTAATAGGCTGTGCCGGCAATAAGAAGCGCAAGACAAGCAGCTGCCGCAGTAATGCCGGCATACAATTTTTTGTGGGTGCGTTTTTTAGGAACTTCCATTTTTTTATCTATCATTTCTTCTATTTTTGCAGGGTGCAGAGAATCCGGAACCGGAATGGAATCCGCTTCTTCGCGCCAATGCTGTTTGAGTTTTTCTTCAAAATTTTTATCGCTCATAATTGACCTCCTTATGTTTATAAGTCCGCATTTTTCTCGCGGAGTTTTGCAAGTGCCCGGCTTTTGATGGAACGGATGGAGCCTTCCCGTTTTTTTAGGATGCCCGCGATTTCTCTGCTGGTATAGCCGCCAAACACGGATAAGGTGATGACGCGCCGTTCCGGCTCACTTAGCTGTGAAAGTTCGTCCTGAATTTCCGGTGTCAGGTAGCCATCTTCGGCGGCAGCCGGTTCCTGCCATGACGCATCGCTCAAATAAATGGATTTTTGTTTTAATAATTTTTTACATTCGTTTGCTGTAATCTGGAACAGCCAGCTCTTGAACGCGTCGTTTTTCCGCAGTTTATGTAATTGCTCAAATGCTTTTAAAACGGCTGAACTGACGGCGTCCTCGGCGGTTATACTGTCCTTCGTATAATAAAGGGCAAAATGGTATAAGTCTTTGTAATAGATTTCGTAAAGTCTGGCAAAAGCATGGGAATCGCCCTTTTTTGCCTGCTGTACGAAAATCCAGTCTGTTTTTGTCACGGGTGCCTCCAATCTGCACATTTGTGCGAATATACTGTATACAGTTCTCTGTGAAATCCCTCACAGCTAATAATTAGATTGATTTTGGTGTCAAAGTGTTGCATTTATTTCATTTTTTTATGCTGTTTTTATTATGGCCTTAAGAAATGGTCTGCGTCAAGAAAAAAATCTTGACAGAGGCACTTTGGTATCGTATACTATACGAGTATGGCGTGTTTTGTCGTTCCATGCCCCGGTAACGAGAATACGCATGTAACAAGGAAAACAGCCGAACCAGTTTTGTATTGCAAAACCTAGTAAGCAAGAACTAAATAAGGAGGATTCCAAGGATGAAAAGTTTTATGGCAAGTCCATCCACAGTGGAAAGAAAATGGTATGTTGTAGACGCTGAAGGAAAAACTTTGGGACGTCTTGCATCAGAAGTTGCGAATGTATTAAGAGGTAAAAACAAACCAACTTACACACCGCACATTGACACAGGCGATTATGTAATCGTAGTAAATGCAGAGAAGATTCAGGTTACAGGTAAGAAACTGGATCAGAAGATTTACTATCATCACTCTGAATATGTAGGCGGAATGAAAGAAGCTACATTGAGAGAAATGATGCAGAAGAAACCGGAATTTGTAATTACTCACGCTGTAAAGGGTATGCTTCCAAAGGGACCTTTGGGACGCCAGATGCTTAAGAAACTGCACGTATATGCAGGACCGGAGCACAACCATGCAGCACAGAAACCGGAAACATTGGACATTTAATGAGGTGTAGAAAGGAGAGATAACATTGGCTAGTTCAACATTTTACGGAACAGGAAGAAGAAAATCCAGTATCGCTCGTGTATACCTTACACCAGGTACCGGTAAAGTGACAATTAATAAAAAAGATATTGACGATTATTTTGGTCTTGAGACTTTGAAAATCATCGCTCGTCAGCCTTTGGAAGCTACAAACACTGCTGACAAATACGATGTAAAAGTTACTGTTAAAGGTGGCGGTTTCACAGGTCAGGCAGGCGCTATCCGTCATGGTATCGCTCGTGCTTTGAATGAGGCAGATGCTGATTTCAGACCGATTCTTAAAAAGGCCGGATTCCTTACTCGTGATTCACGTATGAAGGAAAGAAAGAAATACGGCTTGAAGAAAGCTCGTCGTGCACCACAGTTCTCCAAACGTTAGTTTTTGGAAACAAGATTATTACAACATCGGGAACAGGAATGTTCCCGGTGTTTTTCTATATTTTGGTCTTAGGTGACTTAGATTCTAATTTTCTGTATTACGGTCAACCATTTTGGATGGATGTGGTGACTGGAATTTGAGTATTTGCGATGGCGGTCAACCATTTTGGGGGGATGGGGTGACTGGAATTTGCATATTTGCGATGGCGGTCAACCGTTTTGGATGGATGCGGTGACTTAGAATTGCATATTTGCGATAGCGGTCAACTTTTGAATGTAAAATGGGTGACTGGAATCATATTTTTTCCCAAACAAGTCATTTTAGTTAATAAAATAGTTGACTAAAATAATAGAAAAGCGAAAAAAGGTCAACAAAAATAGATATATCAGTTGACTGGATTTAAGTATTTTGTAAATAAAGTCATATGGAAGAGGTGGATAAATGCAAGGATTGAAAAAATTGTTATTAAAGGAGCAAAAAGAATTAGAAATGATTTGCAGCAAGGTAGAGAACGAATTGAAATCTGTACCGGAAGGAAATCTGCGGATATCGAAAGACAAAAATAAGGTTCGATATTACCATTGTGTAGAAGATAATGAAGGAACTTATATTTCAAAAATAGATTCCGAACTGCCAAAGCTGCTTGCTCAAAAGAAGTATAATCAGAGTGTGCTGAAAAAAGCTAAAGCAAGACTTCGGCAGATAGAAAGGATAACGAGGGACTATTCCGATGATGAAATTGAAAAGATTTATACATCGATGCATACACAAAGGCAGTTATTAGTTACACCAATTGAGCCAATATGGGAGAAAGAACTTGCTCGGTGGTATGACAGCGAATATCATGGCAAAGAATTTTACGAGGGAACCGCTGAAATTGTGACAGAAAAAGGTGAGCGTGTCAGGTCAAAGTCAGAGAAGATTCTTGCGGATTATTTCTACAGAAACAACATTTTATATCAGTATGAAAAACCCCTATATTTGAAAGGATATGGTACGGTATACCCGGATTTTACATTTTTATCGAAAAAAACGCGGAAAGAAATTTACTGGGAACATGAAGGAATGATGGACAAACCGGAGTATGCCAAATCTGCTGTAAAGAAAATAGAATCATATCAGAGAAATGGAATCCATCTAGGAGAACGTTTGATACTTACTTTTGAAACAGAGTTGACAGTTTTGAATTCCCAGATTGTTGAAGAACTGGTGGAAAGATATTTGGTGTAGAGGTAGTTTTATTCTTGACTCAATATGCTTGGTATGCTACTTTAATTAAAAATAGTAATAAAGACAATAACTGGAGGGTGATAGTGTGACGGCAAAACTAAGAAATATGACATCATTGTACATTTTTAAAGGTGATAAGGTGCTGCTTTTGTATCGACAGGGCAGCAGAGTTGTTAACGATATGTGGATAGGCTCTGCTGGAGGACATTTTGAACCGGAAGAATTAAATGATGCAAAAGCATGCGTGTTGCGGGAATTAAATGAAGAATTAGAACTTGCGGAAAAAGATTTATCTCATCTGGAACTGCGGTATGTAACATTACGAAGATGTAACGGAGAAATCAGACAGAATTATTATTTTTTTGCAGACCTTAAAGACGAAGTTGATGTCAATTTTCATTCGAGTGAAGGAATCAGCAGGTGGTTTGACTTGTCAGAATTGAATTCTTTAGAAATGCCATTTACATCAAAGTATGTGGTAAAACATTATTTAGAAATTGGCTGTAAAAATCATGATATATATGCAGGAATTGCTGATGGAGAAAAAATAGTATTTGTAAATATGCCAGAATTTTAGATGAAAACAGCAATTTAGAAACAGAGGGGGAATACTTATAATGGAAACAGATAAATGTCATTTTATAACAGACATTATGCCAATCATTTTACCAGTTATATCAGCTATTATAACTCTTATAATTAGTTCGGTTGTTCAGTTTGTAAGGGATAGGCAATCAAACAAGCAAGAACGAGTGATGGCAATTTTAAACTATAAGGTATTGGCATATCAGGATATCTATAGTGCATTGTTGCAATATAGAAATTATTTTATGCTATTTGTGGATGGAGGAAATGAATACAAGCAAAATGAAGATTTAGAGAGGTTTGCACCGCTAGAATCAAATACGCTAATGAGGGAAAAGTACAATAAAAATCTGTTGTTTATAAGTGATGATTTGAAGAATAAAGTTGAAGATACATTAGCGCAAGGAGAAACATTAAATAACCTTGGTATTGCTTTATATCGAAAAGATACAAGAGGTTTATATTTAGATGCTGTGCCATCTAGTTGTGAAACGGTCATTAATAAGATAGATGAATGTGTTAATTTAATAAAACAAGAATTGCTTATTAAAAAGTTATAGCCCCCCTCACTCCCCTATCTGGCACAGCACAGAAGCGTAAAACATCCCATCCTTCGCTTCAAACCGGCATATGCCGCCATGCTGATTCGCAATATTTTTTACGGAGCGGGTTCCAAGCCCAAGCCCTTTATGTTTGGTGGAAACAAGATTCCCATCTGGGGTATGTGCAAGCGTTCCAGTGAAAGTGTTATCTACGGTGATACAGAGTGAGCCGCCGTCAGTATTTGCGCGGACGATGATTTTTTTGCCCGGTGTTTGTTCCGATTTGCAGGCATCTACAGCGTTTTCCAACAGGTTGCCGAGGAGAACCGAAATGTCGGTTTCCGGAATGTTGATTTTTTCCGGAATTTCTGTTTTTACGAGATAGGTAATACCCTGCTCTTTGGCCTGTTGTGCAAAATATACAAGTACGGCATTGGCGGCAGGATTTGCGCAGAACTGTACCGGCGTATCGTCTGGTAAACTCATTCTGTACTGTTTTAGATACTCACTTAGAGCAGTATAGTTTCTCGTATTCAGGTATTCCTGCATAAGTGTGATATGGTGGCGGACATCGTGCTTGGCTCGGCGCACCTCTGTGATTTTCTCCTGCAAATTTTCGTATTGTACCGTCTGCATGGTCAATTCATGGTTGCGTTCCGTCAGCAGGAGGGTTTTGGTCTGCTCCAAAATCAGGCGTGTAACGACATAGTAAATGAAAATGGCACCGACATTGATAATAAATAAAAACAGCGTATTTTTCGGACGCAGGGCAATTTCAAGACTTGATTTGGAAGCATTTCCGTAGAACGCATAATACCACATCACATAAAAGGTGGCAGGAATTACCCACAAATACCGCCACTCAAAGCCGGATGGCTCCTTTTCTACTGCCGGTGTATACACTTTTTTCATATAGAAAAACAGAGGAATAGCAAGAATTATTTCTACCACAGCAAGCATGAGAGAAAAAGACCAGCGGTAACTTTGTACGGCGAGGTCAGGGAAGAAAAGATTTTCTATGGTCTTTGATGAAATTACAGCGAGGCTCGCAAGGTTTGAAATCATTAAAAGTGTAAAAAACGTTTTGCCAAAGTGTTTTTTTATGGCAAGAAAATAAAAAGCAGCATACAGGATGGTGCTTACTGCACTGATGGTTCCGGTGTTGTTTCCGGGAGCAAAGGCAGCCCATGCACCGAGAAAAAGCTGCAAAATTGTCACAAGAACAATCAAAAAAAACGTTGTTTTTATCGAAAAACGAAGACTGTGCCGGAACGGATAAAGTGCCAGGGCAAGAAAAGGAAGAAAATTCAGCAGGGAATAAATGGCGACTTCCGCCAATCGATAAAAAGACAGCATCATTTGCCACCTCCATTTCGTAACATTTCAAACCGGAACGTAAAATAGGCATCTAAAACTTCTTTGGATTTACGTCTGCTAATAGGGATACTTTTTCCATCGCTCATGACAAAAACATCATTGGTCTGGGAAGCAACTTCATAAAAATTAATCAACATACCTTTTGTCGGGCTGGAAAAATACGGATAGGCACATAAGAGCGATTCAATTTCGGAAAAAGAAGTCCGCACAATTGTGTCAACGTCGTATTTGCAGTGAAGGGTGACCCGGTGTGAAGAAAAATCAACATAAATAATATTGCGTAGGATGGCACTGGTGCCATCGGGAAGTTTTACCGTACGCATCTTCTCAATTTCTGTGAGGTTAAGCCGGTCTAACATAACCTTTACTTTGTCGCGCCCAAATGGTTTGCGCAGATAATAGCAGGCATTTACCTCATAACTTTCACTGGCAAATTCATTGCTCGTTGTACTGAAAACAATTTTTACGTTGCTGTCTCGTTCCCTGATTTTACGGGCAACATCCACGCCGGTCAGTTTGTCCATAAAAATATCTAAAATAATAAGGTCAAAATCCGCGGTCTCCCAAGCACTCAGAAACTCTTCGCCACTTCGATAATCCGATATTTCTGAAGAATCTCCGAGAAATTCATTTAACAAAGTGCGTAGTTGTTCACACATTTGTATATCATCATCCACAATCGCAATTCTCAAAGTTAATCTCCTTATAATCCAAAAGTTTTACAAATTTTCCTTATTGTAGCATATTTTGACACAAAAACAAAGAAGCATAAAAGAATATTTTTACCGTTTGTGTAATTTTTTTACCGCTTGTGCCAAAGTGGTTGCTATTTGTAAAAAGTTCGGGTAAGATTTGTGTTACGGCTAAAGACATAACAGGAGGATATGTGAACACAAGGGTAAACACGAAAGGGAAAGACGAAGGCAAACAGAGAGGGAAAGCAAACGGCAGTCTGTAATGGGCTGCCGTTTGGCATGCAGAGAACACTTGACCTTGACGTCACGCACATAACATTCTATGATAAAAGAAGAAATATCAATAGAAAAAGGAGAGCACTAGACTTATGAAAAAAATAATCACATATGTTATGATATTTACGATGTTAATTACAACGGCTGCAGTTTCTATGGCGGTTCCTGCATCGGCGGCGGTGAAAAAGCAGAGCAAAAGACAGGTGACATTGATTCGAAGCTACAATAAAATATACCGCAAATGCAAAAAGAACTTTAAGTATGATGGTCCGCAGCTTGAAATGAATCAAGATTCTTACAAAGAATTCAAAATCTGGGACAAAGAACTCAATCGTGTATACAAACTGCTTTATAAAGAGTTGTCGGCAAAGCAGAAAAAAGTGTTAAAGAAAAAACAGATTCGCTGGATAAAGAAAAAAGAAAAGGAAGCAGCCAAGGAAGCGGCACAATGGGCTGGCGGAAGCGGACAGCCGTTGGCACGTAATATGGTGTTGATTACAGAGACCAAGAAGCGTTTACGCTGGCTGATTCGAACTTACGCATAAGAAGGAGCACATAGAAACGATGGCAAACATAATTAAGATTGCGGATTTTTCAGATGAGGCACTTGATTTTTATGTGCGTGAAAAAGAGGCGCAGTTAAAACACCGCCCGGCGCATGGCAGGGGGATGTTTATTGCGGAGAGTCCGATTGTCATTGAGAGAGCACTGGCAGCGGGGTATGAGCCGGTATCATTTCTCATGGAAGAAGCGCACATCGAAAAGCAGGGGCAGGAATTTATTGCAAAATACCCGGAGATTCCAATTTTTACAGCACCGTTTGATGTGTTGACAAAAATCACAGGGTTTAAACTCACGAGAGGGATGCTTTGTGCGATGTACCGCAGAGAACTTCCGTCGATTGAACATGTGTGTAAAAATGCAAGCCGGATAGCGGTTTTGGAAAACGTGGTGAATCCAACCAATGTAGGTGCGATTTTCCGTTCGGCAGCAGCGCTTTCAATGGATGCTGTCCTGCTTACTCCGGATTGCAGCGACCCCTTATACCGCCGTGCGGTGCGGGTAAGTATGGGAACCGTGTTTCAGGTTCCGTGGAGTTTTCTGCCGGATGATGAAACCTATGTGAGCAGGCTGCACAAACTTGGCTATAAAACGGCGGCAATGGCATTGTGTGAGGATACGGTTTCAATTGCGGATGAGAAACTGAAAGAAGAAGAAAAACTTGCCATCATTCTGGGGACAGAAGGCGAGGGATTGATGCCGCAGACGATAGAACAAAGCGATTATACCATCAAGATTCCCATGGCGCACGGTGTTGATTCGCTGAATGTAGCGGCGGCGAGTGCAGTCGCTTTTTGGGAGTTAGGAAATAAGGAGGTAAAACGATGATAAGACATATTTTATTTTGGAATTTCACGGAGAAAGTGAAAGAGGAGCATACACAGGAGGAATCCCTTCGTTTTATGCAGCAGTCAGTGGCTGCGATGAATGGAAATATAGAGGGGCTTTTGCATGCAGAGATAAACCGCAATTTTGCCGGTGGCTATGACCTTGTTTTTTATGCAGAATTTGCAGATGAGGAATCGTTAAAGAAGTTTATGAACCACCCACTTCATGTGGCACATAGAGAAAAATGCAAGGAAATTGTGACTGACCGGTTATGTGGCGATATCGTCAGTGAATAGAGAAGACGACACGTAAGATGGAAAAGCAAAAGAACATAACATGCTTTCCAAAACTTGCATAAAAGGCATCAATTCGCTATAATGGGGACAATGACGTTTGAAAGGAGAATTTAGTCACATGAAAAAGAAATTTAGTTTTCTGCTTGTATTGGCAGTTCTTGTAATGGGGCTTAGTGCGTGTGGAAGTTCAAAATCCGATACGACGAGCGAGACAAAAGCAACAAAGGCCCCAAAAGCTACGGAGACAGCCGAGGTAACAAAAGAGCCGGAATCGAAAACAACGGATACAAAAGGTAAGCATCATGCAAAAATCAAAGTGAAAGATTATGGCACGATTGAGGTGGAGTTAGATGGTGATACGGCACCGATTACGGTTGCAAACTTTATCAAATTGGTGAATGAAAAGTTTTATGATGGTTTGACATTTCACCGCATTATGTCCGGCTTTATGATTCAGGGCGGTGATCCGTTAGGAAACGGAACCGGTGGTTCAGATGAGACGATTAAAGGTGAATTTTCTTCCAATGGAGTAGAGAATAACATATCTCATAAAAGAGGTGTGATTTCCATGGCGCGTTCGTCAGACCCGGACAGCGCAAGTTCCCAGTTCTTCATTATGCATCAGGATTCAACCTATTTGGATGGTGAGTATGCTGCTTTTGGAAAAGTGACAAAGGGAATGAAAGTTGTCGATAAGATTTGTGAAGATGCCACTCCGACTGACGGTAACGGCACGATTGAAAAAGCAGACCAGCCGGTCATTGAAAGTATTCGTATGGTGGATTAAATAAAATCGTGTCTATTGAATAACGATGGAAGCACAGGTTAAGTCTTCCGAAAGATTGTAAACAATGCCGCTCTTTAGTCCTACGACGGTGGGACGAAGGACGGCATTTGGTTTATTTTCGACAACGCGGGCCTGTTCGCCATTGCTCAGTGAAACCGTTGTATCAACCGGATAGAGAATGACGCTCTCCATGAAACTGCGCATGGCAGTGATATCTAACTCGGCGGTCATTGACATAATCATTTCCACGGCGGTGCGCTGGGAAAATGATTTTTTGTAAGGACGCTCGGTTACTAGAGCGTCGTAAACGTCCGCAATGGACAGAATTTTTGCATAAGGTACAATTTTATCGGAAGCGTATCCAAATGGATATCCGGTTCCGTTCATTTTTTCATGATGCTGCAGCACGGCAAGCGAAATGGCACCGTGAAATTCTTTTTTCTCTTTTAATATGTTATAGCCAAGCTCGGAGTGCTGTTTCATAATAGCAAATTCTTCATCGGTTAAACGCGCCGGCTTGTTTAAAATCTCAGATGGAATTTTTGATTTTCCCATATCGTGTAAAAGTCCGGCGATACCGATATTATAAACATCTTTGCTTGACATGCCCAAGTTTCTGGCAATAATCATGGAGATGGTAGCGACATCCACACTGTGCTTAAACGTATATTCATCGCTTGTTTTGAGTGCACTGATATCAACCGCCAAAGCGTCGTTGTGGTCAATGGCGTGAATTAAGTCATTTGTAATTTTTGCGGAAGTGTTTGTGAATTCCGGTGAGTCTGAATTGTTATATAAATACTGGATTCCCTCGGACACGCGTTTTTTAACACTCTCTGATAAATAAACTTTTCTTGGATCTTCTGTGCGGTATTTTTCGATTTTATTGCGTACAAAAGGGGTGAGTGTTTCTTCCTCCGGTTTTTCCTCCGGGTCTTCCTCACCTGTCTTTATGTATACTCCGTGTATGCCTCGTTTTTTCAGGCCTTCAATCAAATAAGCATCCAAAGCAGAGCCACGGGCAATGAGTGTACGGTCCAGTCTGTCTTTGATAACCTGGTCAATCTGCATGCCCTCTTCTAGTTTGGAAGTTGGTACATAAAATCGCTTAATCAATGAAATCCAATCTCCTTTAATGTTTCTGTTAGTAGTATAACATAAATGGGGGCTTGTTCCAACTGTTTGCCCGGAGAAAGTTGAAAAAAACAGATAATGAAAATAATTCACTTCAAAAGTGAACAAAATTAAACATTTTCGCTTTACATTTGTTTTTCCTACGATATAATAGGATATGCTGGGTCAAAACGTTATTGAGAAAATTTTGCACCCAATGGATGAAGGATAGAAGGAGATTTGAGAACGATGAAGAACGGTATCGAAATCAGATGGCACGGCCGCGGCGGCCAAGGTGCCAAGACGGCAGCACTTTTGCTTGCGGATGTAGCGTTCAAAACGGGTCAGAACGTGCAGGGATTTCCGGAATATGGTCCGGAGCGTATGGGAGCACCGATTACGGCGTACAACCGCATCAGTTCCGATGTGATTCGCGTACATTCAAACATTTACCACCCGGATTATGTGGTAGTTGTAGATGAGACGCTTTTGGATTCGGTTGATGTGACAGCCGGTTTGAAGGAAACCGGTGCAATTATTATTAATACACCGAAAAAGAGAGAGGACATGATTCCGAAACTCAATGGCTACAAAGGTCGTGTTTATGCGATTGATGCCAGACATATTTCCGTGGAGACATTAGGAAAGAATTTTCCGAATTCACCGATGTTAGCAGCTACGGTAGCGGTCAGTGAAGTAATGGAAAAAGAGACTTTTATTCATGAAATGAGAGCTTCTTATGAACATAAATTTGCAAAGAAACCGGAAGTAATTGACGGTAATATGGAAGCGTTGGAGCGTGCCTTTGACGTTGTTTCCATCGATATTCAGAAAGATAAGGAGGCAATGGCGTGAGAACAGATGTTACAAAAATCAACGAAAAAACACCACATCAGGATTTGACAGAAGGCTTGATGGTTTTTGCGGGTGGCACTTCAAAACTTTTTAATACCGGTGAGTGGCGCACGAATACCCCGATTTATGTTGCAGATAAATGTAAACAATGCCTGCTCTGCACCCCGGTTTGCCCGGACTGCAGTATTCCGGTTAAAGATGGAAAGCGTGGCGAATTTGACTATGACCATTGTAAGGGCTGCGGCATTTGTGCTAAAGTATGCCCATTTGGCGCAATTGAGATGAAGGAGGGAAATATCTAATGGCAATTAAAGAACGTATGTCAGGAAATGAAGCGGTATCGTATGCAATCCGCCAGATTAATCCGGATGTCATGCCGGCATTTCCGATTACTCCTTCGACGGAGATTCCACAGATGGTTTCTACCTATATTGCAAATGGTGAGATGGATACCGAGTTTATCCCGGTGGAGAGTGAACATTCTTCCATGAGTGCAACGATTGGTGCCGAGGCAGCAGGTGCGAGAAGTCTGACGGCTACTTCCTCTGCGGGACTTGCGCTTATGTGGGAAGAACTTCTTCTTGCTGCATCGAACCGTCTGCCACTTGTTATGGCATTAGTAAACCGTACGTTGTCCGGTCCGATTAATATTAACTGTGACCACTCTGATGGTATGGGCGCAAGAGATACCGGCTGGATTCAGATTTACGCAGAAAATAATCAGGAAGCTTATGACAACTTTATTCAGGCATATCCGATTGCCGAAGATACGAGAGTACATCTTCCGGTTATGATTTGTCAGGATGGATTTATTACAAGCCACGCTGTGGAAAATATTACGCTCTTGGAAGATGAAGCGGTCAAAGATTTTGTCGGTGAGTATCATCCGGAAGAATTTTTGTTAAATCCCGGCAAACCGATTGCGGTAGGACCGTATTCTGTTTCCAATTATGCAATGGAGGCAAAGAAAAATCAGGAAGTGGCTCTTGAAAATTCAAAAGAAGTTATCAAGGAAGTTGCCAAAAAATACAAAGAGCTGACCGGACGTGGTTTTGAGCTTTTTGAGGAATATAAAACGGAAGATGCCGATTACATTATGTTGATTATGGGTTCAGCAGCAGGAACTGCAAAAGAGGCTGTCGATGAGTTGCGTGCAGAAGGCAAAAAAGTCGGTGTACTCAAACTTCGTGTATTCCGTCCATTCCCTTCAGAGGAAATTGCAAAAGCTTTAGCAAATTGCAAAGCAGTTGCTGTTATGGACCGTTGTGAGAGCTACAATGGCAATGGCGGACCGCTTGGCAGTGAGGTGCCGGCAGCCTTGTTCAAAAATAAAGTTATGATTGAAGCAGTAAATTACATATACGGTCTGGCCGGACGTGATTTTACCATCAAAGATGTAAAAGATGTATTCGCGGAATTAGAGGATATGATTGAAAATGGCAAGACAGTAGAACAGTACCAGTATATCAGACTGAGAGGATAAACGGAGGATAGTATGAGTGATTATCGTTTAAAAACTATGATGGAAAAACCAGAGAGATTGGCTCCGGGACATCGTATGTGTGCCGGCTGTGGTGCAACAATCGCTGTACGTGCCGTACTTCGTGCTCTGCATGAGGGAGACCACGCAGTCATTGGTAATGCGACCGGATGTCTGGAAGTTTCTTCTTTTATGTATCCATACACCGCATGGGAGGACAGTTACATACATAATGCATTTGAAAATGCAGGTGCCACATTGAGTGGTGTTGAGACTGCTTACCGTGCCTTGAAAAAACGCGGCAGACTGCCGGAAGACGAAACATTTAAATTTATTACATTTGGTGGAGACGGCGGAACTTACGACATCGGTTTCCAGTCCTTGTCCGGTGCCATGGAGCGTGGACATGACATGGTTTATGTCTGCTATGACAATGGTGCCTATATGAACACCGGTATCCAGCGTTCTTCGGCAACACCTATGTATGCGGACACAACGACAACGCCGGTTGGCAAGCAGTCCGTAGGTAAAATGCAGAACCGCAAAGACTTGGCAAGCATCATTGCAGACCACGACGTTGCTTATGTTGCACAGACAACAATGACAACGGATTTTAAAGATTTGCATCGAAAATCCGAAAAAGCCATCTACACAGAAGGCGCAAGTTTTCTGAATGTAATGACACCATGCCCACGTGGCTGGCGTTACGACACAGCAGATATCATGAACATCTGTAAACTTGCCGTAGAAACCTGCTACTGGCCACTCTTTGAGGTAGACCATGGCAAATGGATTCTTTCCTATGAGCCAAAGAAAAAACTCCCAATCGAAGACTTTCTTCGTGTTCAGGGACGTTTCAAACACCTCTTCAAAAAAGGCAACGAACACCTAATCGAGCAATTCCAGGCAGAAGTAGACCGCCGCTGGGAAGACCTACAGTATAAATGTGCACGTTAGGCTTAAGCCGTGCAATAAGGAAAATACCGTCACCTGCATACTTGTGCTTGCACAAAAGTGTGTAGGTGTCGGTATTTTTATTATTATAGGGCGCAGCCCGTGAGCGCCTATCGCGAAGAGATAGGCGCTGCACGGCTTAGGAAGGATTCTGGCGATCATTACAAGGCATGTTCGCCGGAAGAAGGGCTGGTAACTTGCTAAAACAACGCTAACTTGCTCCAAAGCCCAAAAACGTTGCATATTCAGCCCCATTTTGTCGGATTTATCTCAATTTTTCCGAGAAAAACAACGCTTTTTTCTGGACTTTTAAGAAAGAGTTGCATGAAATAGAAAAATAGTTGTAAGCAAAGCAACCATAAGGCAGAAAGTTTGGGAAAAGCGTTGCTTTGGGGGGAGAATTGTCTTGCAGGAATGTTTGACATAAATATAATTTGATGCTAATATAGTGATAGAAAATGTGCTACCGCATATAGACGGTTAGCCTGATTTTTTGGTTACAAGAGTAACTGCCAAAGTTTGCAGACCAGGCGGTTACTCTTGTGTTTTATTATTGCTCTTGGAACCAACGGTATAACCAAGAGCAAAGCAAGTAATACATAAGCTGATTATGGCTATAAAGAGTTCCGTTGTAAGCATAAGCACAATCCTCCTCATGAGATTTCCGCAAAGGATTTCTATGTAAACGCAAGCTAATACTCTTGCGACGAAGGCGAACCGCCTACCGAATAGGGTAGCACTGACAATATTTTATCAAACATGTGAATAAAAATCAACAATCTATATAGTTCTATTCAAAATCTATAATAAACTAAGCTCACAAAATACTCACAAAATACTCATAAAATCCACCCAAATAATTGACAATACCCTAAAAAATGGTAAAATTTAAGAGATAGTAATGACACAAAGGGAAACAAGTTATGATATCCGAATAAGGTAGTCAAAAGCAGAGGACGGAATGGATAAAATTCCGAGAGGAGGAGTTTACAAATGGAGACAAATTTTTCTTTTCTTGAATCAAAAAAAGAATATGAATTATTTGCAGGGGCGTGCATTGATGCAGAGTGTATTTTAGAATCTTCGCCGGTTATGAGTGCCGTGGCATCGAGAAAAGCATTGGAACTTGGGGTGAAGTGGGTTTATTCGATTGATTCTGCATTAAAACCAATTGGGTATCGGGAAGGTTTACAGTCTTTGCTGCACAATAATGGGTTTCCATCGTTGATGGATTATACTTTGTGGAAACGATTGCAGTACATTGTCCGCAATGGAAATCAATCCGTGCATACATCCAAAGGTCTTTCCAAAGATGATGCCATTCTTTCTTTAAATATTTTGTTTGATTTTGTGGAGTGGATTGATTATTGTTATGGACGTGATTATGAAGAACGCGAATTTGCAGAGAATAAAATTCCAAACAAGACAAAAGTAGCAGAAAATATTGAGGAGCGTTACAAACAGGTTTTAAAAGATGTTCAGAAAAATACAGATAAGATTGTAGATGAAAAGGACAAAGAAATTGCTCGTTTACTAAAGGTAAATGAGGAACTTCAGCAGGAGATGCAGAAAAAGAAATCCCAGAACTTGAAAACGCGCGAATATAGTTATAATCCGGATATGTCAGAATGGACGACCAGAAAAAGATATATTGATGCGGATTTGAAAGCAAATGGTTATGTGTTTGACCAAACTGCCAAACGTAACTGTGTCGAAGAAGAGTACCCGGTTACCGGAATGCCAAATGCAACAGGAACGGGATATGCTGATTATGTAATCTGGGGCGATACCGGAAAAATTATTGCTGTAATAGAGGCAAAAAGAGCAAGTGAAAGTGCAGATAAGGGGCGCAATCAGGGGAAACTTTATGCAGACTGCATCCAAAATATGCAGGGGAGTCGTCCGGTTATTTTTTATACAAATGGATTTGAAACATATCTTTGGGATGATGTAACAAGTGCGCCAAGAGTGGTCAGTGGTATTTTTCCGCAAAAAGATATTGATGCCATGATTTCACGGAGAACAATTGTTAAGCCGGTTAGTACAATTCCTATTAATGAGGACATTACGAATCGTTTGTATCAGCTGCGGGCAGTTACCAAATGCTGTGAAAACTACGAAAAAGGAATTCGTAAATGTCTGCTTGTTATGGCAACCGGAACCGGTAAAACAAGAACAGCGGCTTCTGTTGTGGATGTTATGACCAGAAGCCAGATTATGGGACGGGTTTTGTTTTTGGCAGACCGGAAAGAATTGGTTAAGCAGGCGAAAAATTCATTTTCATCGTGCTTGCCGGATATGACGATGTGTAATTTGCTTGTAAATAAAGAAGAGAAAAATGCAAATATGGTGTTCTCTACATATCCGACGATGTTGAATGCGATTGATAACATGAAAAATTCGGATGGTTCGCGATTTTTTTCACCGGGACATTTTTCATTAATTGTGATTGATGAGGCACATAGAAGTATTTTTAATAAATATAAGGCGATATTTGAGTATTTTGATGCGATGTTACTTGGTATGACTGCCACTCCAAAGAATGAAATCGACAAAAACACATATGGAGTCTTTGACCTTGAAAGAGGAGTTCCGACATTTGCGTATGAGCTTGAAAAAGCGGTGGAAGAGGGCTATCTGGTCAATTATTCTACACTGGAATATAAGTCAAAAATAATGGAAAGCGGTATTCACTATGATGAGCTGTCAGATGAGGAAAAAGAAGAGTATGAGGATACATTTTCTGATGATGACACTGTAGGTGATGATATATCAGGAGAGGCCGTAAATACATGGCTTTTTAACGCGGATACAATTGATAAGGTTTTAAGAGAGCTTATGGAAAAGGGCTTAAAAATTGAGGGTGGAGACAAGCTTGGCAAGACAATAATTTTTGCCAAAAACTCTTTGCATGCGCAGGCAATAGTCGAGCGTTTCAATAAGCTTTTTCCGGAATATGGAGGAGACTTCATAAAGCGGATAGATTATAGTATAAAGTACAGTGATTCATTGATAGATGAGTTTAGCACAAGTGATAAAATGCCACAGATAGCAGTATCTGTTGATATGCTCGACACAGGAATAGATATTCCGGAGATTTTGAATCTTGTATTTTTTAAGAAGGTAAAAAGCTATGCCAAGTTCTGGCAGATGATTGGAAGGGGAACCAGGCTTTGCCCTAATCTGCTTGGAGAGGGTATGGACAAAGAAAGATTTCTCATATTTGATTTCTGTAACAATTTTGAATATTTCCGCGTGAACAAAAATGGAGCGGAGAATGGCATAACAGAATCACTCAATGAGAAAATATATAACACAAAAGCCCAGATTGTCAGAGAGCTTCAGGCACCGGTATACAGTAGTGATGAGGTATACGCAGATTACAGAAAAAGTCTTGTGGATGATTTAAAGGAAGATGTAATTAGCTTAAATGACGATAGCTTTATGGTGAAAAGACATCTGCGTTATGTAGAGTTTTTCAGGGCTTCATCATCGTGGGATAATCTGGAGACAATAGAGATTTCGGATATCAGGGAGCATATTGCACCTCTTATCAGGCCTAAAAAGGAAGATGAGCTGGCGCGAAGATTTGACTATCTGGTATACAGTATAGATCTTGGACTGTTGCAAAGCAAAAGCATACAAAGTCCGGTGAATATAGTGGTTCAGACCGCAGAAAAGCTGTCTGCCAAATACTCAATCCCACAGGTGGAAAAGAAAAAGGAGATTATCGAAAAGGTCCAGACAAATGAATTTTGGGATAAAGTCACTATAATAGAGCTTGATACAGTAAGAGAAGCTTTAAGAGGTCTGTTGCAGTACCTTGACAGACAGGTACGGCCAATATACTATACAAATTTCACGGACTCTATAACAGATGGTACACCGGGTGAACCTTTATATGGCGGAAATGACTTGAAAAATTATCGTAAAAAAGTCGAATTTTACCTGAAAGAGCATATTGACAAATTGTCAGTGTATAAGCTGAAAAACAACAAAAAGCTGACAGAAACGGATCTAAGGGAATTGGAACGAATTCTGTGGACTGAGCTTGGTTCAAAGGAAGATTATATAAAGGAATACGGAGAGACACCGATAGGCAGATTAGTACGAAAAATAGTCGGTGTAGATAGAGCGGCAGTAAACGAAGCCTTCAGTTGTTTTATGTCAGAAGAGCGCTTGAACATAAATCAGATGAGATTCGTAAATCTGATAGTGGACTATATAGTAGCAAATGGAAATATCGAAGATAATAAAGTATTGATGGGTGAACCATTTAAATCAGTTGGAAGTATCACAACTCTTTTCAAAGATGATATGAGTACCGCAAAACAGATAATGGAGATAGTGAACCAGATAAAGCGTAACTCCGAAGAAATTGCCTGATGTATAGCGAAGCTGTTTAGATACTGTAGATTTATGCACATAAAACACAGAAAAATGGAAGAGGATGTGAAAAAACTCAATCGAGTTTTTTCACATTCCCTTTTTTTGAGCTTATATATTAGCATCTCCTGCAGACAGGTTGTGGAAGCATAATAAATTTGCAAAAATTATAATTAATTCTATAAAGTACTTGACATAGTCACTAAGAGTTACTATAATAAGTACATAAAGTAAATATAAGAAGCGCAGAAAGTAATTATAGGAGTTGAACACATGAATAAAGTAGATGTAAATGGATTAACAGAACGGGAGTTTTTAGCAGAATATAAGTCGGGCGATTATGACAGACCATCGGTTACAGTTGACATGATGGTGCTTCGTATGAAGGAAGACTTAAGCTGTATGCAGGTGCTTCTGATAAAGAGAAAGGCTCATCCGGAGATAGACAAATGGGCGCTTCCAGGCGGATTTATTAACATAAAGGAATCAGCATATGAAGCAGCGTGCAGGGAGCTTAAAGAGGAAACAGGTCTTACAGACATTTATCTTGAGCAGCTCTATACCATGAGCCAGCCGGACAGGGACCCGCGTATGAGAATTATTGATATTGCATATATTGCACTGCTTCCATATGGATATGAGCAGTCTGCCGTTGCAGGTGATGACGCAAAGGATGCCAGATGGTTCGATGTGAAATTTGCAGATGAAAAACTTGAGTTTGCAAACGACTTGATTAAAATTGAATACTCCCTCAAGTCTGAGAAATTTAAAAACGGTGTAATCACAGTGGAAAACTTTGTTCCGGTCAGCGTATCAGACGAAAAGCTTGCTTTTGACCATGACCAGATTATACTGGAAGGACTTATGAGGATAAGGAATAAGGCTGAGTATACAGGCATTATGTTTAACCTTGTGCCGCGTGAGTTTACCATTCCGGACCTGCTTAAGGTGTTTGAGGTTCTTTCAGGAAAGGAAGTTCATCCAAAGGTGTTCCGTGAGAAGATTGCAGGACAGCTTGTTTCACTTGACAGGTCGCAGAGACCTATTGTTGGAAGAAAACCGGCTGCTGTGTACAGATATGTTGACCTTAACATGGATGAACGTAAACTGGTTAAAGTGCAGAAGAAATATAAAAACGGTGTGATACTCACAAGGGCACAGCCATTCCATAACGGACACCTGAACATGATAAAACAGGCCGCATCGGAGTGCGAAAATCTGCTTGTTGTGATAGGCAGTGCAAACAAAAGCTATACAAAGAGAAATCCGTTTCCAATCGAATACAGAAAAAGACTTGTTGAAAATGTACTGCAGGAAGAGGATTTAAGCGGTGCAGATGTAAAGGTTATGACCTTATCAGACTGGAGCATGGAGGATGCAGCCCAGTATGTAAAGGAATGGGGTTCTTTCTTCTATTACAACATAGCTAATGAAATTGGAGAGAAAAGCTTTACATTCTATTACAACGACGACCCGAAGATTGCGGAAAACTGGTTTACAGATGACATTTTAAAGAATGTGACCATCAGGAACCTTGGCAGAAGCGATATTGAGATTTCAAGTACAATGATCAGAGATTTGCTGTATAAGAAAGATTATGATAAAGTCAAGGAGCTGGTTCCGCGATGGATGTGGAAGGATTTAAAGCAGCTTGGAAAAATCCTTATGGATGCAACAAATGATGATTATATGATGTAGGAGGAAATGATTATGGCAAAGAAAATTTTAGTAGTAGTGGATGCACAGAATGACTTTATTACAGGAGTTCTTGGAAACAAGGAGTGTAACGTGGCAACAAATGTTATTGCAGATGAAATCAGGTCAGGAAAATATGATGACGTGATATTCACAAGGGATACGCATGATGAAAACTATCTGAATACTCAGGAGGGAAGAAAGCTTCCGGTAGCTCACTGTATTAAAGGGACAAACGGATGGGAAGTAGACGCTCGTCTTAAAGATGCAATGAAGGAGCGCGGAGTTGACTGTGACGATATGACTTATATTGACAAGCCGACGTTTGGCAGCAAAGAGCTTGGCGAACTGCTTGCGGGATATGACAACAGCGATACAGAGATTTTTTTCTGCGGATTTTGCACGGGAATATGCGTAATCAGCAACGTAGCGATTGCAAAGACGTTCTGTAAAGATGCAGAGGTGTCAGTGATAGAAAATGCCTGTGCCTGCGTAACGCCTGAAAGTCATAAGACAGCAATAGAAGCAATGAAGATGATTCAGGTCAATATCATATAGAAAGCCATTTATTAAAAATGTTTCTGAAATACTAATAGCGTAAGAAATGGGAGGAGAATATTATGAAATTAAACAAGATAATCACAAGTCTTTTATAAATTCAGCATGGGTCAGACAATATTCCATCAGTTTACGGATTACAAGACCACATGGACATTCAAGTGCAGAAATGAAGATGTGCATTTTACACAGAAAATGGTGCAGGAGATAACAGAACAGATTAAGGCTTTCTGTAAGCTTCGGTTTACAGAGGATGAGCTTGCATATCTTGACAATATCAAATGGATCAAAGGCTCTTATGTTGATTTTCTTCGTCTCTGGCAGCCGCGTTTTGAGGATTTTGAGATAGGAACAGATGCACCTTGTGGCTTGTCTATCGAGGCAAAAGGAACATGGCTTAACACTTCAATGTATGAGATTCCGACACTTGCCATTGTAAATGAAGTGTATTTCAGAATGGCATATGACTATGATAAGCTGCTTGACAGCTTTAAGAAGCGTTTGGATGCAAAGTATGAGAATTTAAAGAACGGACACTGGTACGCGGGTACATTCTCAGAGTTTGGTCTCAGAAGAAGACTTTCTGCTGAAGCGCAGGAGCTTGCAGTGCAGAAGTTCGCACATTTAAACGACACCCTGCACAGTTCATCAAAGTTTGTCGGCACATCAAATGTGTATCTTGCAAAGAAGTACGGACTTACACCTGTAGGCACCATGGCTCATGAGTGGATTATGTGCACAGGACAGGGCAATCACAGGCACAATCCGGCATATTCAAACTGGTATGCTCTCGATGCATGGATCAAGGAGTATGGAGTATTAAACGGTATTGCGCTTACTGACACAATCACAACAGACTGTTTCCTGCGTGATTTCCAGCTGACCTATGCGACACTTTTCTCAGGAGTGCGTCATGACAGCGGAGACCCGTATGAGTGGGGTGAAAAGATGATTGCTCATTACAAGAGCCTTGGAATTGACCCAAAAACAAAGACACTTTTATTCAGCGACAGTCTTGATTTTGAGCGTGCTGACAAGCTCTACAGACATTTCTGCAAGGAAACAAATGTAGCTTTCGGTATTGGCACATACTTAAGCAATGATACAGATGTTCCTGCACTCAATATTGTCATGAAAACCACAATATGCAATGGTATGGATGTAGCGAAGATTTCTGATACACCCGGCAAGGGGATGTGCAAAAATCCGGATTATGTGGATTACTTAAACCGCTGCATTGATTACAGGATGAAAAATGACCGCTAGGAGGAAATGTCATGAATACAGGATTTTACCGTGTTGCCGCATCGTCCCCTGAGATTTATCTCGGGGACTGCGTGAACAATGCTGACAATATCATACACATTGCAGAGTCACTTGCAAAAAAGGATGTGCAGCTTGTGGTTTTTCCGGAGCTGTGTATTACGGGATATAGCTGTGCAGACATGTTTTTGAGAAAAGAACTGCTCACGCAGGCTCAGCAAGAACTGGACAGGATTAAAACAGCATTGCAGGATTTAAGCATCCTTGTATGCGTGGGACTGCCGATAGAAGATGAAGCTGGCAGACTTTTCAACTGTGCTGCATATGTACACAGCGGAGAAATTGTTGGAATTGTGCCAAAAACATATATTCCCAACTATGGTGAATTTTATGAGAAACGCTGGTTTACAAGCGCAGACAAGAGATTATCAGATGAGATTACTTTAAATTATGTCGCAAACAGACCAACAGTACCTTTTTCTCCGAATATTATTATCAAGGATATAAGAGGCGCAATTGTCGGTACTGAGATTTGTGAAGATTTATGGGTAAGTGCGCCTCCGAGCGGGGAGCTTTGCAAAGCCGGTGCAAATATCATTATAAATCCATCAGCAAGCAATGACGTAATCGGAAAAAGAGAATACAGGCGCAGTCTTGTGGCGATGCAGTCAGGAAGATGCCGTGCCGGATACGTGTATGCGTCAAGTGGTGCAGGAGAGAGCAGCACGGATCTGGTATTTTCCGGCCACTGCATCATAGCTGATAATGGCAGAATAGCTGGTGAGACGTCAGATTATTCAAAACGTATGAATAAAAAGGTATCAGAAGATGATGTGATGAGCTCTGATTTTGTGATAAGTGAGATAGATATTGATCGCTGCATGAATGACCGCCACAGATACAACAGCGATTCATGGGCTGATGTGCCGGATGTGATAAAAGTAATTTTAAATGGTGAAAACCGGATGAAGGATTATCAAATATGGCCAAAGAAAGTTAATCCGTATCCGTTTGTACCAAGTGATAAAAACAACCGAAAAAACCGCTGCATGGAGATTTTGTCGCTTCAGGCAAAAGGTCTGGAACAGAGACTCATATCCACCGGAATAAAAAAGGTTGTTCTTGGAATATCCGGCGGTCTGGACAGCACACTTGCACTTTTGGTATGCTGTGATGCATTTGAAGCACTTGGCATTCCGAAGAGAAATATCTATGGTATTACAATGCCAGGATTTGGAACTACATCTACTACAAAAACAATTGCTGACAGGCTTATGGAAGAATTTGGAGTGACAGCCGTGGAAGTTAATATTGAGGCTGCATGCAGACAGCACATGAAGGATATAGGACATCCGGATGATGTTTTTGACGTGACATATGAAAACATTCAGGCCAGAGAGCGTACGCAAGTATTATTCGATTATGCAAACATGGTAGACGGACTTGTAATCGGTACAGGTGATATGTCAGAGCTTGCACTTGGCTGGTGCACCTACAACGGTGACCATATGAGCAATTATGCCGTGAACTGCAGTGTACCAAAGACACTTGTTAAATACATTGTACAGGCTTATGCCAGCGAGTGCGCGTCAACGGATGAAATGAAAAATGTGCTTTGCGAAATAGCAGACCTGCCCATTTCCCCTGAACTACTGCCGCCGGATAAAGACGGTAACATAGCACAGAAAACAGAGGAGAGCATCGGCAAATATGACCTTCATGACTTCTTCCTTTATCATTTTCTGCGTAATGGAGAAAGCCGGGATCGGATATTAAAACTTGCAGAGATTGCTTTTGCAAATGTAAGTAAGGGGGAAATAGAAAAGACTCTGGAAACATTCTTTACGCGTTTCAGGCAGCAGCAGTTTAAGCGTTCATGCATACCTGACGGACCAAAGGTGGGAACTGTTTCATTATCTCCTAGAGGTGATCTGAGAATGCCAAGCGATATGGTGGAATTGTATTAGGCCGAAGTGCAAAAAGATGAAAGAAATATTAGCTAACCACAAATGAACATCCAGTCACAGCGTAAGAAAACCGGGAGACCGGGAACGCAGCCGGGGGATGGCACACCCTCATGTAAGCGTTAGCGCACATGAGGATGTGCCCCCTGCCGCGTTCCCGGTCTCCCGGTTTTCGTAGTCATGCCATGACACTGAATTACGC
>ERZ773224.1717-NODE-1717-length-25751-cov-17.332075_pt1 | contig 25751 bp, 33 predicted proteins | sample MGYA00580526_ERZ773224 | MGnify/ENA primary metagenome ERZ773224 (study PRJEB29015, sample SAMEA2737743) | human gut metagenome | biome: human gut; feature: human-associated habitat; material: faeces | place: China | collected 2012 ... | reverse complement strand
ACAGGCGGTTGTCCTCTGTCAGAGGGACAAAGACCAAATGCAGGTGGGGCGTTTTCTCGTCCATGTGTACCACCGCCGACACGATATTTTCCCGGCCTACCCGCCCGATTAAGAAATCAGCCGCCCTCTGGAAAAATTCCTGTATCTCCTTTGGGGACTTCTTCTTGAAAAACTCCGGGCTGGCGGTAATCAGCGTATCCACAAACCGGGTGCTGTCCCTGCGGGTGCGGCAGCCAGCCTGTTCAATGCGGCTCTGAATGAAGTGGTAATATCGTCCCTCTGGCTTAGCGATGTGAAAGTTGTACTTGCTCCGGCTGGTGTCAATGTCGGGATTGCTGGCGTACTGTTCCTTTTGCCGCTCATGGTGGGCTTCCAGCGGCCTCGCCGGATTGCCCTTGTGTTTCTCAAATCGCAAAATTGCGTGTTGTGCCATAAACTCCTTTCCCCGTTCCTTTCCCTTCCGGGATTTTTTTCACAGGAAAATCCCGCAGAAAATATCTCGGATAGGAAGGGAATGGATAGAATATAAATCAATCTTTTTATCTTTGTATTTCTATATACCGTCCGGTTTCCGTACTTCCGGGGAGTGATTTCCATACTTCATGGGTACGGTTTTCAGTCCTCCGGCGTTCCATAACCGGATTTCTTGAAGTCAGTGTTTGAAACCGCTTCATAGGATTTTGGGTAGATGCGGTTGGGTTTTCCACAGCCCTGCTTCTGGATCTCCACCAATCCGGCATATTGCAATTCCCGCAGGGTGTTGACGGCTTTCTGCCGCCCACAGTGGAGCAGGGCGGTCACCTCGCAGATGGGATAATACAAGTAAATTCGCCCGTATTCGTCCGCCCAGCCGTTCTTGCGGGATAGTTCTGTCCGGCGCAGGATAAAGGCGTACAGTATCTTCGCTTCGTTGGACAGGGGCGTAAATGTAGGTGCTTCAAAGAGGAAATTCGGGAGCCGGGTAAAGCTGACCGATTTCTCCGGCTGATGGATATAAATGGTGTTTGTCATATCGTGTTTTGTGGACGGTTAGAAGCCTGTTTCCGGGGGCAGACGGTAGTTTCTATTGCCTGCCCCTGTTCTGTGCTTGCAAAGCCTTGAAAATCAAGGACTTTTCAGCCCCTAACTGTCCACACAAGACCTCCTTTTCCGTTCACTTTCTGTTTTCTGCCGCCTGTGAACTCTGGCGGCACAGCCGGGGCAGTATTTTGCCCGGTTGGATTTAGGGACGAACACACCGCCGCAGACCGCACAGCGTTTCAAGTCCTTATCCCGGAAAATCTCCGCTTCCAGCGTCCCGTCCAGCGGCAAGACCGCCCAGCGGAACCACTTACAGCAGACCGAGAAAGAAACCGTCTGCGGGCAGGTGCAGGTGTCCCCATCGTCAAGGACAATGCAGTTGCCGTCCTCACAGCAACAGCACTCCCGGCGGATCAGGGCGTTTGCCTGTTTCCTCTGTGCCGGTGTCATGCGGTAAAGGGAACCGTCCGGCTTGCGCTCTATGGGCGGCAGTCGTTTATATGGGTTCTCTCTCATGTGTTCCCTCCATTTTTCCTTTGCCGTTCTCCCCGAAAAGGCTTCCTGCCCCATTCCTGCGGCGTGTTCCGGCGTTGGCACGCTCCCCACAGCTTCGGGACAAGTTGTCCCGAAGTGACCTCTGGACAAAGTGTCCAGAAGTTGGCTCCTTGCGGTGCTTCTCCTGCCGGGGTATTCCTTTTCGGACGGTCATTCATTTTTCAAGGTGCAGCTCATCGATGAACTACCCTAAGTCTACACCTAAAAGACAGCCCGTCCCGTATATCCGAAAGGTAGGAAATCCGCCAAAAAAACTGCCTATTTCCACGCTCTCGGAATTGTGGTAAAATGAAAAAGCAGAACAATAAACGATAATTTTGGAGTACATACCGATATGGAAATTATAGAAATCAAAGAGAATAAAAAACAATTTCTCCCCTTATTACTGTTAGCCGACGAACAAGAGAGCATGATAGACCGATATATTGATAGAGGAATGATGTATGTATTAGTCGATAATGGGGTTAAATGCGAGTGTGTAGTAACCGATGAGGGCAAAGGCATTCTTGAAATTAAAAATATTGCAACTGCGCCAGAATATCAGGGCAAAGGTTACGGCAAGGCACTAATTGACTTTGTTGCTGCGAAATATAAAGGGAAGTATTCGATACTACAAGTTGGTACAGGGGATAGCCCGTTGACCGTTCCTTTTTATGAAAAATCTGGTTTTGTCCGCTCACACAGCATTAAAAATTTTTTTATTGATAACTATGACCACCCTATTTTTGAAGGTGGGGTTCAACTAACAGATATGATTTATTTACAGAAAAAATATAAATTCCCATTTATCGAGCAGACAAGGAGGTGATAGCATGGAACTATCCATACAGGAACGATTGAAAGACCTGCGTGTGGAACGAGGGCTGACGCTGGAACAGCTTGCGGAGGAAACTCATCTTTCCAAATCTGCTTTAGGCAGTTATGAGGGAGACAATCTCAAAGACATCAGCCACCATGCCCTTATCCAGCTGGCAAAGGTTTATGAAGTGACCGTTGATTACCTGCTGGGACGCTCTAAAACAAAAAATCACCCAAACGCCGATCTTGCAGACCTGCGCTTGAGTGATGATATGATTGAACTATTGAAAAGTGGGCGGGTGGATACTTCCCTCTTGTGTGAGCTGGCGGTACACCCGGATTTCCCCCGGCTGATGGCTGACCTTGAAATCTATGTGAACGGAACGGCAGTCAAGCAGGTACAGAGCGCAAATGCCATTGTGGATATTATGAGCGCAACCATTATGAAGCAGCACAATCCCGGCCTGACTGACCCGCAGTTACGGCAACTTGTCGCCGCCCATATTGACGATGACAGCTTTTGCCGCTATGTGATACAGCAGGACATAAACAAGATAGCTCTTGACCTGCGGGAAGCACATAAGGACGATTTTTTCAGCGTCCCGGAGGACAATCCGCTGGAAGATTTTTTACAGACCGCCGAGGAAACCGCTAAAGAGGACAGCGACCCGGAGCAAGCATCGCTGGCGTTTATCTGCAAGCGGCTTAAACTGAATTACAAGAAGCTGTCCGAGGAAGAAAAGAAGTGGCTGAAGAAGATTGCACAGAAGTCGGACTTGCTGAAAAATCCAAACCCGCAGCGGGGACGGAAGTAGAGAACAATACAGTAAAATATGGAGGAAAAACAAATGGGAATGATTGCAAATTATCAGTCAACTACTGACACTGAATTAGAAAAATTTATGTGCCTTGATGATGTGGAAGAAGCGCAGGAAAATGAGAACTTGGAAATTTGTGATATAGATAAAATGTGGGACGCACTTCATTTCTTGCTGACAGGAAAATCTGCCAGCGAACCGATTGAAGATAATTTAATCAGTGAAGCGATTGTAGGACAGTTTAATATTTCTGGGGAAGAAATCGAAGAATTTATATCTGGAACGAAAACCGATAGAGTGAAAGAAATCGCAAAGGCGTTGCAGGAACTTAATTTTGAAACATATATTGATAAATTTGATATGAGTGCGTTTTCTCAAAATGATATTTACCCCGATATTTGGGGATATGAAGATGAAGCAGATTTAATTAAAGATGATTTAAGAAATTCATTTGAAAATTTGAAAAAGTTTTATGAAAAAATGGCAGCACAAGAGAGCGCCGTTTTAGTGTCAATCTATTAACTGTATAATTTCAACTGTTGCTGAAATAGCAAAGTCAGCCGATCCAGTCAACGGTCAAGATGAACGGCGCATAAATGCGCCGCCGTTGACAGTCCCGTCCGCCTTTGCTAATAGGCAATCAAGGCGGGAAAGCCCTTAAAATGGCTTCCCGCCCATTTCAATTTTGAGAGAAAAATCCGGCTGCTTTTTCGAGAGTGTGTCCACAAGTTCGGGACATTTTGTCCCGAAGTCTGGCGTGGGACGAGGGACGGGGGCTTTCATATACGCCCTGTCTGCTGATGAAACCAGTCCTACGGTTGCGGCTCCACGCCACGCAATCACAGCCCCGTTTTCCTGCCGCTTCAAATGCCCTTGCCCTCCTCGGCGGCAATGGCATTTTTACGGCAACGCCGACAGAGCGTATAACACACTACACTTTGCAAGCAAAGTCGTGTGCCAAGGGGCAAGCCCCTTTGGAAACCCCGGACAACAAAACAGGCTGAATATCTCGCACTTTCCCGGTGCTTGATACTCAGCCTTTATTTGTTGTCAGCAGCCCCCGTTTCGTGGTCTGCGTGTAGTTCCTTGTAAACTGACCTAATGTGAATATGAAGAAACTCCCCAACGCCGTAAAATGGCTCATTATCGTGGTGGTGCTGGCCCTGATGGGCTGGATGCTGGTCAAGGTGAACGACCGCGCCTCCCGCGTGAAGATGCCGGAACCGGACAACAGTCTGGGCATTTACCGGAAAGCAGATGCTTAAAAAGAGCGACCCTCTCCGTCATTCCGAAACAATGACGGAGAGGGTCGTTTTACTTTGTATCCGTTGCAATGAACCAGAAGGTCGTGCCTTTGCCCAGCGTGCTCTGCACGCCGAAGCGGAAGCCGTGCTGCTGGAAGATGGCCTTGGTGATGGAAAGCCCCAGGCCGGTGCCCTGCTTGCCCGCATCGGAGCGGGAGCGGTAATACCGGTCAAAGATATAGGGCAGATCCTCGGCACAGATGCCGGGGCCGTGGTCCTCGATCTCCACCCGGACTCCCTCGGGCACCTTAGAGGCCCGCAGGAGGAAGATGCCGTCCCCGCCGATGTGGTGCATGGCGTTGCCCAGCAGGTTGTGGAGGGCGCGCTGCATCATGTTGGGGTCGGCATAGACAGGCAGCTCTTCCTCCGGCAGTTCCAGCTTGAGCTGCCAGCCATTCTGGGCGCAGACCGCGTCATAGCGCTCGCTGACCTCATCGCAGAGCTGGCCCATATCAAAGTGGACCTTCTCGCACTTTTCCGCGCCGCTGGTCACCTTGCTCAGCTCCATGACGCTGGAGACCAGCGCCGTCAGCCGGTCGGCCTCATCCACGATGATGTTCATCTGCTCGTCCCGGTGGGCCTTGTCGTCGCCGGTGATGTCCCGCACCGTCTCCGCATACCCCTTGATGAGGGTCAGCGGGGTGCGCAGGTCATGGGAGACATTTGCCAGCAGGTCGCGCTGCATCTGGGCCGCGTGCTGGACCTCTCTGGCCATGTGGTTGAACTCCTGCGCCAGATCGCCCAGTTCGTCCCGGCGGTTGGTCTCCACCTGCACGGCATAATCGCCCTGTGCCACCTGCCGGGCCGCCCCCGAAAGCTGGCGCAGGGGCTTGGTGAACCACTCACTGAACAGCCACGCCGCGCTCATGGAAAAGGCAAAGATCAGCGCCGCCGCCAGCGGCAGCACCGTGCTCATCACCTCACCGGCCTCCGAGACATGCATCAGGCTGGTGGTCACCAGCACGGTATAGCTGCCGTCGGAGGTCGTTCTGCCCACCATCAGCTCCACCGTGCCCGAGGGCGTGGGCGGGTTGATCTTCCGCACGCAGCTGCCGGTCTCGCGGCAGAGCTGGCGCATGGCGCGGGCGGTGCTGTAAGAGGGCAGCTCGCTGTTTTCATCGGTGGGCCGGGTGCGGTGAAGGTTGCAGTAGGAGAGGTTCTCCACCTTGAAGATCTGCCGCAGCGTGACATCGGAGATATCCACGCAGAAACTGCTCATGCCGCCGTTTTCGTAGATCTCGCTGCTGAGCTGGTTAAAGAACTGGCTGTTGACATAGAGCTGACTGCCGAACCCCCAATAAGAGAGGGTCTGGCCGTCGGCAATGGCATCGTCCAGCTTCTGCACAATGGCATCCGCCTGTTCGGTCAGCTGCTTCTGGATATGGGTGGTGTACAGGGGCTCCAGCAGCTGGGTGCACAAAAACCAGAACAGCACCAGCAGCAGCAGACAGATGAAGCAGAGGAACCACATCAGCTGCCCGCGGATGCCCACGGTACGCCGCTTTTTTTCGGGTTGCCGCATCAACCGCAAACCTCCTGTTTAACGCGCTGCATCCGGGTCGAACTTATAGCCGATGCCCCACACGGTGGCAATATAGCCCCGGCATTTGCCCAGATGGCCGCGCAGCATCTTGACATGGGTATCCACGGTGCGGTCCTCGCCAAAATAGTCGTAGTTCCACACCTTCTGCAGGATCTTCTCCCGGCTCAGGGCAATGCCCTTGTTGGAGGCCAGAAACACCAGCAGGTCAAACTCCTTGGGGGTCAGGCTCACATCCTCGCCCGCCACCCGCACGGTGTGGCTGGCGGTGTCGATGGTCAGCTCGCCAAAGGTCATGGTGCCGTCCGATGTCTCGGAGCGGGGCATGGTGCGGTTGAGCACCGCCTTGACACGGGCCACCAGCTCCCGCGGGGAGAAAGGCTTGACCACATAGTCATCCGCGCCGCCTTCCAGACCGGCCAGCTTGTCATATTCCTCGCCGCGCGCGGTCAGGATGATCACCGGCGTGTTGATGTGGCGGGCGCGCATCTCGCGCAGGCAGGTCATGCCGTCCATAAAGGGCATCATCACATCCAGGATCACCAGATCAAAACCGCCGCCGCTCAGCAGCGAAAGGGCGGCAGAACCGTCGCCCGCTTCCTCGCAGACATAGCCTGCATATTGTAAATGCTCCCGGATCAGTTCCCGGATGCGGGGTTCATCATCAACGATCAGTATCTTTGCCATCTGAGGTTTCCTCCTCGTTATCAAAATAGCTCCAATTTCTAGGGGTATCATAATATAATTATTGGAAAATTTTGTGAAGTTTAAGTGAATGGTTTGGAAAACCGCCGCCCCATTTCTCTTAGTATACCACAAAAGCTCTGCAAGAAACAGCAGGAGCCTGCCGCCCGCTTGCTTCTCTGCTATAAAGTGTGCTATACTGGTTTGATAAAAACAACCACCAGAACAAAGGAAATCTGCCTATGCGCATCGGATTCGTTGAACTGCTTCTCATCCTGCTCATCGCGTCACTGACCATCGGGCCCAGTGCGGCCCTGTGGGTAGACCGCTGGCTTCGCCGCGCCAACCGGGCCAGCGCCGCCGCTGCCCGCCGCCGGGCCGTGCAGGAGGCCCAGCGTGCCGCCGAGCGGGAGGAAGTGCTCCAGAGGTTCCAGAAATTGAGCATCGTGTTTACGCTGGCCGCGGTTGCTGCGCTGGTCTGGGCGCTGGTGCTCCGGCCCATTGAGGCCCCGCCCAAAACCTACACCGCCCCGGATCACCGGCAGGCCTCCGGCGCGGCGCAGGCAGCGCTTTCCACCGACCGCAGGGAGATCTGGGATCTGGGCGGGTATCAGGGTGTGGACTGCATCCGCACCCGGGATGGCCTTGTCTATGCGGCGGCATGGAACGGCTCCTCCCTGAAGAAACGCACCAGCGATCTGGTGCGCACCGACGGCGGCAACGCTGCGGTCATCCTGAGCGTAGAGGGCGAGCTGACCGGCTTTGCGTTCGATGCTGCGGGAGACCTGTGGCTCACAGTTCTTACCCCTGCCGGGGGCACCCTCTGCCGCGCCCGGCACGACAGCTGGGGCGCTTCGGTGGAGCAGGTGGTCACGCAGATTGACGGTGCCCCGCTGGGAGCCCTTTCTGCCGTGGAAGTCGGTGCGGACGGCAAGGTCTACTTTGCCGTGGTCGGGCAGGAGAGCGCGGAACAGGGGTTGGAAAGTGCCCTGCGCACCGAGCTGCTGGCCCACACCGGAACAGGTGCGGTATACGTTTATGATCCCGCTGCCCGCACCGTGGAGCAGGTGGTGGGCGGCATTGCCGGAGCGTCCGGCCTTGCGCTGGACGAGCGCACCCAGACCCTTTACATCTCCGACCTCGGCAGCCGCTGCATCTGGAGCGCGGCGGCCTCTGCCCGCAGCCTGACCGCAGGGGGCAAGGGCTGTCAGAGCAGCTTCAGCGGGCTGCCGGGCTATCCCGGCGCGCTGGCGCTGGATGAGGACAGCACCCTCTACATCAGCTACCGCTGGGCCAGCTCCAGCTGGCTGGAGCGCCATGCAGGCAGCACCTTCCTGCGCGGTGTGGCCCTGCGGCTGAGCGAATCGATGCAGGAAAACCTGTTCTCCCTGCCCGCCGACGGCATCCGCGCCGAGGCCGTTTCCACCGCCAGCGGAAGCTGGCTGTGGAGCTTTTCCGGCAAGCCTCAGGGCAGCAGCTCTGCCCTCTGCCCGGTGGAGAACCGGGTGTATTTTGGCATCGCGGGAGAAAAAGCGCTTTATTCTGTACGGGTCTGAACCGCTCCATCACGCTTCGCGTGCCAGCTCCCCTGCCAGGGGAGCCCCTGGCATCCCGGAAAAATTGTTGCAAACGCTTGGGCCCAATCAAACACAGAACATCGGGTCATCGCGGCAACCGATCGATACGAGGTAATTGATATGACAGACGCATTCAAACAGCAGATCCAGGCGGAAGCCCGGCAGGCAGTGGAAGAGCTTCTGGAACAGGCAAAGCTGAAAAAAGGCGACGTGTTCGTGGTGGGCTGCTCGTCCAGCGAGATCGTGGGCGGGCACATCGGCAAGGACAGCAGTCTGGAGGCCGCACAGGCCGTGTATGCAGGCATTGCACCAGTGCTGGCTCAGCGCGGCATCTGGCTGGCGGCACAGTGCTGCGAGCACCTGAACCGGGCCATTATCATGGAGCGGGAAGCCGCCGAACAATACGGCTGGGAGGAAGTGTGTGTCGTGCCCCGGCCCCATGCGGGCGGCAGCTGGGCCACCACCTGCTGGAAGCAGTTCAAAGACCCCATTGCCGTGGAGGAGATCCGCGCCCACGCCGGTATCGACATCGGCGGCACCCTGATCGGGATGCACCTGCGCCGGGTGGCCGTGCCGGTGCGGCTGAGCCTGAGCCGGATCGGTGAAGCAAACATTCTCTGCGCCCGCACCCGTCCGAAGCTCATCGGCGGAGAGCGCGCAAAATATACCGAGGAGGACTGATGCCTTATGGCAGAAAAAACACCGGAAGAGATGCGGGAGGCCGTGCTGGCCATCCGTGAAAAGATGGCCGCTGCTGCCCGGGAGGCGGGCCGCGACCCTGCCGAGGTCCAGCTGTGCGCCGCCTGCAAGACCCGCACCGCTGAAACCGTGGCCGCAAGTGCCGCCCTGCCCATTGACGTGTTTGGCGAAAACCATGTGCAGGAGCTCTGCGCAAACTTTGACGCAGGCGCTTACTGCGGCAAGCCCAGCCATTTCATCGGGCACCTGCAGACCAACAAGATCAAAAAAGTCCTGGGCCGGGCCAGCCTGATCCAGAGCGTGGGCAGTGAACATCTGCTGACCGCCATCGAGAAGGAAGCCGCTAAGGCGGGCATCGTGCAGAACGTCCTGCTGGAGGTGAACATTGGCGGGGAGGAGAGCAAGAGCGGCGTTTCGCCGGAGGCGCTCTGGCCCCTGCTGGATGCCGCTGCCGCACAGGAGCACATCCAGGTCAAGGGCCTGATGGCCATTCCCCCGGTCAATGATGACGATGCACAGAACCGCCGGTATCTCGCCGCCGTCCATGACCTGTTCGTAAAGGCCGGGGAGCGCGGCTATTCCAACGTGGAGATGCAGACCCTCTCCATGGGCATGAGCGGCGATTATGAGAACGCCATCCGCGAAGGCGCAACGCTGGTGCGCATTGGCACCGCGATCTACGGCGAACGGGATTACAGCAAGAAATAAACCTCTCCGTCATCGCTGACGCGCAGACTGAGAAGTTGAAATCAAGGAGGAACCATGGCAAAACAAAACATCAAAGACCCCGGTGCGCATCACAACAGCAGCGGCGCGCTCATCCGCCGCTTTTTACCCTATCTGGCAAAACACAAGGCAGTGCTCTTTCTCGACCTGTTCTGTGCCGCGCTGACCACACTGTGTGACATCTTCCTGCCCAAGATCATGAGCACCATCACCAACTCGGCTATGGGCGTGGGCATCACCCTGACCACCGGCATCGTGCTCAAGCTGGCGGGCATCTACTTTGTGCTCCGCATCATCGACGGCGCGGCCCAGTATTTCATGTCCGGCATCGGCCACATCATGGGCGTGCACATCGAGACCGACATGCGCCGGGATGCCTTTGACCATCTGCTGCTGCTCGACCACACCTACTACAACAACACCAAGGTCGGCACCATCATGGGCCGCATCACCAACGATCTGTTCGATGTGACCGAGTTTGCCCACCACTGCCCCGAGGAATTTTTCATCGCCTTCATCAAGATCCTGGCCTCCTTCATCATCCTGTGCCAGGCCAGCATCCCGCTGACGCTGGCGGTGTTCGCCTGCGTGCCCCTGATGGGCGTGGTTTCCGTTTACCTGAACGGCCGTCTGCGTGCCCGGTTCCGGCAGCAGCGCATCCAGATCGGTGAGCTGAACGCCACCATCGAGGACAGCCTGCTGGGGCAGGGCGTGGTAAAAGCCTTTGCCGCCGAGGAGCAGGAGCGCGCCAAGTTCGAGCAGGGCAATAAGGACTTTGAGCACATCAAGACGCTGGGCTACTACGCCATGGCGGCTTTCAACACCTCCACCCGCCTGTTCGACGGCCTGATGTATCTGGTGGTCATTCTGGCAGGCGGCCTGTCGCTGGTCAACGGTAAGATCACCGCCGGTGACCTGGTGGCCTACATGCTCTATGTCACCACCCTGATCGCCACCATCCGCCGCATCGTCGAGTTTGCCGAGCAGTTCCAGCGCGGCATGACCGGCATCGAGCGCTTTGCCGAGATCATGGACACCCCCGTGCCCATCCACGATGCCCCAGATGCAAAACCCCTGCAGCCCGGCCCCGGTGCCATCCGCTTTGACGATGTCAGCTTTGAGTACCCGGACGACCACAACAAGGTGCTCCATCATGTCAGTCTGGACATCAAGGCAGGCGAGCGGCTGGCTCTGGTCGGCCCATCCGGCGGCGGCAAGACCACTTTGTGCAACCTCATCCCCCGCTTTTACGATGTAACCAGCGGCCACATCTACATCGACGGGCAGGACATCCAGCAGGTCACCCTCAAGAGCCTGCGCGAGGACATCGGCATCGTCCAGCAGGACGTGTACCTGTTCAGCGGCTCTGTGGCGGATAACATCGCCTACGGCAAGCCCGATGCCACCCGGGAGGAGATCATCGAAGCTGCCCGTCTGGCCGGTGCAGAGCGCTTTATCATGGCCCTGAAGGACGGCTTCGACACCTATGTCGGCGAGCGCGGTGTCAAGCTCTCGGGCGGCCAGAAGCAGCGCATCGCCATTGCCCGGGTGTTCCTGAAGAACCCGCCCATCCTGATCCTGGACGAGGCCACCAGTGCACTGGACAACGAGAGCGAGATCCTTGTGGGACAGAGCCTGGAAAAGCTGGCCCATGGCCGCACCACCCTGACCATTGCCCACCGCCTGACCACCATCAAGAACTACGACCGCATCCTGGTGCTTGGCTCCGAGGGCATTGTGGAATCCGGCACCCACGACCAGCTGCTGGAGCAGAAGGGTGTTTACTACCGCCTGTGGAACCAGCTGCCCGGCGAGGACACGCTGTAACCCAAGAATTCAGAGATGATAAAAGCGGAACCGCTGTACTTTTCAACGGTTCCGCTTTTTGTTGTGGAAAAATAAAGGGCTGTCCCCTCTTCGTATGTATAATATTATTCCTCATCCTTCGGGTTGTCCAGATGCTTGCGCTGTCTGCGTGTCAGTGCGGCGCACAGCTGCAGCAATGCAAAACACAGGATACCGGTAAAAACACCGGCAATGACAGCACCGACCCAGTATCCATAGGAAAAACCGCTGATCAGCGTAACCGCCACCACAGCAACCAGAGAACACACGGCATTGGCCGGGGCCGTATCCAAAAGGTGACGATCCCACAAACCATTGCGCAGACACGCAACACACATATAGATGCAGCCGATCATAAATACAACCCACTCTCCGGCAGCCTTGTCCGCAGCCCCGAACATCGTCTGCACGATCCACGCCGCCAGAAGGCCGCCCCACATCAGCCAGAAGCCACGCCTCTCAATTTTGGACATGGTCTGCTCCTGCATCTCATCCAGAACATTTTTCTTGCTGTACAGTGAAAATTTCATTTCTCATTCCTCCCAGAACAGTTCATCCAGTGTTTTTCCCAGAATTTTGCAGATGCTACGGCAGAGATTGATAGTGGGGTTGTACTCGCCCTTTTCAATCGCGTTGATGGTCTGGCGCGAGACCCCAGCCGCTTCTGCCAATGCCCCCTGCGTCATATCTTTTTCTGCGCGGGCAGCTTTCAGTTTCAGATTCTTCGGCATCCTGTCACCTCGTCTATTTCCTGTGAGGGTGAACTCGTTCCCTCTGGATACAGAATAGCACTCACCAGACATTATGTCAAGTATAATTTACTTTTTGTCTTGTATTTTATATTTCAAAAATAGAAAAAGCCCCGTGTCCGGCATATCGCACCGGCACGGGGCTTTGCAATGATTTCAGAAAAACGTTCCCGGCCCGCCGGGATGTAAGGATGCAACCGGACGCGCTCCAAAATCCCGGAGATAGTGCTGTTCCGGTTCGTCCGTTTTTGCCTCAAAAATAACCACGGCAGATTTACAATCGTTTTTTCATCAGCTTCAGGTTCGTTGCTTCCGCCATCCCGAAGCCGCCGTAAAAGTGCATGTGGTGCGCATCATCCGGGCAGACCAATTCAATCATCTGTGCGCCGCGTTCCCGCACACGCTGTTCCACTTCTTGGAGAAGTAATCTGCCATACCCCTTGTTCTGATACTCCCCGAAAATCAGGATCTCGTCGAGATAATAGAATGTAAAATCATCGTAGCTTTCCAAAAAACCGATGACAAGCCCTGTTGGAATATCGTTGTCATCTTCTTGCATCAGGCAGAGGGAATCCTCCATCGTTACCATTTGATGGATTCGCTTATATGCCTTTTCATAAGTCCAGCACCCGCCAGAATGTTGGTTGTAGTGGTTCATGTAAAGCGTTGCTGCTTTTTCAACATTTTCCTCTGTAAGAGGGGTATAATTCATTGATTCAGCTCCTTCTTCTTATAAAATAAAAATCCCCATGCCCACACGGTTGAGATGCAGGCATGGGGCTGAACCATTTCATCAGGTCGCAGCTTTCTGCAAGTAAAACTCACTTTCTGCCACACGGGTCACAAAGTCGTATTCCAGACGGGTAGCCCGGGAGGGTACGATATCATACCGTTTGCAGACGGTGCGAAAATAGGAAAAGTATTCCCTGTCCTCTTCATCCAGCGGAGCAACCCACCGGCATTCGGTCGGCTCCATCATTCTCCCACGATGAGCCGGACAGCACCATAGATGCCGGCATCATTGCCGAGGGTAGCGGCAACGATGGGGGTCTCGCGGCAGGAACTGAAGGCATAGGTCTTGAAATGCTCCCGCAGGGGGTTGAAGAGGACATCTCCGGCACGGGCGACACCGCCGCCCACCATGAACATCTCGGGGTCGGTGGTGGAGGCAATGGAGGCCAGCGCCATGCCCAGGGTGTCAGTCATCTCGTCCACCTCACGGGCGGCCAGTACATCGCCTGCACGGGCAGCATCAAAGACATCCTTGGCGGCAAAGTCGGTGCCGCGCAGGGTGCAGGGGGTGTCCGGGTTCTCGTCCAGCAGCTTCTTCATGCAGCGGACCACGCCGGTGGCGCTGGAATACTGCTCCAGACAGCCGTGCTTGCCGCAGCCGCAGACCGCCGTCTCGTGGGGGTTGACGGTGATGTGGCCGATCTCGCCGCCTGCACCGTGTGCACCCTCGGTGATCCTGCCGTTGACGATGACACCGCCGCCGACACCGGTGCCCAGCGTGACCATCACCGCGCTGCGGCAGCCCTTGGCACAGCCCATCCAGATCTCGCCCAGCGCGGCCACGTTGGCATCGTTGCCCACCAGCACCTTGATGCCGTCCAACAGGCCGGACAGCTGGATGGACACGTTCCGTTCACCCCAGCCGCCGAGGTTGGCGCAGACAATGGGCACGATGCGGCTGTCCAGCACAGGGCCGGGCACACCGACACCCACGCCCTCCACCTGCTCGGCAGTGATGCCGTTTTCCTGCATCTTGTCCTTCACGGCCTTGGCCAGGTTCCCGAGGATGTGTTCCCCTGCATTGGAGGTGTCGGTGGGCACCTCCCACTTTTCCAGCAGAGCGCCTGCCGTGGTGAACAGGCCCACCTTGGCCGTGGTGCCGCCCAGGTCGATGCCGAATGCGTACTCTTTCATATTCATTTACCCCTTCTTTGCGGCGGTCAGGCCGCCGGTTTTCTCATCGTTATCATTATAACATATCCATTTGCAAAAGACAGAGGCTGAAACAGGATTTATGCAAAAAGCCGAAAATCCGTTTCGATTTTTGGCAAAGCAAAAGGCCCTCCCGCAGTGGGAGGGCCGGAAAGCCTTGGGAGAACTTACTCCTCGTCAGAGGATTCCTCTTCGTCATCCTCATCCTCGTCGTCATCATCCGTCTTGGGCTTATAGAAAATGCCGCTGAGGAAGATGCTGATAAAGTACAGCAGGCACATGGGCACAGCCACGAAGCACTGCGACACGATATCGGGCGGGGTGATGATGGCTGCGACCAGGAAGATCAGGACAATGGCAACGCCGCGGCCCTTCTTCATGATCTCGGGGTTTGCAATGCCCATCTTGGCCAGAATGATGGTGACCAGAGGCATTTCAAACACGCAGCCGAAGATGATGAACATGGTCAGGCAGAGGTTGATGTAGCTCTCGATGCTGATGGATGCCGTGATGTAATCGGTACCCTCCAGCGTGACGAGGAAGTTCAGCATGAACGGCAGGGTGACCTTGTAGGCAAACAGCACACCCACGCAGAACAGCGCCAGACCGAACAGCAGCACCAGCCGGAAGAAGAAGCTCTCGCTCCGTTTCAGGCCGGGTTTTGCAAAGGCGTAGACCTGATACAGCGCCACCGGAATGGTCACGATCACCGCAGCGATCAGGGACACCCGGAAATACTGCATCAGCTTTTCCTGCGGGGCCAGGAACACGAAGGTGTAGTTCGCATTCATTGCCATGGCCGTCAGCAGGTCGATCAGCTTATCCGAAATTGCCAGGAAGCCGATCACGCCCACTACAAACACCGCCGCGCAGATGATCAGCCGGTTCCGCAGCTCTTTCAGATGTCCGGTCAGCGTCATGCTGCCGTCGTCCGACATGACTTCGGCTTTCTTTTTGCGCTTCACGTTGGTAGCCACAAATTACTCCTCGTCCTTCTTCTCAGCCTTTTCCTCGGTCTTGGTCTCGGCAGGCTTGGCATCGCCGTTCTCGTCCACGTCGTCCATGCCTTCCTTAAAGTTCTTCATGGTCTTGCCGAACATCTTGCCCAGCTTCGGCAGGTTCTTGGGTCCAAAGATGACCAGAACGATGATCAGAACAATGATAAGCTCCTGAGGTCCGATTCTCATAATAATAATCTCCTTTTTCCTTTTGCCGCGCCGCTCTGGCGGGCTGGATTCCAGTTTTTATCCTACAACCGCGGGCGCGGGTGTATCCATGTACTTAGACCTTTGCCTCTTCGGCAGGGGCAGCCTCCTCAGCGGGAGCAGCCTCGGCAGGGGCTTCGTTTGCAGCGGGGGCCTCCTCGGGCTTCTCCTCTGCTTCTGCCTTTTCCTCTGCCTTCACAGGCTCAGCGGCAGGCTCCTCCGCCTTAGCGGGCTCTTCGGGCAGCTCCTCCACGGTATCCTCCAGCTCGGCCACTTCCTCGACCTCTTCGGCCTTCTTGGCTTCTTCCTTGCTGGTCTTACCGATGTTGGTAAAGCTCTTTGTGACATCCTTCATGCTGTCGTCGATGTCCTTCTTGATGTCGGTCAGGGGAGCAACGGCTTCCTTGATGGGGGCCTGGATCTCGTTCAGGGGCTCCACCACATTCTTCTGGATCTCCTCGGAAGCGGCACCGGTGTACTTCTTCAGCTCCCGCAGCATCTTGCCGAGCTTGCGGGCGTACTCGGGCAGCTTATCGGGGCCGATGACCACGAAGGCCACGATGGCCACCAGGATCAGCTCTGTAAAACCAATTTTCATAGCGTTCCAATTCCTTTCCTCTCACACAACAGGCATCCTTTGCGGCCTGCCGTGCTGTTACTGCACAGGGGATGCGGCGCGGTGTGCGCCTTTGTTGCCCTATGTATACCGGAAGTGTGTGAACTTCAAATGAACTTATTTTGAACAGTATATGAACAAGAGCAATTTTGTCATCAATTATATAACCATCCGGATATTTACACTTAGATATTGCGTTTCGGAATCACTTGACCGGATTGGTCAGCGTACCAATACCATCGATCTCGCACCGCACCACATCTCCGGGCTTGAGGAACTGCGGCGGGTCCATGCCCATGCCCACGCCCGCCGGGGTACCGGTGGCAATGATGGTGCCCGCTTTCAGGGTCATGCCCTGCGAAAGCTCGGCAATGACATGGTCGATGTCAAAGATCTGCAGGGCGGTATTGGAATCCTGCCGCTTCTCGCCGTTGACAAAGCTGCGGATGCCCAGCCTGGGCGGGTAATCGGCAAAGGCATCTGCCGTGACGATGCAGGGCCCGATGGGGGTAAAGCCATCCAGACTCTTGCCGAAGTACCACTGTTTGTGCGCCGTCTGCACATCCCGGGCCGAGACATCGTTCAGGATGGTATAGCCGAAGATATAGTCCCGGGTCTGACCGGCGGGCACATCCCTGGCATCCCTGCCCAGCACCACAGCCAGCTCACACTCATAATCCAGCTTTTTCACCAGATCGGTGTGGGCCTCGATGGGGCCGCCGTCCGGCACGGCGCGGGTCACGCGCTTGGAAAAGTAGATCGCATCCTCGTGTTTGGTGGCAAAGGCAGCGGCAGAATATTTCTCCGCCTCATCGGAGTGGGCCATATAATTGATGCCCAGGCAGATGACATCCTGTGCCGGGGCCGGGATGGGGCTTTCCAGCGTGACTGCCTCCACAGGCAGAGCGGGAATGCCCGCAATGGCCAGCGACAGCCCATACCGCACCTGCGGGGTCAGAAACGGGATGGCCTCGCTCAGGGTCTCATAGCTCAGGCCCAGCCAGCTCAGCGGCCAGACCTGTCGTCCATCCTCCGATAAGATCGCCGGGTCTTCCACGCCGTCCGGCAAGCGGCAGGTAATAAAGCGCATACCGTATCCCCCTTCTCAGTGCCGATACGCAATGGCGTTCCGGATACGCTCCGCCTCGGCCTGACCGGCCAGCTGGCGCACCAGTTCCAGTGCAAAGGGGATGGCACCGCCCAGCCCATAGCTGGTGGTGATGTTGCCATCCACCACGACCTCTTCATCGTGGACGATGGCACCGGCCAGCTGATCCTGGAAGCCAGCGTGGGCGGTGGCGTTCCTGCCCTCCAGCAGGCCCAGGGAGGCCAGGATGCTGGGGGCGGCACAGATGGCAGCCACCTTCCGGCCGGCCTTTGCAAAGGCGGCACAGGTCTCGGTGACCGTCTTGTTGGCGGCAAGGTTGGGTGTGCCCGGGATCCCGCCGGGCAAAACGACCATGTCCACATCGGAATAATCCACTTCCTCGGCAAGCGCATCGGCGGTCAGGTGGATCTTATGGCTGCTCACCAGCTCCCTGCGGCCCATGGCAGAGGCCACGATGACCTCCACCTTGGCGCGGCGCAGCAGGTCTACCACCAGCAGAGCTTCACACTCCTCGGTGCCATCGGCAAAAAATACAACTGCCTTACTCATCTTTACAGACTCCCTTCTAAAAAAGCGCACCGCAGGGCGGGTGCTCCCCTGCCCCGCGGCGCGCGGTCCGTGTTATTCTTCGGCGGGCTGTTCCGCCTTTTCTTCCAGCAGGCGGCGCAGCACACTGTCATCCTTGCTGATGACCCGGCTCACCCGGCTGATGATGGCGCTGGACGCACCAATGTTGCCCATGATGCTGGTATAGCTCTGCTTGTTGACCAGCTTTTCCGCAATGTTATACCGCTGCTCCATTGCACTGAGCTCAGCGTAGCTGCACACATCCTGCAAAAAGCGGTAGCACTCCTCAGGCGTTTTCAGCTCCAGCAATGCAGAATACAGGCCGGACTCTCCGGTGGGATGATCTTTTGCCATGGCTTGTTCCTCCCCTATCGTTCAGGTTGGGTCTGGCCCGCGCGGGGCACTTCAATACACTACTTTATTGTAGTGCAAACGCGGCAAAAAATCAACGGGAAATTTACAGCATTTTTTCCAGCGTGGTCAGCTGCATGGGAATGCCCGCAGCTTCTGCCTCGGCGGGGCCCAGCACGCGGTAGCCCTTGGTCTTGAAGAACTGCAGCACCGGCAGGCACTTGGTGTGCACCTCGCAGTACAGGCGGCCCCGGCCCTCACCCCGGGCCAGACGCTCGCAGGTGGCCAGGATATCCCGGCCCAGTGCCTTGCCCCGGTACTCGGGCTTGAGGTAGAGGTGGAGCAGGTGCAGGGCCGTGTTCTCCATCTTCCAGGCAAAGTAGCCGATGGTCTTGCCGCCCAGCACCACAAGGAAATAGTTCACATCGTTGTCGATATCTGCCTCAATGGCATCGGCGCTCTGCAGCGTTTCCACCAGCGTGTCCAGCTGCTTTGCAGGGTAATAGCGCTTGTAGACCTCGTGCCAGATCTCACTGGCAAGATCAGCGTTGGCGTGAATGTATTTGGCCTTTGCGACCAGCTTGTAATCGGGTTTCATAGTGCTCCTTATGCGTATACGATATAATCCGGCTTGCGGGGGGCGGCGGGGCGGGGCTCCTCTGCCGGGTAGCCCAGAATGCAGTGGCCCACACCGATATAGTCCCCTTCAATGCCCCACTTCTTCAGCAGGGCCTTGCCCTCTTCGGTCTCGAACTCTTCCTTTGCACGGTTGATCCAGCAGCTGCCCAGCCCGATGGCGGCAGCAGCGTTCATCAGGTTGCCCATCACAAGGCTGCCGTCCTGCACGCCACAGCGGGCATTGGCATCCGCCAGCACCACCAGGATGGTGGGGGCACCGTACATGGGGTCGCCCGTGTTGCCCATCACGGCAGCATTCATCCGGGTGAGCCGGGCGCGGGTCTCAGCATCCTGCACCACCACGATCTTTGCGCTCTGGCGGTTCATGGCGCTGGGGGCAAAGGTGCCTGCACGCAGAACGGCTTCCAGCTCCTCTTTCGTGATCTGCTCCGGCTTATAGGCGCGGCAGCTGCGGCGGGTCTCAAGGGTATGTAAGGTCTCATTGGTCATAGCAATTTCCCTCCCTAAAAGTTCTGGTGTTATTGTACCATACAACGCCGTAAAGTGCAAAACAAAAAGGCGGCTGCGCCTTCCCTTTTGAAAGCGCAGCCGCCTGATTGCTCTTCGTTGGTTTGGAACGAGATGTTTTACAGCGCGGTCTTGATGTTGTGATGCGTGGAGCTGTAACGAACAACTGCTTCCATCAGGGCAACGGGCCACAGAATGACCTTACCCAGGATCTCGGCCGGCTTGACATCCACCGTATCCATGCTGTTGATGCCGAACAGAACCAGACAAGCAATGCCGCAACCCAGAATGTAATAGTACATAAGTCAAACCTCCTATATTTTTCTCACAGGCTTACGCCTGAAGCTCATGTGTCGGCGGGGCGCTTTCCGCTCTCCGCATCCTTACTATACCGCAATTTTGATGTAAAGTCAATATCCAAAAACGTGAAACAAATTAAAGTTTCTTTTGAAAGTCATTTTGTTCATGTAAATAAAGCAGTGAAGTTCGCTTTGCTTTATAAACGTGAAGTCAGTGTCCTGAATTGGCCGTGAGCCGGAAACAAATTGTTCCTATTCTGCCCCGAAAGAGGCCGGAAACGGGCGTTTTGTCCTTGCAGAAAAAACAGAAAATGGTGCACAGAGCTCCATCTGCAATTTTGTGCAGAACGCCCTGCAATAACAGCTGTTTTCCATTCGTTTACAGGTTAAGGAAAGACGTGTCGGAATTTTTTGTTTTTTGAAGTGAGGATACCGCCATGAAGAAATTTTTTCGCAAAAAAATTTTTGCTTTTTTCCTCTCGGCCCTGCTGGTGCTGGCCCTTTCCCTGCCCGTTTTTGCAGACATGGGCCCCAAGCCCTCGGTCACACTCAAGCTCTATTACACACCGGGCCAGCGCTATGCGGTCACCCTGCTGGGCAATACCAGGGTCAGCGGGCCGTGGGGCTCTGCAGACCAGTACCGGGAGCGGATGGGTTCCCGGGAGACCTGGGAGGCGTTCCGGAACTACCCCGCCCCGGAGGGCTACTACTTCCTCGACTACTTCCAGGAATACCCCGGCGATGCCGATGCAGAGTTCGTCTGGGGCTACTACCCGCCCAACAAGTTCTATGTTCTGCTCTATAATATAGAGACTGGTACATTCTACCGCAGCCAGGAGCCGGTGGAGCGCTATGCCTTTTCCAGCGAGTGGCAGGTGCTTCTCGATTCCCAGGACGGCCTGCGGGTCTACCACAACCGCAACGATTCCGACATCCTTTCCTCCTTTGCCGCCCGGGTGCTCATCACCCTGATTTTAGAGCTGACGTGGGGCATCCTGCTTTTCGGGCTGCGCGGCCCCGCCCAGCGCGCTCTCATCGGCAAGGTCAACCTTGCCACGCAGATCATCCTGAACCTCGGGCTGTGCTATGGCACGCTCTATCTCGGGCCGATGTGGGGCAATTTCCTTTATTTTGCACTGGAGGTGCTGGTGTTCTCCGTGGAAGCCTTTGTCTACAACCGGTATCTGCCCTGGCCCGAGGGCAAAAAGCCTCACCCCATCCTCTATGCGCTGACCGCCAATCTCCTTTCCTTCAGCATCGGGCTGGAATTGAACACCCACTGCACCAACACGCAGATCCGGCTGATCGGGCTTGTCTGTCTGGTGCTGTGGTACGCCGGGCCGTGGCTCTGTCGAAAGCTGCGGAAAGTGCAAAATGCACAATAAAAAGAAAAAAATTCGTCAAGAATCAATCTTGTTGCGTACCGGGAAATCCGCTATAATAGAAGCGTCAAACCAGATTTTACCGGAAAGGAGACACGGACGTATGGCAAAGGCATCTCAGGTCGTTTTACTGGAAAATGAGTTTTACCTCATCAAGGCACCCAATGGGAAGGTGTTGGAGATCAAGAACTTCAACACGGAGAACGGCGCGGCCATCCGTCTGTGGGACTACGCCGGGCATCCGTGGCAGCAGTGGCAGTTCGTGGACGCTGGCGAGGGACGCTGGCGGATCAGGAACCGCTTTACAGGCAAGTTCATCGATCTGGCCCTGGGCGGCGTGGTCGAGGGCACCTGGCTGCACCAGTGGGGCCGCACCAGCGGGCTGAGCCAGTGCTGGGAGCTGGAGTCCACCCGGAACGGCCGCACCCGCATCCGCAACGTGCTGGCCGACAAATACATCGACCTTGTGGGCATGAACACCTCCAACGGTGCACAGGCCCAGATCTGGAATTACGTCTCGGGCGGCAATCAGGAATGGAACCTGGTGCGCGTTGACCCCGACACCGCGCAGACCAACGCCCGTGCCGAGGAAAAGCGGGACCCGGAGCCCACGCCCTCCCAGCGCAAGCACCAGAATGATCTGGTGCGGAAGCTGAACAACGCCGGAAAAGGCCGGGCCGCACGGAAATAAGAAACGATAAAAGCGTCCCACAGGGGGCTCCCTGTGGGACGCTTTTTGTAATGCTGACAGAAACGGAGAATTGCTGATGGAACCCAAATTTCCCATGCGCAACACCACCCTGTGCTATCTGGAACAGGATAATGCCTACCTGATGCTCCACCGCGTGACCAAGAAGAACGACCTGAACCACGACAAATGGATCGGTGTTGGCGGCAAGTTTGAGCCGTTTGAAAGCCCGGAGGACTGCCTGCTGCGGGAAGTGCAGGAGGAGACCGGCCTCACCCTGACCTCCTACCGCTGCCGGGGCGTGGTGACCTTTCTTCTGGGCGAGCTGACCGAATACATGTTCCTTTACACCGCCGATGCCTGGACGGGCACACTGGTAAAGGATGCCGCCCGGAACGAGGGCATTCTGGAATGGGTGCCCAAGGAGCAGGTGGAGCAGCTGCCCATCTGGGAGGGCGACAAGATCTTCTTCCGCCTGCTCGAGGAGGACAGACCCTTTTTCTCGCTCAAACTCCGATATGAAGAGGATACGCTGGCTGAAGCCGTGTTGGACGGGAAACCTTTATAACTCCCTCAGTCGCGGCTTTGCCGTGCCAGCTCCCTCGGAGAGGGAGCCTTTTAGCCTCCCTCATTGAGGGAGGTGGCATCGCGCAAGCGATGACGGAAGGAGTTCAGCCAAAAGCTGCTTTTAAAACTAAGAAAGGCTCCCTCCTTTGGGAGGGGGTCTTTTGTTATAAGGAAAAGAGGAACAAACCATGAGAAGCGACAACGTGACCAAGGGTGCGGAGCGCGCCCCCAACCGCAGCCTGTTCTACGCGCTGGGCTATACCCCGGAGGAGCTGGAGCGGCGCAAGGCCCTGTGGGTCCAGGCGCTGACGCCCATTTATGAGACCTATGCCCCGGATTTCGTGGAGATGTTCGGTGCCAAGCGGACCATCGAAATGTACGACTATACCTGGGACATCAAGACCATTACGGCGGTGCGGCCCCGGAAGCTCCAGTTTGCCCGGCTGCTGATGGACCAGTCCCCCTTCTCGGCCCGGCTGTTCGGCGTGGAGCTGAGCCGCTTTACCGTGGGGGACAACACCTATGATGTGGAAAATGACTTTCACGGGATCTATTTCCTCTATGGGGCCGTGGGCCTGGCCGCGCTGCTGCTGTTCCTGCTCTATTTTGTGCTGTTGATTGTCAAGGCCCTGTGCAGGGACTTTAAGACCTACTTTACCCTGGATTCCGCAGGCTGGGGCATTGCCCTCATTATGTATCTGATCCACTCCTATTGCACCGCCGGCGTGCTGCGGCGGCCCAACGGCTCTATTTATTTCTCGGTGGTGCTGGCGGTGGTATACTACCTGGTGAAGCTGAAAAAATATCCGGAGACGGAGAAAAAGGCAGGTTGATCCCATGCGGTTCAGTATTGTGATCCCCGTGTACAATGTGGCGGAGTATTTGCAGAAGTGTATTGATTCCGTCATGGCAGGGGACTGCTCCGACTGCGAGATCCTTTTGGTGGACGACGGCTCTACCGACGGGAAAAGCGGCGCCATCTGCGACGAGAACGCCGCCCGGCGGCCGGACCTGATTCAGGTGATCCACCAGGAGAACAAGGGCCTGGGCGGTGCCCGGAATACGGGCCTTATGGCGGCAAAGGGGGAGTATCTGTTCTTTGTGGACAGCGACGACACCATTGCTCCCGGCAGTCTGGCCCTTCTGTCCAGAGAGATCGACAAGACCCATGCGGACATTTACTCCTTCCCCATGGACCAGGACGACGGCACGGGGAACCTCCGCAGGATCGAAACCTCCCGGCACTATGACGGCCCCTTTGCCCTGAAGGACCACCCGGAGTTTCTTCGGTCTCTGCCTGCGGCCTGGGCCAGGATCTGGCGGCGGGAATTTTTCCTGAGCTCCGGGATCCTGTATCCCACCAAGGTCTGGTATGAGGACATCCGCACCAGCCAGAAGCTCTTTGCCCTGGCGGGGTCCATTGTGACCCTGGACGAGCCCCTGTACCGGTATCTGGTCCGGCCCGGCTCCATTATGCGCAACGGCAACGTGGAACGAAACCGGGAGATTTTGGACGCCTTCCAGGACCTGCTGTCCTGGTTCCGGGAAAGGGGTCTGTTTGAGACTTATCGGCGGGAGCTGTGCCGCCTGGCGGTGGAGCACCTGTATATTGTGGCCTCTGTCCGGGTATTGCAGGCGGATCCGAAGCATCCCCTGCTGACAACATTCCGGCAGACCCTCCAAAAAGAGTTCCCGGATTATCGGTCCCTGGCAAAGCCCGGTGTTTCCGGCAGCCAGCGGCTGGCCTATTCTCTGCTGGAGGCCCGGTGCTATGGGCTCCTGGCGCTTTTGTTCCGGCTGAAAAACGCCGGGAAATGAGGTACTTGCATGAATCGAATCCACCTCAACAGCAAGCGGGGCGTACTGCTCAAAAACACGGTGATGCTCTACATCCTGCAATTTTCCAGCAGTATTCTGAGCCTGGCTGCGGTCCCCTACGAGACGAGAGTTCTGGGACCTGCCATTTATGGCTATCTGGGGGCTGCTACGGCGGTGATGGTCTATTTCCAGTTGGTCATTGACTTCGGCTTTCTGCTCTCCGCCACGGAGGAGGTCTCCCGCCGCCGGGAGGACCCGGAGGCGTTGAACCGGATCTTTACCGGCGTCACCATCTGCAAGGTATTTTTGTCCCTGGCCTCGGCCTTGGTGCTGGTGATCCTGTGCCAGGTGATCCCGGCCTGGCAGGAAAAGCGGACGTTGTTTCTTCTGACCTTCCTGTCCACGGCCCTGACCTCCATGATCCCCGATTATCTGTACCGGGGCCTGGAGAAAATGACGGCCATTACCGTCCGCACGGTGCTGATCCGCCTGTTTTTCACTGTGGCCATCTTCCTGTTTCTGAAATCTCCGGAGGATCTGCTGGTGGTGCCGACCCTCAATATCATCGGCAACTTCTTCGCCTTGCTGGGGGCCTTTTGGCACCTGCACCGGCGCATGGGCATCCGGTTTACCAAGGTAACGGGGAAGGATGTGGGCGCTCTGTTCCGCCGGGCCTCCACCTTCTTCTATTCCCGGATCGCGACTACGGCCTACACCGCCTTTAACACGGTGCTGTTGGACATCCTGCCCGCCGGCGGCGCCGCCACGGGCCTGTATACCTCGGCGGATAAGCTCATCACCACCGGGAAAAATGCCCTGTCCCCCGTGTCCGACAGCCTGTATCCCTATATGGTGAAGAACCGGGACTTTAAGCTGGTGAAAAAGGTCCTGACCATTGCCATGCCCATTATCATCGTGGGCTGCACCGGGGCCTTTCTCTGGGCGGAGCCTCTATGCGCGCTCCTGTTCGGTGCGGACTTTGCCCCGGCGGGGAAGGTCCTGCGGGCCATGCTGCCGGTGGGTGTTGTGATTTTGCCCAGCTACATCTGCGGTTTTCCCATGCTCAGCGCCATGGGGCTGACCAAGCACGCCAACTATTCCGTGATCTTCGGCACCGTGTGCCATCTTATTATGCTGTTGACCCTGTATCTCACGGGCTCCATTACCACCGTGACCCTGGGCTGCGCCGTGTCCGTTACGGAGACTCTGATCCTGGCTTACCGGCTGGTGGTGATCTACCGGCACCGGGATTTGCTGCGGCCAAAGGAGGAAACATAATGGAATTTTTGCACAAGCTGTCCGTCGCCGCACTCTGGGCCTACGGCAGTCTCTTGCCCATGCACGAAAACCGGGTGGTTTTTTCCAGCTATTACGGCAGGTCCGCCTCCGACAGCCCGGCGGCCATTGCCGAGGCGCTGCGGGAAAGGTGCCCCCAGGCGGAGATTGTCTGGATTCTGAAGGACCCCGGCTCCGTGAAGCTGCCGGAGGGGGTCCGGGCCGTGGCCTACGATTCCCCGGAGCGGGTCTTGGCCCTGTCCACCGCCAAGGTTTGGGTGGACAACTGCCGGAAAGGGGCCCATCACAAGCGGAAGGGTCAGTATTATATGCAGACCTGGCACGGCTTTGCCCTAAAGCGGATCGAAAAGGACGCGGGGGCGGCCCTGCCGCCGGAGTACCCGGCCTATGCCAGACGGGACTCGGAGCAGTGCGACCTGATCGTGTCCAACAGCAGCTTTATGACGAAG
>ERZ773224.1715-NODE-1715-length-25777-cov-3.439546_pt1 | contig 25777 bp, 24 predicted proteins | sample MGYA00580526_ERZ773224 | MGnify/ENA primary metagenome ERZ773224 (study PRJEB29015, sample SAMEA2737743) | human gut metagenome | biome: human gut; feature: human-associated habitat; material: faeces | place: China | collected 2012 ... | reverse complement strand
GAAATTCGCAAGAAGTACCAGACTCTTGGTGAAGAAGTTTATACCAGCACAAAGATTGGTTCAGAAGATACTAAGTCTATCGATCTTCTTATTAGAGAAATTGATGAACTAAAGGCTCAGCTTCAGTCAACTAAGGAACAGATTACTTATGCTAAGAACAAGATTATCTGTCCTGTATGTAAGGCTGAACTTAACAAAGATAGTCTATTCTGTAACAAATGTGGCGCAAAAATTGAGTCTGAACCATTTGTTCCTGATGAAGACCCAACAGAAGAAGAGGTTGTTGTAGAAGATCCATTTAAGGAAGTAGTTGTTAAGAGCGACTCTGATGAAGATGCTGATTTAGAAGATGCTTCTGTAACACTAAAGACACCTCAGTCTGAGGAATAATTTTTAACTTAAATTATTAATTAACAAGTAATAATATGAAAAAGGCGGTCCAAATCCGCCTTTTTTATCTGTAAAAGGTGATTTAATTTGAGCAGAAAAAAAGTAAAAGATAAAAGTATAAAGTCCCAAACATTTGTCAAAGGCGCAATGATAATGTCACTTGCACTTATTATAGTAAAGCTTTGTGGTATGATTTACAAAGTTGCACTAACAAGAGTGTATGGTATTTTTGGTGATGAATTAGCTTCATTTGGTACAGGTCTGTTTAACAACGCTTATGAAATCTATGTGCCATTGTTTACACTTGCTACAGCAGGTTTTCCTATTGCTGTTTCAAGATTAATTTCAGAGAGTAATGCAAATAAAAGATATAAGGATATTAGACAGATACATAAGGTGTCAATTCCTTTCTTTATTATAATGGGTGTTATTTTCTCATTACTAATGTTTGGTGGTAGTTTTTTCTATATTAGAATTATTCATTCTCCATATGCATTGCCATCAATGATTTGCTTATCTCCAACTATCTTCTTTGGTTGCTTAGTTTCAATCTATCGTGGATATTTTGAAGGTATGCGAAATATGACACCAACTTCTGTCTCAGAAATTATTGAAGGTGCATCAAAACTTATTTTTGGTTTAACCTTTGCTTATTTGATTATGAAGTTCGGTTTAGATAGCTATGAGTCAACAGGCACAGTATTTGGTATTACTTTTGCCGATAAAAAGTCTGCTATTTATACTTTAGTAGGTTTCTCAGTATCCGGTGCAGTAATGGGTATCACAATTGGTTCTGTACTTAGTTTCTTATACTTGCTTATTAAGTATAAGAGAGTTGGTGGTGGTATCACTCAGGCAGAACTTGACTCATCTATTGATGCTCGTAGTAAGAATGAAACATTTAAAGTACTTATCAAGACTGCTATTCCAATCGGTTTAGGTGCTTTGGTAATGAATATTTCCGGTACTATTGACGGACTTATTATCCAGAATCTTATTTCTGACCTATCAACAACACATGGTTCAGAACTGGCAGCACAATATCCTATGTATGCTGATGCAGTAACTGATGGCACAATCCATACAAAACTTTGGGGTTGTTACGGTACTGCCCTAACACTAATGCAGTTAGTAACTGTTATCACTCAGGCATTTGGTACAACTGCCATGCCTATGGTAACAAGTGCTTATGCAAAGGGTGACAGAAAGCAACTAAAGGTAGCTATTAACAGAGTGCTTAAGCTAACTTGTCTTGTGACTTTCCCTTGTGGTATAGGACTTGCAGTTTTAGCTGACCCAATTATGGAAATTGTCTATGGTGGTAATGTTGCTATTGTTGGTGGTGAGTGCCTAAAGATTATGGGTATTGCAGTACTGTTTATGGCTGGTATCACACCAATCTGCTCAATGCTACAAGGTGTGGGTAAGGTTAGTACACCGGTTAAACTATACTCACTGGCAGTTATTATTAAGGTAGTTATGAACTTTGCTTTAGTTAGCAATGTAAATGTAAATATTCGTGGTGCTGCTACAGGTACACTTGTCGGTTTCTTAGTAGCTTGTGTAATTGCTATGTATGTACTTGTAAAGGCAACAGGCATTAGACCTAACTTCTCAAATGCAATTATTAAGCCACTTGTAAGTGCAATTCTTTGTGGTGGAGGTGCATTTTTAACATATTACCTACTGGGCAGTAGAATGAATATTTATATGGCAACACTTATTTCTATTGTTGTTGCAGCAATAATTTATGTATTAGCTATCATAATTCTAAGAACTTTTGATGAAAATGACCTTGGAATGATAAAAAATAATGAAAAATTGGCTAAAATACTTGCAAAACTCAGGGTTTTGAAGTAAAATAGTCTAGTATCTTTTAGCAAAAAGCTAAAGGGAGGAATTGTTTTGTCATTTGAGAAAAAGCCAAATTATAAATTTGAAGATTTAATTGAGATTATGAAACTCCTTAGAGCACCAAACGGTTGCCCTTGGGACAAGGAACAAACTCATGAATCAATTAGGCAAAATTTCATTGAAGAAACTTATGAAGTAATTGAAGCTATTGATACCAAAGATAAAGAACTTCTTAAGGAAGAACTTGGTGATGTTCTTTTACAGGTTGTTTTCCATTCAGAAATGGAAAGTGAAATCGGTAGCTTTAATATAGATGATGTTTGTGATGGTATTTGCAAAAAGCTTATCATCCGTCATCCCCATATTTTTGCTGATGTCACAGCAGATACTACAGAAGAAGTTTTGAATAACTGGGACAAAATCAAAATGCAGACAAAATCCCAGAAAACTCAGTCAGAAGCAATGGACAGTGTTTCTAAGTCACTTCCTTCACTTATGAGAAGTGAGAAACTTCAGAAAAAGGCTGCTAAAGTTGGTTTTGATTTTCCAAATGCTCAGGAAGCATTCAAAAAGGTTAGGGAAGAAACTGATGAATTAGAACAAGCCATCTCAAACGGTGACAAAGAAAATATGGCAGAAGAACTTGGAGATTTACTATTTTCTGTTGTAAATGTTTCAAGATTTTTAAAAGTAGATTCCGAACAGGCACTTTACTTTGCTTGTGATAAGTTTACTCATCGTTTTCGTAAGATGGAAGAACTTGCAAAACAGCGTAATATAGATATGGACTCTACTACTTTATCCCAACTTGATTCGCTATGGAATGAAGTTAAATAATTTTATTGGAGGAAAACAAAATGAAAAAGACAGAACTAATTACTGCAATTGCAGAAAAGAGTGGACTAACTAAGAAGGATGCTGAAGCTGCACTTACAGCTACACTTGATACAATCGTTGAAACAGTAGCAGCCGGTGATAAGATTCAGATTACAGGTTTCGGTACATTTGAACAGCGTCAGAGAAATGCAAGAATGGGTTGTGACCCAAGAACAGGTAACAAGATTGAAATTCCTGCTTCTAAAGTTCCTGCTTTCAAGGCCGGTAAGGAATTCAAGAATACTGTAAACAAGTAATTTTGCTTTTATTTTGGCTGACTCTATGTCAGCCTTTTATTTTTATATATAGGTGATTATTATGAGACTTGATAAATATTTAAAGGTTAGCCGTATTATTAAGCGTAGAACAGTAGCAAATGAAGCTTGTGATGCAGGTAAAGTTCTGGTAAACGGTAAGGTAGCAAGAGCCTCAACTAAGATTAACGAAGGTGACAGAATTGACCTTACTTTAGGTGAAAGAACAGTATCGGTAGAAGTTGTTTCTGTTAAAGAAACAGTGAGAAAAGAAGATGCTGTTACACTTTATAAACCAATATCATAAATTAATTTTTCCCCCATATAATTTATTATTTAAGTGAATATATGGGGGATTATTATGTCTGCTAATGAAATAATTTTAAAAGACAGAAAGTTTTTGTCAGTAACCGGTGTGAAAGATGTGAATGCTTTTACAGAAGAAAGTGTAATTTTAACACTGGAAACTTCATCTTTGGTAGTTAGGGGAGAAACTCTTCATATCAGCAAACTTGATTTAGAAAGTGGAGAGGTTGATGTTGACGGTAAAGTAAATTCTCTCCAATATATTAAGGAAAATCAGGATAAAAGCTTCCTAAAAAGGTTGTTGAGATAATGGCACTATACCAAACTTTTCATCCGATTGTCTTTTTGTTTTCACTTTTGTGGGGTATATTTATTTACATAGAATATGAAGTCCTAAGGTTTATTAGAGTAATTACAAGAAATAATAAAACCGTAGTCTTTGTAACTGACTTACTGTTTATGATTTTTTCTGCAATAGTTGCTTTTATGTTTTCTTTAGCCTATAATTTTGGTCAGCTGAGAATATATATGATTGTGGGATTTTTCCTTTCATTTATAGTGCTGAGATTGACCTTAGGAAGACTATCTATTGTACTTTTTACTAAGTTTTATTCAATATTTTGTACTTTTTCCCGAAAAATTATTAAATTTTTCAAAAAAGTTTTAGCAAAACTATTGAAATTCTTTACCCCTTTAGTGTATAATTTATGTAAAGAAAAAAGAGTATTATTTTTTATTAACAAAGGTAGTAAAAATGACAGAAGAAAATAAAACTAAAAACAATTCCGAAGAAATTGTTACTGGTTCTGATAGTGTTGTAAAAGAAGTTACACCTAAGAAGAAACGCAAAAGAAAGTTTATTTTACTTTATGTTGCTGTTTTTGTTTTTGCAGTTTATGCAGTGTATGCTTTGATAACACAGTATAGTCAGATTGACAAGAAAAAAAGTCAACTTGCTGAATTGAATAAGAAAATTTCTGTTCAGGAAATCAAGAATGACGAAATAACAAATATATATAACCTGTCCGATAAGGATAATGAGGATTATATAGAACAGAAGGCAAAGGAAGATGGTTATCTTCATGCTGGAGAAAGAGTATTCGTAAATATATCAGGTGACTGATGAATGGAGCAAGGGGTAGAGTATGTCTCTGGAAGTAGGTAGTGTAGTAAAAGGTAAAGTAACAGGCGTAATGAAGTTTGGTGCATTTGTTGCTTTGCCGGAGAATAAGTCAGGAATGGTTCATATTTCTGAAATTTCTCATGAATTCGTAAATGATATTAATGATGTAATCAAGGTTGGTGACGAGGTTACCGTAAAGGTTGTTTCTATTGATAATGGCAAGATTTCATTATCAATTAAAGCAAATATCGAAAAACCGGCACCAAAGCCTAGACAGCGTAGGCCTAGAAAACCATATGTGCCTGCTCCAAAGGTTACTTCACCTGGAAACTTTCAGTGGGAAAAGTCCAAGGACGACAGTAGTTCCTTTGAAGATATGATGAATAAATTCAAGAGAACCTCTGAGGATAAAATTTCCGACTTAAAGCGTGGAAATGAAAGCCGCGGTTACTCACGCAGAGGTAATCGTAATAAATAAATATTGGGGGAATTTTAATGAAAATCACCTATACTGCAAGAAAAGTAAATTTAAAGGACAACTTTAAAGAACTATGCGAAAAGAAATTAGCAAAGTTTCAGAAGATTTTCTCTGAAGATGCAGAGGCTTCTGTTGTTGTAACACTATATAAGAACCGTCAGACTGTTGAAGTTACAGTAAAAGATAATGGTATGGTGTTCCGTGCTGAGGATACTCAGGACGAAATGAACGATGCTTTAGATAAGGTTGTTGACATTCTAGGTCGTCAGATGAGAAAGAACAAAACTCGTCTAGCAAGAAGACTTAGAGATAACACAGCTGATTTTGCTGTTCTTCTTCCTGAAGAGGATATTGAGGACGAACAGGAATTTGACATTAGAACAAAGACAATTCCTATTAAGCCTGTTTCTGTTGAAGAAGCTATCCTACAGATGAATATGCTTGACCATGACTTCTTTGTTTTCATCAATGCAGAAACTGATGAAACAAATGTTGTTTACAAGCGTAAGAACAACACTTACGGTTTACTAGAACCTGAAGAATATTAATAACAATTAAGTGAATGAATATAGAGGCCCATTTGAGCCTCTATATTTTTTGGAGATTTTTATGAAGAAAGAACTAACATATGTTGCTACTTGCCTTTTAGGTGTAGAGGGCCTTGTAGCTAACGAACTAAAATTTATGGGTGCTAAAGATGTAACACCTGAGAACGGCAGAGTAATTTTTAAGGGCGATTACAACATTCTTGCAAGAGCCAATATTTGTAGCCGATATGCCGAGAGAATTATGATTCTTTTAGGTACTTTTTATGCCAGAACATTTGAAGAGCTTTTTAACGGTGTAAGCAAAATCAAATGGTCTGAATATATTGATAAGGATGACAATTTTCCGGTAAAAGGCACCTGCCTTTCAAGTCAGCTAATGTCTGTTCCTGACTGTCAGAAGATTATTAAGAAAGCCTCAGCAAAGTCACTTTCTAAGGCTTATGGTGTTGAATGGCTAAATGATGACGGTGACCTACATCAAATTCAGTTTCTGATTTTCAAAGACAAAGTTTCTATTATGCTTGATACAACAGGCAAAGGTCTTTATAAAAGAGGCTACAGAGAAAATTCAAATGATGCACCTATCAAAGAAACTTTAGCAGCAGTTTTGGCTGAACTTTCTATGGTTAGGGCTAACCATACAGTAATTGACCCAATGTGTGGCAGTGGTACAATTCTAATCGAAAGTGCCTTAAAAGCTATGAAAATCGCTCCCGGATTAAATAGAGAATTCTCAGCAGAAAATTGGAAACAAATCCCTAGTGAAGTGTGGGAACAGGAAAGAGAAAAGGCAAACTCTGAAATCAATACCGATTGTGCATTTAGGGGCATAGGTTATGATATTGATGAAGAAAGCCTAAATATTGCCAGAGAAAATGCAGAAAAGGCCGGTGTAGCCGATAGAATAACTTTTGAACATAGAGATATAAGGGATTTTGTTCATGATACTGAGAGAGGTACAGTAATCACCAATCCTCCTTACGGTGAAAGACTTCTTGATATTGATAGGGCAAGAGAACTTTATAAAATTATGGGGAAAAAATTCGTCAAAAAAGACGGTTGGAGTTATACTATAATATCACCGGATGATGAATTTGAAAAAATCTTTGGTCGCAAGGCTGACAAGAGAAGAAAGCTTTACAATGGTATGCTAAAGTGCCAAGCATATATGTATTTTAAGCGTTAAGTGAAGCTTATGTGATAATATGTACAGTAAATAGAAAAATGTATATAAGTTTTTGAAAAAAATCCCTATAAAGGTCTTGACTGTATGAAAAACTGGTGCTACAATATATTTAGCACTCAGAGATAGAGAGTGCTAAACTAAGTAGATAAACAACTTTAAGGAGGATAAATATTATGACAATCAAACCATTAGCAGACAAAGTAGTTGTTAAGGTAGAAGAGGCTGAACAGACAACAGCTTCCGGTATTGTTCTTTCTACATCTGCACAGGAGAAACCTGCTTTCGCTACAGTAGTAGCCGTAGGTCCGGGTGGTGTAGTAGATGGTGAAAAGGTAGAAATGACAGTTAAAGTAGGCGACAAGGTAGTTACTTCTAAGTATAGTGGTACTGAAATCAAACTTGACGGTGAAGAATATACTATCGTTTCACAGTCAGATATTCTTGCTATTGTTGAATAAGAAGAGAGGTTAATAAATTATGGCTAAACAAATGCTTTATGGTGAAGAGGCAAGAAAGGCTCTAATGTCCGGTATTGACCAACTTGCTGATACAGTTAAAATTACACTAGGTCCTAAGGGCAGAAATGTTGTTCTAGATAAGAAATTCGGTGCACCACTAATCACTAACGATGGTGTTACTATTGCTAAAGAAATTGAACTTGATGACCCATTTGAAAATATGGGTGCTCAGCTAGTTAAGGAAGTTTCAACAAAGACTAACGATGTTGCCGGTGACGGTACAACAACAGCTACTCTACTTGCACAGGCTCTTATTCGTGAAGGTATGAAGAATGTTACTGCCGGTGCAAACCCAATGGTACTAAAAAACGGTATCAAAAAGGCAGTTAACAAGGCAGTTGAAACTCTAAAGAAGAATTCTAAGGTTGTTTCAGGCACAGAGGATATTGCAAGAGTTGCAACAATCTCATCAGCTGACCCACTAATCGGTAAGCTAATTGCTGAAGCAATGGAAAAGGTTTCTACTGACGGTGTTATCACAGTAGAAGAATCAAAGACTGCTGAAACATATTCAGAAGTTGTAGAAGGTATGATGTTTGACAGAGGTTACATTGCACCTTATATGGTAACAGATACAGACAAGATGGTTGCTGAACTTGATGATTGTCTAATTCTTATTACTGATAAGAAGATTTCAACAACTCAGGAAATTCTACCTCTACTGGAACAGATTGTTCAGGCAGGTAAGAAACTTCTAATTATTGCTGAAGATGTTGAAGGTGAAGCACTAACAACTCTAGTTCTTAACAAACTTCGTGGTACATTTACTTGTGTTGCAGTTAAAGCTCCTGGCTTTGGCGATAGAAGAAAAGAAATGCTACAGGATATTGCTATCCTAACAGGTGGTCAGGTTATCACATCAGATCTAGGACTTGAACTAAAGGATTGCACAATTGATCAGCTAGGTACTGCTCGTCAGGTTAAGGTTGACAAAGAAAACACAATCATTGTTGATGGTGCCGGTGACTCTCAGGCTATCAAGGACAGAGTAAACAACATCCGTTCACAGATTGAAACAACAACATCTGAATTTGATAAAGAAAAGCTACAGGAAAGACTAGCTAAACTAGCCGGTGGTGTTGCAGTTATCAAAGTAGGTGCTGCTACAGAAATCGAAATGAAGGAACAGAAGCTTCGTATTGAAGATGCTCTGGCTGCTACAAAGGCTGCTGTTGAAGAAGGTATCGTAGCCGGTGGTGGTACTGCTCTTGTAAATACAATCAGTGCAGTTTCTGAACTGGTTAACGAAACAGAAGGTGACGAACTAACAGGTGTTAAGATTGTTCTTAAGGCTCTTGAAGAACCTGTTCGTCAGATTGCTGCTAATGCCGGTGTTGAAGGCTCAGTTATCCTAAATAATATCCTAGAAAAGAACGAAGTAAACTATGGTTACAACGCTCTAACAGGTGAATATATGGATATGATGAAGAACGGTATTGTTGACCCAACTAAGGTTACTCGTTCAGCTCTACAGAATGCATCATCAGTTGCATCAATGGTTCTAACAACAGAATCACTTGTAAGTGATATTAAAGAACCTGTTGCTCCTGCTCAGCCACAAATGCCTGATATGGGTGGTATGTACTAATACCAAACTTAAAATTATAAACTTAAAGTCCATCCTTTTGGGTGGACTTTTTTCTTTGTGTTAATATACTAATTTTATGCGTAATGTGATAAAGTAACCTTAATAACTACCAAAAAATATTTAATTTTTGTAAATACTTGAAATTAACTAAATTGTATGTTACAATTAGCAACTAGGGGGTGTGATTATTTTATACATATAATAGAATAAATAACAAAATATTATTGTTATTAGGAGATTTTAATGAAATGGAGAATGTGAATATTATGAAAAAATTATTGAATGTTGTTGTAGTTGTACTATGTGTACTAATGTGTATGCCTATCGGAGCTTCTGCTGCTTCAAATGTTTTGATGAGATATGAAGGAAAAAATATTTATGATAAGGCAAGTATTGGCACTTTTGAATTAAAAAGAGTTACAAATATAAAAATAAATCACCAAACACTTTCTTGGTATAAATTGCAAGGAAGGAAAACTAATGATTTGTATGTTAGAGTAGATGTTCAGAAAAAAGGTTTATTTTTCTTTAGTGATTCCGGAAACAGTTTTAAGAAATATTCTGTAGGAAAAACTACAAAAACATTTACTGAAGAAAAGGGTACATATAAATTGTATTTTACTACTAACATGTTTTCAGCTAACATAAAGGGTTCTGTAACGAGAAAGTAGGATATGATGAAAAATAAGTTACAAATTAATAATCCAATATTGAATATTATAAAAATACTATTAGGTATTATATCTGGATACATCTTATATTATTACGTACTTATGGATGTAGTTGCAATGTTTCTTCACAATAAGCAAGAATTATATATTATTACTTCATTAGTAGTTCTGTTTTTATCAATAGTAGGATGTATTTTTATTATTTATATGGTTACCGGTGCAAAAATTAACCCTACAGTTTTTAAAATTGTAGTAGTTGCATACTTTATACTGTTACTGTATATTTTCTTTGGTAGAAGGTCATTAGAAAGACAATTTATTGTTAACATATTTGCCTCTATTAAAGAATTAACCACTGACTCTGAACTGTTACTACAATTCATCCTAAATATAATTGTGTTAATGCCGATTGCGTATTTCTTTAAGAATAAGGGTGTAATTTTTACTGAACTTATTTTTCTAGCAATTTCATTTGGTATAGAAATTATGCAGTATATAACTGCAAGAGGTTTCTTTGATACTCTGGATATTTTGTGTTATATGGTTGGTATGAATTTAGCATATCTATTCTTTAGATTAACTAAAGTTGATATAGTAAAAAGAAAATAAGCATAAAGAAAAGACCTGATTATTCAGGTCTTTTTTATGTACATATAAAATTTTAATTAAAATTCACTTCTAACATCTCTCTTAAATAGAGCGTCAAGTGCAGGAGTGATTTCTTTATTTTCAAATAGAACTTCATATAGCTGATTAACAATAGGCATTTCAACACCCATTTTCTTAGCTAATTTATAAATTGCCTTAGTTGTCATAACACCCTCAGCAAGTTTATCGAACTTTTCACCTTTAATCAGTTGTTCACCGTACATTCTGTTGTGACTCCATTTAGAGAACAAAGTAGCCTCATAGTCACCAAGATGACAAAGTCCATATGCACTCATTTCATTACCACCCATAACCTTAATAAGGGCAGCAACCTCTCTAGGTGCTCTAGCCATTAAACCACCTTTTAGGCTTGTATATCCAAGTCCATCAAGCATACCGGCACAAATGCCAATAACATTCTTTGCAGCAGCACCGATTTCTGTACCGATTAAATCTGTACCTATGTAAAAACGAATAAGCTCACTGTTAAATTCTTTAACCAGCTTTCTCTTAACTTCTTCATCCTCACTGTCAATAACCATACAGTTAGGAATACCTCTTACATAGTCTTGTGGATGTCCCGGACCAACCCAAACTGCAACCTTAGTTTTGTCTTTGTCAATAAACTCACTTACAACTTCACTAAGTCTTTCTCCGGTAGTTTCTTCAATACCTTTCATACATAGTACAATAGTTTTTCCGGTAAGGTCGTACTTAGCAATATCAGTCATATATTCTCTAAGGTGCTGACAACTAATGGAAATAACAATAACCTCAGCCCTTTCAACTGAATACTTAAGGTCAGAAGAAACCTCAATAGAGTCAGGGTAGGAAAGGTAGTCGTTCTTTCTGTTGTTCTTTAGAGCAATAAATTCAGGTGCATTTTCCAGTCCTCCGGAAAGTACATCATGACCGATTTTGTCAAGATACCAGGCAATACAACTGCCCCAGCGTCCACATCCAAGTACAGATATTTTCATATATAAAGTCCTCGCAAATTTAAAAAATTATAGAAAAACCCCACCTGACCGTAAATGCTTAAATATAACCTGCCTACAAAATGACAGGTGGGTGCACTCCCAACAGCTTTAGGATCCCTAATGAATCATAAGGTCTTCAACACCGCATATGGAGTCCGTGCTCCCTTTTAAAAAGTTGTAGGGTTATTTTCGCATATTCGCAAATCAGGTAGGGGGATAAACTAAATTTTAGATTTCATCCTCGTCATCGAAAAGTTTTTCAAAGTTAGCTTCAAACTTTTCTGCTAAATAATCTAGTAAATCTTCATCGTCAATTTCAGCAAATTCTTCTTCACCATTATCGTTGATGATAGCTTCCATAATATAGTATTCTCCGGCATCGTTTACACTATCCTCCGGATTCTCATAAAATGGATAAAGTGCATAGTATTCACTATCTTCATGTTCAATAGTGTCCAGAATTTCAAAGCTGTGTTCGTTACCTTCATCATCAATAAGTGTGATAAGATCAGGTGCAAATTCATTGTTCATTTAGCTTCACCTCAATTTCTATACATATATTTTACCCAACTAAGTACCATAAGTCAAGGGAAAATATGTGTAAAATTTCAAAAAATAATTAAATTTATGAATTAATTTTTTTTTATTGATTTAATAGGTTTCTTGATATATAATATAACTTATGTATGTGCATTTTATTCTAGAACGGAGAATGTATTTTGTTAAAAGATTTTGATAAACTCCCTAAGGAGTTTCAGTGTCCGGAAGTTAAGAAATATTACGATATATTAAAAAAGAAAAAAACAAGTATTATTCTTAAGAGAATATCTGATATTATCTTGTCAATTATTTTGATTATATTACTTGCAATACCAATGCTTGTAATTGCTTTTATTATTAAGATTAGTTCCACCAAAGGTCCTGTGTTTTATAAGCAAGAGCGTGTTACTAAGTACGGTAAGCGTTTTATGATTTTGAAATTCAGAACAATGATTGTTGGTTCTGATCAGTGTGGTGAACTTCTTACTAAAGAAGGTGACGAAAGAGTTACCCTAATCGGTAGAGCCTTAAGAAAATATAGACTTGACGAATTACCACAGATTTTCCATGTACTTACCGGTAAAATGACTATTGTAGGTACAAGACCTGAAGTTGTAAAGTATGTTGAGCAGTATAAGCCGGTGTATTACGCAACACTTCTTTTACCTGCCGGTATTACAAGCTTTGCTTCAATTAAGTATAAGGATGAGAACAAACTCCTTAAAGAGGGTGATGATGTTGATGCAACTTATATCAACAAAATTCTCCCGGATAAAATGCGATATAATTTAAAGTATCTTCAAAGATTTAGATTAAGAAGAGATTTTAGTTTAATGCTAAAGACTGTTAAAGAAGTATTTAAATGATAGGGAGGTGGGCAAAATTAGCCTACTGAATAACTCAAGCTATTTTAGAGTAAGTTTTATTTTATGTTTGTTTTTTACTAATGTAGCCTTTCTTCAAATACCGGCTTATTGTTTTTTAATTATCCTTGCTATTTGGGGAATTTATCTTACTATTAGGAATATAGTAAAGTATAAAGCATACAAAAAAATGGAATTTGGTTTGTGGGCAATGGCCTTTTTGGGCGTTAACCTTATTACAGCCCTTATCCATATTACAGACAATTTCCTGACAAATATGTTGTTCTTTATTTTTGTTATGGTGTGTTTCTTTGTTTTTTATGGAGCGTATATTGAGAAAAGTACCGGCATAAAGCATGAACTGTATACGGTTGCAAGAATTTTTCTTTATATGGTAACATTAATGCAAGTAGTAGGCATTGCTTGTCTTGTGTTTAATGTTTCTTACCACAATGAATGGATAGACTTGATTGTATATGAAAACAGATTTACAGGTCTTTTTATTAATCCTAACCTTTGTGGCTTTGCATCTGTATTTGTTGTATTTTGTGTGCATATACTAACAATACATAAGTTTGACAGTAAATATTCTGCTTTACCTGCTACATCAAGAATTTGGCTTGCATCAGGTCTGTTTATTAATATTCTGACTTTATTCTTGTGTGACAGTAATGCAAGTATGGTTTTGTTCCTTTGTTATGTTATTGTCTTTGTTGTTACAAAGTTTATCACTTCAAGAGGTGACTATAAGAAGAAACAACTGATACTGAGATTTCTTTCCACATTAGTTGCCGGTGTTGTTATTATTTGTTGCACATATTTCCTAAGAAATATTTGCCAAATCGGTGTATCAACACTTATTAATTCCAATAGCAATATTATTATTTCAGACAGTGATGTAGGTTCAAATATAACAACAGTATTACCGGAAAATTCTGATGTTACTTTTGAACATGAAAATTCTAATGTTGATTCCGGTAGATTTACTTTGTGGAATCAAGCAATGACTATTTTCTCCCATCATCCTGTAATGGGTATCGGTAAGGGTAATATTTTGGATTATAGCTATAAATATATTGACGGTGGTATGCATTTTGCTAACCTATATAGTGGTGACTTTGCAAGTATGTTTGCCACTTTTACAACAGATATTCACAATGCATACATAACTATCCTTGTATGTTCAGGTGTAATTGGATTTTTGTTGTTTATGATTTTTGCCTTTAGAAACGGTGTATCAATTACAAAGTATTTGTTTAGAAAAGGTAAAGAACTTGAACATGGCATTTTCCCATGTCTATTTAGTTTTATTGTGTCATATCTGGTGTTTGCTTGTTTTGAGAAAGCACTGGTTTTTGATATATCATTTATGGTAATAATTTTCTGGTTTATTTTAGGTCAGATTATGTGCTATAATGTAAGAGAAAAGGAAGAACCACTTAAGGAATTTTCCTTTAAAGAAAGCGTTAGAAAAAACCTATTGTAAAATTTAGCAAAAGGTGATTTTTATGAAGTTCTATTTTAGCAAAGATACTTCAACAGTAAATTCAAGATTTGTAATTTATGATGAACTTGGTCATGTAAAGTGCTATGTGCTAAGGGACTATAGCCATTCATATTGGAATCTTGTTATTACAGACATTAGCTTTAATAAGCTGTGTACAATTAATTCTGTACCATTGCCATTTATGAAAGCCTTTACAATTAAGAATAATAATAGTACCATCAGACTTGTTTTTAACAAAAATAAGTTTAGACCAATGTGCTATTATTACGGTATCAGTTGGAGAATTTGTGGCGATATTCTTGGTAAAAATTTTGAAATTAGAGATACAGATAACTCAGTTCTCTTAACTCATTACAAGAAATGGGCAGATTTATCAAAAGGCTATGAAATCAATATAACCGATAATGGAAGAGAAGTTTTTCTCCTAGCATCAGTTGTATGTGTTCATTTAATAGAAACAAACGAAAAGAAACAATTAGTAAAAGTGTGAGGTATTATTATGAATAAGTTACTTAAATTATTATCCGAAAATTCAAAATATACAACATCAGAACTTGCGTTAATTCTAAGTGAGCCTGAAGACTATATTAAGGCTCAAATTAAGGAATATGAAGAAAAAGGTATCATCAAAGGTTACAAGGCAGTTGTAAACTGGGAAAAGCTAGAAGACAAAGATGTTTCTGCTATTATTGAAGTTAAGGTTGCTCCTGAACCAGAAACAGGCTTTGACAAGATTGCAGAGAAGATTATGGCTTTTGATGAAGTTGAAACAGTAAACCTAATAGCAGGTACTTATGACCTTTCTCTAGTTGTTACAGGTAAGACTATGAATGATGTTGCATCATTTGTTAGCAGAAGACTATCACCTTTAGCAAATGTTCTATCATGCCAAACTAACTTTATCCTAAAGAATTACAAAGAGGGTGGCGTTATTATGGCAGAAACTATTGAAGAAGAAGATAAAAGGAGCCTTGTATTATAATGGATTATTCAAAGGTACTCAACAGTAAAATCGTTTCTGTTAAGCCATCAGGTATCAGAAAGTTCTTTGATATTGCTGCTGAGATGGACAATGTTATTTCTCTTTCAGTAGGTGAACCTGATTTTAAGACACCTTGGCATGTTAGAGAAGAAGGTATCTCTTCACTACAACTGGGCAAAACTTGGTATACACCAAACAGAGGTTTGTCTATTTTAAGAGATGAAATTACTAAGTATATTGACCGTAGATTCGGTATTAAATATGAACCACTTTCACAGGTACTTGTTACTGTTGGTGGTAGTGAAGCTATTGATGTAGCGATTCGTTGTTTAGCAGGTCCGGGAGATGAAGTTATCATTCCTCAACCATCATTTGTATGTTATGAACCACTAACAGAAATGGCAGGTGCTACTCCTGTACTAATGGATACTAAGGTTGAGAATGAATTTAGAATTGTTCCTGAAGACCTAGAAAAAGCTATTACAGACAAAACAAAACTACTTATTCTTCCTTATCCTAATAACCCAACCGGTGGTATTATGGAAAAGAAAGACCTAGAAGCAATTGCTGAAGTTATCAAGAAACATAACCTAATGGTTCTTTCTGATGAAATCTATGCAGAACTTACATATACAAAGGCAAAACATACTTCAATTGCCAGTATTGACGGTATGTATGAAAGAACTATTGTTGTTAATGGTTTCAGTAAAACATATGCAATGACAGGCTGGAGACTTGGTTATGCACTTGGTCCTAAGGAAATTATTTCCCAAATGACTAAGCTACATCAGTTCTGTATTATGAGTGCTCCAACAACTGCACAGTATGCTGCTATTGAGGCTCTTCGTCATGGTGATGATGATATTGAAAGTATGAAAGATGAATATGAAATGCGTAAGCATTTTATTGTAGGTTCATTTGATAAACTGGGACTTGACTGCTTTGAACCAAAGGGTGCTTTCTACTGTTTCCCTTGTATCAAGAGTACAGGCCTTTCATCAGAAGAATTCTGCACCAGACTCATTAAAGAAAAGCACGTTGCAGTTGTTCCTGGTAATGCTTTCGGTGAATGTGGTGAGGGCTTTATCAGAGTTTCTTACTGCAATAGCCTAAAGAATATTGCTGAAGCTATGAGAAGAATTGAAGAATTCCTAGTGGAGTTAAAAGATGGAAATAAAGGTTAATGCACCGGCAAAAGTAAATCTTGCAGTTGATGTACTTGGCAGAAGACCTGACGGTTATCATTTTGTCAGTTTGGTGTTACAAGCAATTTCTTTAAGTGATACAATAACTATCACTACAACAGATACTAAAGAAATTACAGTTACTTGTAACGACAGTAATGTGCCAACTGACAAGACAAATATTGTGTATAAATCAGCAGAAAGATTTTTCAGATATACTAAGGTTGAGAATGAAGGTATCAATATCGATATTCACAAGGTTGTACCTTCACAAGCAGGTCTTGGTGGTGGTAGCTCAGATGGTGCTGCCACTGTAATGGGACTTAATAAGCTATATAACACCAGACTAAAGGATAAAGATATGGAAGAAATTTGTTCTTATATTGGAGCAGATGTGCCATTCTTTATTAATGGTGGTACTCAACTTGCAACAGGTATCGGTACAGATATGGAGAAACTCCATTCTATGCCTGAATGTACAATTGTAATTTGTAAGCCTGATGTAAATGTATCCACTAAAGAGGCTTATGACGCTATTGATGCACAACCACCTAAACAGTTTAAATATTCCGATGAACTTATCAAGGGCATCTATATGCGTAGTTTAAATTCAGTTTGTACTTCAATGTACAATGACTTTGATGTTTTTCTTGATATTAAGGAAGTTAACGATATTAAGAAATTAATGTACAAACTAAAGGCTAACGGTGCTTGTATGAGTGGTTCAGGCTCAGCAGTTTTTGGTGTGTTTAAAAAAGAAAAGAATGCTATTAAGTGTGTAGAAAAGTTAAAAGAAACATACCCACAGACATTCTTATGCAAACCAATTAAGATTGGTTGTTCAATTATAACTGAATAAAATTTATAAACCTGTCCATATTCTAATTGAAGGGCAGGTTTTGTATTATGAAAATATTATTAAAATCATTATCATTAGGTTTAATCTTATCAGTAATTTTTTCTTTAATTCCTTTTACTGCACAATGTAAGTCACTTGAGAAAGATATTTTTAGGTTACATATCCTAGCAAATTCCGACTTAGAAAGTGACCAAGAATTAAAATTAAAAGTTAGAGATAAGATTCTTTCCTATACAGAAGATTTGTACAAAGATTGTGAAACTAAGGAAGATACTATAAAGGTAACAGAAAATAACCTTGTCAACATCCTAAATGTAGCACAGAAAGAAGTGTATAACTTAGGTTACAACTACAAGGTAAAAGGTGAAATTACAAATATGTATTTCAATACAAGACAGTATGGAAAATTTACTGTACCATCAGGTTTTTATGATGCATTGCGTATAACTATAGGTAAGGGGAAAGGTCACAATTGGTGGTGTGTAATGTACCCATCATTCTGTTTAGGTGAAAGCAGTGATTTGGAAAATTCCAATTTAACTGATGATGAAAAGACTTTGATTTCTGATAATGATAATTATAAAATAAAGTTTCAAGTAGTAGAGTGGTTTGAAAAAGTAAAATCATTTTTTAAATAATTTGAAGTTTTTTAAATTAAGATATAAGTCCCATTTTTGGGACAGTAGATGTGTTATAATATTTATGGTGATGTAAATGCTAAATATAATTAAAGGCGAAAGTGGTTCAGGCAAAACCACTTACATAACAAATCTTCTTGCCAATATGGTAAAAAACGGTGAGAAAAATATTTTATATATTGTACCTGACCAAAGTTCCTTTGATACCCAGAGAACTTTCCTGGATTTATTAGGACCAAAGGACTCTCTGAATATAAATGTACAAGGTTTTACAGGTCTGTGTGATTATATATTTTCAGTAAACGGTTCAAGTGGCAAAATCCCACTTGATGATGGTGGTAAGGCAATTATTATGTCTTTGGCAATTGATGAATGTCAAGACAATTTGCCTCTATTTTCCCATACAAAAAATAAAAATGAACTTATAAATTTAATGCTTTCAGCAGTCAGTGAATACAAAACTTGCAATATTACAAGTGAAAAAATCCTTGAAACTGCAAGTGAAATTGAGGATGAAACCCTCAGAACAAAGCTAAAAGAAACTTGCCTAATTCGTGATACTTTTGATGCATTGGTTAGCGAAAGTTATGTTGATCCTGATGACTATATTACCCAAGGCTATAATTCTTTATTAGAAAATAATATTTTTAACGATTACATTATTGCACTTGACTCCTTTAGTGGTTTTACAAATGTAGAACTTGAATTTCTATCAAAATTAATGGTAGATGCTAAGGACTTTTACATAACTGTAAATACCGATTCAACCAACAACAATGAACTGTTCTTTACAACTGAAAGAACTGTAAATCAGCTAAAAAAGATTGCCAGAGATAATGATGTGAAAATTGCCTCTCCAATAGTTTTAGCAGAAAATCATAGGTTTGAAACAAGTGAACTTATACCAATTCTAAAGAATGTTTATCGAATTGAAAAGACTTCCCTTGACCAAGGAACTAATAATATTATTCTGTATGAAAGCAAAAATAAATATACAGAATGTGATTTTGTAGCCAGAAATATCAGAGAATTGATTATTGACAATGACTATACATATCAGGATATTGCAGTTATTTACAGACAAGATAATTCCTATGATGGCATTATTGACAGTGTTTTTGATAAGTATAACATTCCTTATTTTATGGATAAGGAGGAAGATATTTTCACAAAACCACTAATAAAATTAGTCTCCTCAATCCTAGAAACAATTAATAATTCTTATCAGAGGGAAAATGTACTAAATATCCTAAAGTCAGGATTAATGACGTTTACTTCAGAAGAAATTTCTTTATTCGAAAATTATATACTAATGTGGGATATTAAGGGTAGTAACTTTAAAAATGACTTTGTAGATAATCCACAAGGTTTAGTGTCTGACTTTAGTGATGATGACAGAAAGACACTTGAAATTATCAATAAAGTAAGACAAGGTGTTATTAACCCTTTAGTAGATTTTCAGTTAAAATCAAAGGATACTACTGCCACAACTATAACTAAGAATTTGTATAACCTACTTCTAAATTACAACATTCCGGAAAGTATAGTTTCAATGTGTGAAACTTTAGAGGAAAGTGGAAACCTACCTTTGTCAGAAGAACAAAGAAGATTATGGGAAATTCTAATGAATATCCTTGATAAAATGATAAATCTACTTTCCGATAAAAAACTTTCTTTAAAAGAATATACAGAACTGCTGATGCTACAATTCAACAACAGTACAATTGCATTTATCCCAAAAGCAATGGATGAAGTTGTTGTTTCAGGTGTTGAGAGAGTTCGTATGCCACAGAAAAAGGCAGTTTTCGTAATAGGTTGTAACGAAGGTATTTTCCCACAAGTGCCATCAGCTAACGGTGTTTTTACAGATAGTGAAAGAAAGATTTTGCTTGAAAAAGGTATGGAAGTCAATGACTCGGTAGATGAACTTAATTATAAGGAAATGTACCTTGCTTACTATGCATTAACTTTACCATCACATAAATTATTTGTAAGCTACTCAACAAGTAACTTGCAAGGAGAACTCTTAACACCATCATCATTAGTAAGAGAAGTGAAAGAAATTTATCCAAAGGTAACTGCCCTTAGTGATTATTCATTAACTGCAGATGATATGTTGTGGAGCAAGAATTCTGCTTTTCAATTTGTAGCAAATAACATTAAGTCCAACAGTATTACAGAAAAAACCTTGGAAAATTATTTTTCTCAAGAAGAAAATTACAAAGAAAAAATTGCTACAATTAAAGACACTTTACAGGATAATCCTATCCAAATTAAAGATGAAAATATTGCAGAAAAATTATTCGGCAAAGATTTATTTCTTTCAGCCTCTCAAGTAGAAACTTATCACTTGTGTAAGTTTAAATATTTCTGTCAATATGGTCTAAAGGCTGAGGAAAGAAAAAAAGCAGAAATAGATTCTTTACAGTATGGTACTTTAACCCACTATTTATTGGAAAGATTTTTAAGAGAATATAAGAAAACCGACTTTGAATCTCTAAGCAATGAGGATATAGCAAAGATAATTTCTCAGTATCTAAACGACTATGCAGTGGAAGAATTAGGTGGAATAGACAACAAACCGGCAAGGTTTAAGTATCTGTTTTATAGAATTCAGGACAATGCAATTAAGCTACTGATTCATATTATAAAGGAACTTTCTCAAAGTGAATTTGTACCAACTGCATTTGAATTAAATGTAGGTAAGGATATACCGGCCTATAATCTGACCCTTGATGATAGCTCAACACTTTCTGTCAGAGGCTCAGTGGATAGAGTAGATGTAATGGATAAAAACGGTGAAAAGTATATAAGAGTAATTGACTACAAAACCGGTTCAAAAACCTTTAAAATCGGTGACATTATGTATGGCCTTAACTTGCAAATGCTTATTTACCTTTCTGCAATTAAGGCAAACGGTAAGGATTATTTTGGTGATAATATAGTGCCTTGTGGTGTGCTTTATCAACCGGCTAAGGCTAAGTTTGTTTCTTCTGATGACAAAAATGATTCAGAAAAAAATCTAAATGAATTTGACAAAAACTTGCGTATGAACGGTATTATCCTAAATAATGATTCTGTAATTATCGGTATGGATAGTACAGAGAAAGCCAAGTATATACCGGTGAAAAAGTCCTCAAGGGGTGGATATACTGGTGCTGATTATCTTTATGACCTATCAGAACTTGGCAAGATTTTCAAGAACATTGATGACACCTTAACAGAAATGGCAAAGACACTTCATAAGGGAAATATTGAATACAACCCAACCAAAGATTTTACTTCTGCAAGTGATAATTATGATGCTTGTAAATACTGTCCTTACCTTTCAATTTGTGGATATGAGGACGGTAAAAATTGCAGAAATATTGCAAAGTTATCCAGAAAAGAAGTAATGAAAATGCTACAAGAGGAGGAAGAAGAAAATGCCTAATTGGACACAAAATCAGCAAAATGCTATACATTCAACTAACGGTTCTATTCTTGTTTCTGCCTCAGCAGGTTCAGGTAAAACAGCAGTACTTGTTGAAAGAGTAATCAGCAGAATTACCGACAAAAAGAACCCAACACCGGCAGACAGAATGTTAGTTGTTACCTACACAAAAGCAGCAGCTGCCGAAATGAAAGAAAGAATCATTGCAAGACTTTATGATTTAATCAAAGCAAATCCATATGACTCCCATTTGCGTTATCAGCAACTAAAGCTACAGAATGCCCATATCTCAACAATTCATTCATTTTGTAGCCAATTAGTTAGGGAAAATTTTTATAGTCTAGGTGTTAGCAAAGACTTTAGAATTGCCGATGATGGGGAACTTTCTGTACTAAAGAATGACGCTATTGATGATGTTTTTGATACTCTTTATTCTAAAGAAAATAATTTATCATTCCTAAATATTGTAGAGGCTTTTTCCGACAATAAGGACGATAAAGCACTAAAGCAAGTTGTGTTTAAACTATATGAATTTTTGCGTTCACATCCTTTTCCACATACATGGCTTGAAGAAAAACTTTCTTATTACAATAGTGATATTGATATTTCCACTTCAATATGGGCAGAAATTATTTTTAAGTATTCTTATCAAGCACTTGCTTATGGAATTTCTTTAGTTGAAAGTAACCTTGAACTTTCTGCAACTGATGAAAAGTTAAAGTCAGCTTTAACAACTGCACTTACAGAAGATAAAATGACTATAACCGGTATTATGTCAGCTATTGAGGACAGAAAATGGGATGATGCTTATAAATTAGTTTCTGAATGTTCCTTTGGCAGATTCCCAAGTGTCAGAGGTTATAAGGATAACCCAACAAAAATAAAAATCAGTGAAAATCGTGATAAATACAAAAAAATAGTTTCTGATTTATCAAAGTATTTTATCTACGATGAAGAAAGTTGTAAGGCTGATTTAGATTTACTGAAACCTGTAGTAGAAGAAATGTTCAATACAGTTCTTTTGTTTGACCATAAATTCCAAGAGCTTAAAAAACTAAAGAACATTCTTGATTATAGTGACCTTGAACATTATACTCTTAAATTACTTGTAAAAGAGAAAGACGGTAAGGTAGTGCTAACAGAAATGGCACATAAAATTGCATCTCAGTTTGACGAAGTAATGGTTGATGAATACCAAGATGCAAATGAAGTTCAGGATATTATCTTTAAAGCAGTATCAAATGAGGAAGAGGACTTGTTTGTTGTAGGTGATGTAAAGCAAAGTATCTATTCTTTTAGACAAGCTATGCCTAAAATCTTTATTGACAGAAAAGAGAAATATCCTCTTTATGTAGCAGAAAAGGACAATTACCCTGGCAGAATAGTTCTTGAAAAGAATTTTAGATCCAGAAAAGAAATCACAGATTCAGTTAACTTTGTTTTTGACTCAATAATGTCTAAGGATTGTGGTGACATTGAATATAATGAGGAAGAAACTTTAGTTTGTGGTGCAACTTATAATGATACTGATGAAACCAAAGTTTCTCTTAACCTTATTGATATGGATTATGAAGAAGAAACCGATAAGTGTATTGTAGAGGCTGACTTTATAGCAAAAGAAATTTTCCGTATCAAATCCCGGAGAAGTGTTTATGATAAAGGAGATTTAAGACCTGCTAATGACGGTGACTTTGCAATTCTTCTTAGAAGTGCAAATAAATATGCCCATATTTATGTTAACAGATTGAAAATGTGGGGTATTCAAGCCACTTCAACAGTTAGCGAAAGCTTCCTACAAAATCGTGAAATTGTTATTATAACAAATCTACTTAGAATTATTGATAACCCATTACAAGATATTCCTTTGCTTTCTGTAATGGCAAGTCCTTTATATGGATTTACAGGTGATGAACTAGCCTTAATGCGAACAGAAGACAGGAAGAAAAGAATTTATAATTCACTTGTAACCTTTGCAGAAAATGGCAGTGAAAAGGCAAAGAGATTGCTTGAAGATTTAGACAGATTTCGTACATATGCAGTAACAATGCCTGTACATACTTTACTTGACAGAATTTTTGAAGAAACTTTCTATACTTCAATTTTTGATGGTGTATCTGAAACAGATGTGCCATACAACAATATTCTTCTATTTAAAGAATATGCAACAAATTATGAGTCAAGTGGCTACAAGGGACTATCAGCATTTGTAACTTATATTGATAACCTTGTTAAGCAAGAAAGTGACCTAAATGCCAGTAAAACAGGTGAAGACAGTGACCTAAACGCAGTAAAGATTATGAGTATCCATGGTAGTAAAGGTCTTGAATTTCCATTTGTATTCTTAGCGAATACTACAAGAAAGTTTGTCAGCGACTCTAACGACAATGTACTTATTCATAAGGACTTAGGTTTCTCGCTAAAAGCTAAAGATTATGAAAATTCAATCCGATACAACACCTTGCCAAAGGTTGCAACTTCTATTGAAATTAAAAACAGTGAAAAATCTGAGGAATTAAGAGTACTTTATGTTGCCTTAACAAGAGCAAGGGAAGAACTTCATATGATTTGCACAGAAAAGAATATGGCGAATTATATTGGTAAAATGGGTTCATATATTTCTAATACTGAGAAAATCTCACCATATGCAGTATCCTCAGCTAACAAAATTTCTGATTGGTTAATTATGTGTGGACTTATCCAAACAGATGGCAGTGAACTTAGAAAAATTGCAGATATTAACCATTTCTCTAAATTCAAACCTTGTCCTAAGTGGGATATTAAGTATATTAAAGGTGTGAATAGTGAGGAAAAAGTTCAGGAAGAATGTGACACTACTACTACCCAAGATACAGAAGTAACCGATGATTATATTGATACTATTATCAAAGACAGACTTGAGTATAAGTACAAGAATGAAGGTATCAATGCTATCCCAACAAAAGTTGCAGTATCTGATATTAGTCACAATATTTCTAAGGAAAGATTTAAGAAAGTCCTTGCACGACCTGACTTTATGTCCGAAAAGTCAATGACACCAACTGAAAGAGGTACAGCAGTACATTCAGCTTTACAGTATATTGACTTTAAAAATGCAAGAAATGACTTTGACGGTGAAATAGAAAGATTAGTTACAAAAGGCTTTATTACAAAAAGACAAGGTGAAGTCCTTGACCGTAAAAAGTTACTTAACCTTGTAAATTCACCTTTAACAGATAGAATTGTAAATTCCGAAAAAGTATATCGTGAGTTTAAGTTCTATACAAAAATCTTAGCAAAAGATGCATTAGAAAATGTACCTGATAATTTTTCAGACCAAAAAATTATCCTACAAGGTGCAGTTGACTTAGCATTTGTAGAAGATAATACACTTGTAATTGTTGACTACAAAACCGATAGAATTAAAGATGTTTCAGAACTAAAGGAACTGTATTCTCAGCAACTTTTACTTTACAAAAACGCTATGGAACAGTGTACTCCATACAAAGTTTCTAAATGCATAATCTATTCAATCACCTTAGGTGAATTTGTAGAAGTGTAGGTGATTTTATGAGTAAAATTCTTATTTTAGTGGGTAGCGTTAGGAAAAATGGCAATACAGAACTTTTAGCAAATGCCTTTAAACAAGGTGCAGAAAAGCACAATTCTGTGGAAATTATTTCAGTAGCAGACTACAAAATTAATCCTTGTGTAGGTTGCGAATATTGCCAAAATAGTGACGGTAATGTTTGTGTACAAAATGATGATATGAAAATTATCTATGAAAAACTGAAAGAATGTGACACATTGGTTATTGCATCACCGGTGTATTTTTACGGAATTTCTGCCCAATTGAAAGCACTAATCGACAGACTACACACACCAATGAGAAATACTTTTTCTGTTAAGAATATGGCTTTGCTATTAGTAGCCGGTGCATCACTTCCACAAGTTTTTGACTCAATCTTAGTTCAGTATAACCTTGTGCTTAGTTACTTTAAACTTAATGACTTAGGCAAGGTTCTAGTAACAGATGTTAGACAGAAAGGTGCTATCAAAGATAACAAAGCCCTACTTGATGCATATAATTTAGGTATGTCAATAAATTAAATTTGTAGTGATTAATTAATACCAATCACAAAACGCAATAATAATTAATTCCAAATCACAATAGTGAATCATAAATCTCAATAATTAATCATAAATTACAATAGTTTGTAAACAAAAAGCTCCCAATCGGGAGCTTTTTTCATTCTGTTATAAATCAGTTTTTTATTAAATTTTGTGTCAAGTTTAGTTAGATAAATTTGGGTTTGTAGGGCTAGAACTTGCCTTGTTATGTGGTAGATATTTAGAATTAGTAGAAACCATCCAG
>ERZ773224.1707-NODE-1707-length-25846-cov-5.481098_pt1 | contig 25846 bp, 24 predicted proteins | sample MGYA00580526_ERZ773224 | MGnify/ENA primary metagenome ERZ773224 (study PRJEB29015, sample SAMEA2737743) | human gut metagenome | biome: human gut; feature: human-associated habitat; material: faeces | place: China | collected 2012 ... | reverse complement strand
TGAAATTCCCGTTTGTGTCTATCCGCACTAATGCCCTAGTGGTCGCTCCGTTCGCCGGAGCGTGGATTGAAATTTGCCCTGTGAGCCGAGATCACTCAGGATGCATCTTGTCGCTCCGTTCGCCGGAGCGTGGATTGAAATACACACGTATTACATAGACTATCATCTATTAACGTCGCTCCGTTCGCCGGAGCGTGGATTGAAATATCCATGATTTTTATATTGTGCCAGTCGCTACTGTCGCTCCGTTCGCCGGAGCGTGGATTGAAATAAGAAAGTTTTGTTGCCAACAATCTTCCGGAACGTCGCTCCGTTCGCCGGAGCGTGGATTGAAATATCGAACACAAAGAGCGTTACATCATCTTCATCCGTCGCTCCGTTCGCCGGAGCGTGGATTGAAATATTCTGCGCGGCTAACTCTTTTGCATACGTGGTCGTCGCTCCGTTCGCCGGAGCGTGGATTGAAATATGTCTGCCCTGTCAAGGCACGGCAAGCCTTTAGGTCGCTCCGTTCGCCGGAGCGTGGATTGAAATAACTTGTCCCATGAGATAAGCAAAGTTATTGCCAGTCGCTCCGTTCGCCGGAGCGTGGATTGAAATACTAATTAACCTACATAAATCTTCAAATCCTTTTGTCGCTCCGTTCGCCGGAGCGTGGATTGAAATAACACTATGTCCGTGTTAGGTGTGTAGGCTGTCGTCGCTCCGTTCGCCGGAGCGTGGATTGAAATAATATCATGCTGTTACCTCCTGATCTCCTAAAAAGTCGCTCCGTTCGCCGGAGCGTGGATTGAAATTATAGCTATAAGCATAAGCGCATTGTAGCAGTCCGTCGCTCCGTTCGCCGGAGCGTGGATTGAAATAATACTTCAGCAGTATCTGGATTCTTCATTTTGGTCGCTCCGTTCGCCGGAGCGTGGATTGAAATTGGAATTTAATCCCAACAAGGTAGATGCAGATATAGTCGCTCCGTTCGCCGGAGCGTGGATTGAAATGATTATGTGGATTACATCCATATCGCCGGGATATGGTCGCTCCGTTCGCCGGAGCGTGGATTGAAATCTCCAGAGACATAACCTCTACCTGTCTGCATTTATGGTCGCTCCGTTCGCCGGAGCGTGGATTGAAATTGAATTTTACGCAGCAAGCGTATAAGCTCTTCCATGTCGCTCCGTTCGCCGGAGCGTGGATTGAAATTCAAACATGCCTCTCTCTTACATCGTGTTCTCGAAGTCGCTCCGTTCGCCGGAGCGTGGATTGAAATCGAACACCTTGTTGCGGTAAGCCGTTATCATGTGTCGCTCCGTTCGCCGGAGCGTGGATTGAAATTGAGTAACCTGCAGTCTAACTCATATGCAACTGGTCGCTCCGTTCGCCGGAGCGTGGATTGAAATATTACTGAACATCTGTTTGTTACGTTATTATTGGTCGCTCCGTTCGTCGGAGCGTGGATTGAAATGACCAGAGCGGTCAGAGCCTGCGCCCTGGTTTCAGTCGCTCCGTTCGTCGGAGCGTGGATTGAAATATGATTGTCTGGGGCTTAAGCTCCTGTATTTCAGTCGCTCCGTTCGTCGGAGCGTGGATTGAAATAGAATTTATTGTGAAACCAAATATAATCCATTACGTCGCTCCGTTCGTCGGAGTGTGGATTGAAATCATGGATGACCTGTCAAGGCACGGCAAGCCTTTGTCGCTCCGTTCGTCGGAGCGTGGATTGAAATTCATGTGAAGTTGTATATAGTTCTGATATTCGTGTCGCTCCGTTCGTCGGAGCGTGGATTGAAATATAATACAATTATACACCATTTACAGTGTATAATCGTCGCTCCGTTCGTCGGAGCGTGGATTGAAATTTATGCTGTGGAACCATGCCGGTATATTGCTCAGTCGCTCCGTTCGCCGGAGCGTGGATTGAAATAAAGTAAACAAGTCAAAAGTAAAATAACGAACAATCGCTCCGTTCGCCGGAGCGTGGATTGAAATCACAAATATGATGGTTTGTCTGTATGGTCAGAGGGTCGCTCCGTTCGCCGGAGCGTGGATTGAAATATCATAATCTAATGAAAATTGCTCCTTTGTTTTGTCGCTCCGTTCGCCGGAGCGTGGATTGAAATGTTCGTCAATTACCAGATAAACCCTGTGTTCCCTGAGTCGCTCCGTTCGCCGGAGCGTGGATTGAAATGAGCTTGTAGATGTGATCCTGACAAAGTTGTCAGACGTCGCTCCGTTCGCCGGAGCGTGGATTGAAATCATCAGGGAATCAAGATCGCCGTAACTGGTAGAAGTCGCTCCGTTCGCCGGAGCGTGGATTGAAATGATAAAGACTATCATGCATACGATACAAGCGCGGTCGCTCCGTTCGCCGGAGCGTGGATTGAAATCAACTGAAATGACCGGGATTTACCAAAGCTTGAAGGTCGCTCCGTTCGTCGGAGCATGGATTGAAATCTCATATTGCGTTTTTCTCTTGCTCTTGAATATAGTCGCTTCGTTCGCCGGAGCGTGGATTGAAATGGTCGTATGTCGTCAAGAATCAGACAGTCTTGACCGTCGCTCCGTTCGCCGGAGCGTGGATTGAAATAAAGAAAACAGCAAATGAGCAAGGAGCACGCTGTCGCTCCGTTCGCCGGAGCGTGGATTGAAATTGGATGTACTTCAGTGGCTTGATGCTGGTCTTCTGTCGCTCCGTTTGCCGGAGCGTGGATTGCGTTTACAAACGAGGTGCCAGGTGCAAATGAACCAGATATTAACAAAATATGAATAAGTATGTTCAGCGTGCACATGACACCGAGAATTACAGGCGATGTAGTGCATATCTAAAGTGCAAATTTACAAGACCGCTGGACAACTAAATCATTGATAAACAGTGAGGATTTAAGCGTGCGTGATAATACAAATACTTTAAAATCCGCCATTTATGGTCTTGCCGTAGGCGATGCGTTGGGCGTCCCGTATGAATTTAAATTCAGGGGCGCATTTGAGTGCACAGATATGATAGGCTATGGTACGCACAATCAACCGGAGGGAACCTGGTCGGATGATACCAGTATGGCGCTTGCCACTTGCGCCAGTATCAAAGCGTGTGGCAGAGTTGATGTGGATGACATCAGAGATAGATTCCGCAGGTGGCTAAAAGAAGGAGCATATTCTTGTAAATGGTGTGCCGCTTGCAGAGGCAATAATGGAATATGTACCGGAAGGTTCAAAGCTATCGGCAGCTATTGGAATAGAGAATATGGTTAACAGTTTATTCGTAGGATCTTCGTGGTACGTTGTTGATACATTTGTGGCGGCTATGTGGTGCCTGCTTACGACGGATAACTACAGGGATTGTGTGCTTAAGGCGGTGAATCTGGGCAGCGATACGGATACGACAGCAGCGGTAGCTGGGCAACTTGCGGGAATAATGTATGGACTTGAAGGTATACCAGATGAGTGGCTGTCAAAGATGAAGTCAATGGACATGATAGATCAAGAATTATTTTCTTCGCTCCAATAATTGCAATTCCACGTCTCTGAGAATATAGCATCATTGAAAAGCTTCATAAAAACAGATATAATGATTAACAACGGCCTATCACATCAAACAAAGAGTTGTGACGGGCTTTATCTTTAAAGGATAAAGGAGATACATAGAAAATGGCAGATTTTAAATATGAAATAGTGGAGCACATAGGAGTAATCTCGGAAAGTGCAAAGGGATGGACTAAGGAACTTAATAAGATATCGTGGAACGGTGGCACACCGAAGTATGATATCAGAGAGTGGGCACCGGAGCATGAGAAGATGGGTAAGGGTGTGACACTTACAGAAGAGGAGGCGTCTAAATTAAAGTCGTTGCTGTAGAGACAGCACGAGAAAGGACTAGGTCAATGAAGATATTTGTTGATGCTGACGCGTGTCCGGTGATTAATATAGTTGAAGACATAGCAACAAAATACAACATCCCGGTAACGCTTCTATGCGATACGAACCATGTCCTTACATCTGATTACAGTGAGGTTATCGTGGTCGGTGCCGGAGCGGATGCGGTGGATTACAAGCTGATAAGCATTTGCCATAGAGGTGATATAGTTGTTACTCAGGATTATGGCGTGGCTGCGATGGCGCTGGGAAAAGGTGCATTTGCAATACATCAATCGGGTAAATGGTATACAAATGAGAATATCGATCAGATGCTTATGGAGAGGCATCTGAACAAAAAAGCGAGAAGGGCGTCAAGCCGGAATCATATCAAAGGACCACGGAAGAGAACCGATGAAGATGATCAGAGATTTGCGGAGTCATTTGAGAAGCTGCTGCGAAAGGCAAATAATCAGTAGATACATATGAAAGTGGAGGGGTATTCGAACCCTCACCACACATAAACCGGAAGAGGTCAGATTTTAATGGATGATAAAAATACAAACAGAACAATAGAATACTACAACACACATGCTGACAGGTATTCCGAGATAACCAGAAATGCAGACATGTCGGACATTTACAAACGCTTTGAGGAACATCTCAAGCCGGGCAGCAGGATCCTTGATCTTGGCTGTGGCAGTGGTCGCGACAGCAAATATTTTCTGGACAAGGGATATGATGTCGTATCTCTGGATGCGTCTGAAACAATGTGTAAGAAGACATATGAGCTCACGGGAAGACCTGCTTTGAATATGCGTATCGAGGACATAAACTGCGAAAATGAATTTGATGCGGTGTGGGCATGTGCCTCGATGCTCCATGTTGACAAGGGCGATATGATCAAGATCTTTGCGAAGGTTATGAAAGCGCTTAAGATTGGCGGTGTATTCTATGCTTCGTGGAAGTATGGAAAGGGTGAGCAGACGCGGGATGATGGAAGAACATTTGCCAATTATACCGAGACAAAGGTTTGTGATATGGTGTATTCGGTTTCTGGCGCGGCCCTTGAGGATGTATGGACGAGTCAGGATGTGAGACCTGACAGGACAGGTCAGGGACATTTGTGGGTAAATGTTCTGGTGAAGAAGACCAGAGTTGTCATAACTGAGAAGGAGTTCCTGAATATTTTCTGGAAACAATACCAGATCATTGAGAAGGATGTACGGATCAGTTCTGAGTATGTGGATATCCACAAGAGCAATTTCTCGACATTTTCAAGCAGATACATAAATATGTTCTTGAATATCTGCAGCAATATAGACTCTCTGATAGAGATATATTGCAAGATAGTCGAGGAGGATGATTACAGGAAGAAGTACAGTATACATGACAGGCTTACTCCTGTGCTTAGAAAATTCCCGGATATCCGGCTGGATGCGGTGAGGACGATAGATACTTTTGAGGATATTGAGCTGAAACCGTTCAGTGCGTTTATGGGTGACCGGATCGCAGATTGGTGGAATGACTATAATCTGGTAAAACATGCCAGAAGTGACAGGAACGAGAAGACTGGAATGTATAATTTCCAGCGGGCAAATCAGAAGAATGTGCTGACGGCGATGGCAGCGTATTTTATCGTGTGCAACCGTATATATGAGGAGATATGCGAGATCTCAGCAACACCGAAGAGGCTTCTCAAGTCAAAAATATTCCTGTATGTGAAGAATGGTGAGTAGATAAGGAAAGGTAATAGACCATGGTAAAACAGATAGTAAGAGACCAGATGTTTCTTAGCCAGAAGTCATCTCCGATGACACCTATGGATGCGGGGATCATTGCAGATATGCAGGACACATTAGCGGCAAATCAGGCGAGGTGCGTCGGCATGGCGGGCAACATGATCGGATATAAGAAGAGGATAATCATCGTCAGTATGGGATTTGCCAATGTTGTCATGCTGAACCCGGTTCTTCTGTCAAAGTCGGGGGCTTACGAGACAGAGGAGGGATGTCTGTCTCTGGACGGCACGAGAAAGGTGACAAGGTATAGAGACATAGAAGTGGAGTTTCAGGATGCATCATTTAAGAAAAAGAGAATGAAGTTCAATGGATACGTTGCCCAGATAGTGCTCCATGAGATGGATCACCTTGAGGGGCGAATAATTTAGGAGAGTTTATGGAATCAAAAGACGGAGCATGGATCATGTATGGAGTTTCGGAGGATGATCCGGAGTGCCTGCACACGGTGGACGAGCTTATCGGATATATAGAGAAAGTGGGATTTCTGCCTCTTTTCCACAATGAGATACCTGGATTTTCAGTGGAGGAGCGAACCACGGAGAAATACTGGTGGAGTGAGGATGCACAGAGGGATCCTTGGGTATGGCGTGAGATCATAGCCAGAAGAGGCGATATCGCATATGGCAAATTTTTCCACAATAAGGCGGGATTTATCTCAAAGAAATGGTTCCCGTATTTTGCAAATTACAGAAGATTGGGATATGATTTCGATGCCAGATGGGATGATGAGCTTGCATCATTCAGACAGAAGAAGATCATGGATCTGTTCATGGATGACCGGATAGATGAGGAAAGCGATGCGGAATTTGCAGCAGAAAAACCGGAGAGCCTGTATGATACAGAGCTGTTATCATTTGATATCAAGAAGCTTGCCGGATTTGGCAAGGACGGCGAGAAGGGCTTTGAGGGTACGATGACACAGCTTCAGATGCAGACCTATCTGTGTGCATGCGATTTTAGAAAGCGGGTGAACAAAAAGGGGGCGGAATACGGCTGGAATGTGGCTGTGTATTCCATGCCGGAGAAACTGTGGGGATATGACCACGTGACGTCTGCATATGGTGAGAGCCCGGAGGAGTCATGGGAGAGGATAGTGAAGCATATGGATGATATCTACCCGATTGCCACAGAGAAACAGATAAAGAAAGTCTTAAAGTAGATACGATATACAGACAAGATGGCGAAAATATTTATATGTATGGAAACTGCATCAACACGATTGAAAATAGTCATGTTGGTGCAGTTTTTATGAAATAAATTGGATGGCATAGCAATTACCCCTATAGCAGTTACTCTATATGAAATATTTATTCTTTTATATAAAATTTATATGGACTTAAGGTTTACATGAACTTACATTAATTCAAAACTCTAATTCAAAACTTTACATCAAAAGTTTACACATAACATTACATATATCTTTACATATGTGTTTACATATGTTATGTTTATATGCAAGTCAGGTTATAAAGAATAATATGATGCATGCTTGAAGAGGAGAAATGATGAACACTGTATATGATGTTATTATCGTGGGAACTGGCGCTGCAGGTTTGTTCTGTGCGTTGAATTTTCCAGAGACAAAAAAAGTCTGTATTATCACAAAAAGGCGGGCTGATGAGTCTGACTCTTTTTTGGCCCAGGGCGGTATATGTATGCTGCGGGGTGAGGAAGATTACGAAGATTATTTTGAAGACACCATGAGAGCCGGCCATTATGAGAATAATAAAAAGACAGTCGATCTGATGATCAGATCATCGAATCTTGTTATCAGAGAATTGATAAGGCTTGGAGTTAGATTTGAGAGAGATGAGAGCGGAAAGCTTGCTTTCACCAAGGAGGGAGCTCATAGCCAGCCAAGAATATTGTTCCACGAAGACATTACCGGCAAAGAGATTACATCCACTTTGCTGGAGTGTGCAAAGAAGAAATCCAATATCGAGATATATGAGTATACGACTATGCTCGACATCGTATGCAATGACAATGCCTGTGGTGGCGTGGTTATAGCTGATGAGGCGAATAACATAAGCATACTTAGATCCAACAACGTTGTATTGGCGTGTGGTGGAATCGGAGGCATATATAAGAACTCAACGAATTTTGCCCATATAACAGGTGATGCCATAGCAATTGCCTTAAAACATGGAGTAGAGGTAGAAAATCTGAACTATGTGCAGATCCACCCGACGACACTGTTTAGCCGGAATAAGGGAAGAAGATTTCTGATATCTGAATCTGTGAGAGGCGAAGGCGCATGGCTTCTAAACAAGGCGGGCGAAAGGTTTACAGATGAACTTCAGCCTCGTGATGTAGTCAGCCACGCAATATGGAAACAGATGGAGATAGATGGAACGGAGCATGTATGGGAAGATCTGAGACCGCTTGGAAGAGATGTGATCTTGCAGCATTTTCCACATATATACAAGCAGTGCAAGGATGAGGGGTATGATGTGCTTGTTGAACCGATACCGGTTGTTCCGGCTCAGCATTACCACATGGGCGGAGTGAAGGCAGATCTCGCCGGAAGAACATCCATGGAAGGATTGTACGCGGTAGGAGAAGCCGGATGTAATGGAGTGCATGGCAGAAACAGGCTGGCAAGCAATTCGTTACTTGAGTCGCTTGTTTTTGCACAGAGGGCGGCAGATGATATCATGTTCAGCAGAGAGCACAGAGGCTGTGAAGAAGACAACATAGATCTGTCTGAATATGAAGATATAGATGGTTTGTTTAGAGAATATAAGAATATAGTTTTGACAGAAACGGAAAGAAGAGGCTGAGAATGAATCAGATAACAATGAAATTGAATGCGGACAAGCTTATAATGATGGCTTTACAGGAGGATATCACAAGTGAGGATGTATCCACAAATGCGGTGATGCCAAAGGCACAGAAAGGAAAAGTCGACCTGATATGCAAACAGGATGGAATCATTGCAGGACTTGATGTATATGCAAGAGTATTTACACTCTTAGATGACAGCACTGAGGTTGAGTTCTTCTGCAAAGATGGTGATGAGGTGAAGGCTGGCCAGCTTATGGGAGTTGTGACTGGCGATATCAGGGTTCTTCTCTCTGGAGAGAGGGTTGCGCTTAATTACCTGCAGCGTATGAGTGGTATAGCTACATATACTCATGAGGTTGCAGAACTTCTTAAAGGAAGCAAGACTACTCTGCTGGATACCAGAAAGACCACACCTAATTGCCGTATATTTGAGAAGTATGCAGTCAGAGTCGGCGGAGGTAGCAATCACAGATACAATTTGTCGGATGGAGTATTGCTTAAGGATAATCATATAGGCGCTGCGGGAAGTATAACCAATGCAGTGAGAATGGCAAAGGAGTATGCACCATTTGTCCGCAAGATAGAAGTTGAAGTTGAGACCCTGGATCAGGTAAAAGAGGCTGTTGAAGCGGGAGCCGATATCATTATGCTTGACAATATGACAACGGATCAGATGAGGGCTGCGATCGATTTGATCGATGGACGTGCGGAGACAGAATGTTCAGGCAATGTTACAAAAGAGAACATAGAGAGACTGATATCATTGGGAGTGGATTATATATCAAGCGGTGCGCTTACACACAGCTCACCTATAATGGATATATCGATGAAAAATCTTCATGCGGAGGAATAAAGTGAAGGCAAAAGAGAGAAGAGAAAGGATACTTGACATTGTGAAGAATTCAGATGTCCCTGTTCCGGCAAATAAGCTTGCGTCAGAATTTGATGTCAGTAGACAGATAATAGTGCAGGACATTGCAGTGATCAGGGCGGCTGATGATGGCATAATTGCAACTAACAGGGGTTATATATACAAGAATGAATCAAAATGTCAAAGAGAGTTTAAAGTAAAACACGGTTATGACAGGACTGAGGAAGAACTCACGATCATAGTTGATTATGGCGGTGTTGTAAAGAATGTAAGTATAAGTCATACGGTATACAATCGTGTTACTGCAAAGATGAATATTGCTTCCAGATACGACGTGGCAAAATTTATGAAAAAATTGGAAAACAGCCAGTCGTCCCTGCTTGGAAATGCTACGAACGGATATCATTATCATCTGATAGAGGCTCCAAGTGAAGAGATCCTGGACAACATAGAGCAGAAACTTGATGAGACAGGCTTCCTTGTCCCGTGGCAGGAGTGGGAGAAATAGCATAAAATGATTTGGAGAGAATAAAATGACGATAAAAGAGATACAGGAAGAGATAATCAGACTGAAGAAAGAGAAAGATTTCTGCATACTGGCACATGCTTATCAGGGACATGAGATTCTTGAAGTTGCAGATTATATGGGAGATTCATATGGACTTAGCGTGGAGGCGAGCAATGATTCCCGAAAAAATATAATAATGTGTGGTGTGCGTTTTATGGCGGAGACATGTAAGATATTGTCCCCTGATAAGAATGTGTACCTGCCTAACCCTGAGGCGGGATGTCCGATGGCTGAGCAGATGAATCTTGAAACGCTGAATGAGATGAAGAAGAAGTATCCGGGATATGCGGTTGTCGCCTATATAAATACGACATCTGAATTAAAAACTGCCTGTGACGTATGTGTGACATCCTCATCAGCAGTGCAGATCTGCAGCAAGCTTGATAATGACAAGATTCTTTTTATTCCAGATCCGAATCTTGGAAACTATGTTCAAAAGCAGATGCCGGAAAAGGAATTTGTATTTTTTAACGGCGGATGTCCTAGACATCTTGCGGTTACCCTAGATGATGCTTTGAAGGCAAAAGAGCTACATCCACATGCGGAGCTTCTTGTTCATCCTGAGTGCAGGCCGGATGTAGTTGCAGAGGCTGATTATGTAGGTTCAACCACAGGAATTATGGCATATGCCAGAAAGTCGGAGAAAAAAGAATTTATCATCGGTACAGAGCATAGTATTGTGGAGCATCTTCAGTATGAGTGCCATGACAAAATGTTCTATCCAATTTCTTCAAAGCTGATGTGCCATAATATGAAGCTTACTACTCTGGTTGACATATTGAATGTATTAAAGGGCACAGGTGGCGAAGAGATAGTCCTTTCTGATGAGGTGATGGAGGGAGCTTCCCGCTGCATCAACAGAATGATCGCGCTTGGATAACGATTTGCGGATGCCGGGAAATAGTATATAAACAAAGTTTTGTAATAAACATTTACTTTCAAGGCTTCATGTGATACTTGGGACCCCGACAGTGACTATTGCTTAATTATATAAATACGGTTGCTTATTAGTTCATTAAGCGACCGTATTTTTTGTACCTGTGTTATAATGTTGTAAAGGTGTATAATATTATTTGCAAATTATGATCAGCCGGACTGGCTGGAGTATAGGAGGACATGATGGGTATTGTTGAATTAAAAAATGACAGAATTGCTATTGGAGTAAATACTCACGGTGCAGAGCTTGTGAGTCTGAAGAGTAACGAGACGGATAGAGAGTATATGTGGTGCGGAGATGCGGCATATTGGGGAAGAGTTTCTCCGGTGCTGTTTCCATTTGTCGGAAAGCTTGAGAATCAGACATACAGACATGATGGAGTTACATATGAGGGTATTCCGCAGCATGGTTTTGCAAGGGACAGCGAGTTTGTGGTGGCAGAGCAGACAGAGGATACAGTGTGGTTCGAGTTGGTGAAGGACGAGAAGTGGCAGAAGAACTATCCATTTGATTTTACTCTCCGCATTGGCTACAGGCTTGAGGGCGCAGGTGTTCATGTGATGTGGACAGTGGTCAACACAGGTGCCGGAAAGCTTCATTTCTCAATCGGTGCACATCCTGCGTTTGCCTGTGATGGCGGCGTAAATGGTTATTCACTTGATATGCATACCAATAAGTCCGAGGTTGAATGTGGTCTGCTTATAGAAAGTGGTGTTCTTGGCAGCAGGACAGTTACCCATAGCCTCACGGCTGGTGTGCTGAAGCTTACCGATGAGATGTTTGACGAGGATGCCCTTATCGTTGACGGGAAGGGCATAAATACCGTGACACTCAAGGACGTATCGGATAAGCCGGTTCTTCAGCTGAAATTTGACGTTCCACAGATCGGTATATGGTCGCCTGCCAAGAAGCATGCACCATTTGTCTGCATAGAGCCTTGGTTTGGCAGATGCGACAGAGAGGGCTATGCCGGTGAACTAGAAGACCGTGAGTATTCAAACAGCCTTGAGAGTGGACATTCATTCAACAAAGAGTACGTTATAGAAGTTTTATAATAAAAGTGCCAAAAATTTAGAATTGCATATATAAAAGAAATCGAAAGTGCGGGAGCCTCTAAACAGAGATGCCCCGCACTTTTTATATACCCCATTGGGGGACGGAGGTACCTGACCCCGTGGGGACGGAGGTACCTGTCCCCTTTGTCGAAGTGGAGATATTATAGAAAATACCGCTTGACACATAATACTATGCGTTGTATAGTATACCACGTTAGGAGGTATAGCGATGGACACACAATTAAAAAGAGGAATGTTGGATGTATGTGTGCTGGCAGCCATAAAGGACGAGGATTCATATGGATACCAGATTATCAAAGATATGAAACCATATGTGACCATATCTGAATCAACACTTTATCCCATACTCAGGAGACTTGAAGCTGGCGCTTTCCTGAATGTGTATTCTGTGGAGCATAATGGCAGACTAAGAAAGTATTACCATATAACAGATGCCGGAAGGGCGAGGATAGAAGAGTTCAAAGAAGAGTGGAAGGAATTGGAATCTATATATCAGTTCATAGTGAAGGAGGATGAAGCAGATGAATAAGCAGGAATATCTGACGGCCATAAGGGAGAAGATCAAGGCCATGCCGGCTGAGGATATAGAGAGATTTACAGATTATTATAGTGAGATGATCGATGACAGGATCGAGGATGGACTTTCCGAGGATGATGCTGTCGCAGATATGGTGTCGCCGGATGATGCGGTAGAACAGATACTCTCGGATATGCCTCTTGCAAAGATCGTCAAAGAGAAGATAAAGCCAAAGCATGAGCTCAAAGCTTGGGAGGTTATCCTTATAATTCTCGGATCGCCGGTATGGATACCGCTTCTCATAACCGCAGCGGTGCTTTTATTAACACTTTGGATAGTAGCATTTACACTGCTTGTGTCATTTTATGTGGTCGTGCTCAGTTTTGTAGTGGCAGGGATATGCGGAATAGTGAGTGTAATCCCACTGTTCATAGCCCATTGCCCATATGCAGCTTTTCTTATGCTTGGGGCAGCGCTTATCGGTACAGGGATAGCAATACTTTTCATTGTGTCGGTAAAACCTGTTACAGTGGGCATATTCAAGGTGTGCAAGGCCAGTGTGAACGGTATCAAGAGGATGTTTGTAAAGGAGAGATAGGATATGAGCAGGACAAAGAAAGCGGTTATAGTGGCATCGGTTATGATAGTTGCCGGAATAATAACTATAATATCTGCATTTGCGGCAAATGGTTTCAGCTGGCCGAATGTGCAGATCAATCTCAAGGATATGAAGTCAGAGAATATACAATATGAGAAAAAGACAGAGTATGTAAAAGATGGATTCAAGAGCATAGACATAGAGAGTTCATCGGATATAGATGTCATGGTGAAGAAGACCGAGGGAGATGCAGACTACGTTGAGTATTATGACTGCACAGGTCTTACACATCATGTTGACGTGAAGGATGGGGTTTTGAAGATAACAGCCGATGATACGAGAAATAGTGCATTTAATATATCACTAGGGGTAAGTACAGTTGCATGGCCGTCGGTTACAGTATATCTCGCTGGGACTGAATATGAGGATATAAAGATAGTCACAGGCAGCGGCGACGTGGATGTGGAATATTATCTTGCGGTGAAGAATATAGACATTGTTACTTCGAGCGGAGACACCTGTATAACAGGTGCAAATGCAGACATCATCACAGTAAAAGCAAGTAGCGGTTGTATAAAGCTTGACAGTGTTGCGACAGAGAAGCTGAATCTTTCCGCAAATAGCGGAGATCTCACACTCAGCGACACTGTAGCTGCAGATAAGGCTGAATTCACAACGAAGAGTGGTGATATCAGTTCAACAAATATGAAATCAGAGAGTGTAGTATGCAATGCGTCAAGTGGTGATATAACACTCTCGGACAGTGATGCGGCAGTATTCACCATAGAAACTTCAAGTGGTGATGTATCAGTGGATATAACTTCAAATAAGAGATTCAATTATAAGACAAAGACAAGCAGCGGCGATGTAGATGTCCCGGATTCTTATGTTGATGCAGAGGGCAGCTGTGAGATCATTACGAGCAGCGGTGATATAGATGTGACGAAGAGAGATTAAATGCGTATATAAGGCAGGTATATAGTACATGTAAAATCATAGAATATATAATACATGTATACAGAGCAATTCTATAGTATGACAGAGAGCGGGCTTTTCCATTTGAGGGATGTCCGCTCTTTGCGTATTTGTGAAAAATAATATCATGTAAGGTCACTGCTTATTGTGAATTTCAATCAAAAATGGTATCTTAGAATATATATGTCTATTAGCATAAGATAAAGGGAGAGTGTTACATGAGTGCATTTGCGTTGAGGCTGGCGATACTGCCATCGATTTTACTTTTGTTGTTTGTGGTGGGGAAAAATAAACAGAGAAGAAATCCAACCAGTCTCCTTGTGTGGCTGGCGGTTCTTGGCGCGGTGAGTGCCATACCTGCGGTCATTGTTGAAATTTTGGGTTCGGGATTATTGTATATGCTTGGATTGGATCCCAGCTCTGCAATGTATAATTTTGTGGAGTGTTTTTTCATAGTTGCGATGATAGAGGAGCTTGGAAAATTCCTTGGAATGCTTTTGATGACATGGAAGAACAAGAATTTTGATCACAGCTATGACGGAGTAATATATGGAGTTTGCTCATCCCTCGGATTTGCAACTCTTGAGAATGTAATATATGTGTTTCAGGGAGGAATAGGTACCGGAATCATGCGCGCCGTATCTGCGGTTCCGCTTCACTGTGCGTGTGGTGTTGTTATGGGATTTTTATATGCCAAAGCGAGAGAAGATGCCAATAATGGTGAGAGTGCATTTGGCAATCTTCTGCTTGCGTATGTGTGTCCTCTTGGAATACATGGTCTGTATGACTTCGTTCTGTCGGTTGAGGACACCAGTGTTCTGCTCTGTATAGCGGTACTTGCGCTGGTGATAATTCTGATGTTCCTTCTTATAACACATGCGGCAAAGGAGGATCATATTATAGCTGTACAGCCTATATGGACAGCACCATACAATTTCAGATGTATGCCTATGAGAGGCTGTCAGTCAAATCATTATAACCAGCCAGGCGGCTATGGCACGCAGCCGAACACATACGGTCAGCCAGGCGGCTACGGAGCGCAGCCGAATACATACGGTCAGCTGGGCAGCTATGGAGCACAGTCGAATATATATGGACAGTTCGGGCATATGGATACATATGGTCAGACAGGAAATTATGGCACACAGCCAGATAATACTAAATATTGTGATGAGGTGAATAAAGAATGATATTGATAAAAAACGGACGAGTCGTTGACCCTGTAACAGGTACAGATGAGATTATGGATGTGTTGGTTGACGGAAATACTATAGCAAAGACCGGAAAGGACTTGGATGTGGATTGTGCTGAGGTGATTGATGCCACGGGACTTGTGATCGCGCCGGGACTTGTGGATACACATGTGCATTTTCGTGATCCAGGATTCACATATAAAGAAGATATAAATACAGGAGCTGCGGCTGCAGCCAGGGGCGGATTTACCATGGTTGTATGTATGGCGAATACAAAGCCTGCAGTGGATAATCTGGATACTCTGAAGTATATACAGGAGAAAGGCGCCAAGACTGGTATTCACGTTGTTCAGACTGCCACAGTGACAAAAGAGCTCGCAGGCAAGGAACTTGTGGACATGGATGGTCTTGCAGCGGCTGGTGCGGCAGGATTCACGGATGATGGAATCCCTATTATGGACGAGAAACTTTTGCTTGAAGCCATGGAAAAGGCCAGAGAGCTTGATCTTCCTATAAGCCTTCATGAAGAAGATCCACTGTTTATAGTACAGCCAGGGGTAAATCAGGGCAAAGTCTCAGAAAAGCTTGGGTATGGAGGCGCGTCGAGGACAGCCGAGGATATAATGGTCGCAAGGGATTGTGTTCTGGCTCTCCACACCGGAGCCTCTGTGTGTATACAGCATATCAGTTCAGGAAATTCGGTAGATATAGTAAGGACGGCAAAGAAACTTGGTGCGGATGTTCATGCAGAGGCAACACCACATCATTTTACCCTTATAGAGGATGCTGTGTTGAAATATGGCACACTGGCAAGGATGAATCCACCACTCAGAACGGAGAAGGATAGAAGACAGATCATAGAAGGTATTCAGGATGGAACTATAGATATGATCGTTACGGATCATGCGCCACATAGCAGTGAGGAGAAGGCAAGAGCTCTGGACAAAGCACCAAGTGGCATAACCGGTCTTGAGACATCGCTGGCATTAGGTATTTATTCTCTTGTACAGCCGGGCTATATATCACTTATGAAGCTTATGGAGCTTATGAGTAAGAATCCGGCGGAATTTTACCGCATGGAGCCGGGGAAGATAGCAGAGGGTGCACCGGCAGACCTGGTCATATTTGGTGAAAATGAGCAGTGGACAGTTGGCAATTTTGCATCAAAGGCGGAGAACAGCCCGTTTGCAGGATGGACATTGCCGGGAAGGGTACACTATACAATGTGTGGCGGAAAAATAGTATTTGACGCAGATAAGTACGATAACGCGGTGAGATAGATTACATGGAGAAAATCAGAAGACATTATGTGTTTAAAGGTCGTGTTCAGGGCGTGGGATTCAGATACAAGGCGGAGTACGCTGCTTCCAGATTCGGTGTCACAGGATGGGTTCGCAATATGTATGACGGATCGGTTGAGATGGAGGCCGAAGGAATCCCAGAGGCACTTGATAAGGTTGTGTCGGTTCTTAGACAGGACAGGTATATTTTTATCGAGGATATGGATGTGAAGAATATTCCTTTGGAAGATGACAGGGGATTCCATGTTAGGTCTGGCTGGTAAAAAGGTACTGCAAAGGTCGCAGAGAAAGAGAGGCATACACTGTGGTAAAGATAGATTTGATAACCGGATTTCTGGGATCAGGCAAGACTACATTTATCAGAAAATATGTGAAATATTTGGTTGATAAGGGATACAACGTTGGAATATTGGAGAACGATTATGGTGCAGTGAATGTTGATATGATGCTGCTGCAGGATTTGATGGGTCCTAATTGTCATGCCGAGATGGTGGCAGGAGGCTGTGGAGAGGATTGCCATAAGAGAAGATTCAAGACAAAACTCATAGCAATGGGGATGAGCGGATATGACAGGGTTATTGTGGAACCTTCTGGAATATTTGATGTAGATGAATTCTTTGATACTCTTCATGAGGAACCGCTTGACAGGTGGTATGAGGTTGGAAGCATTATTGCAATAGTCGATGCAAAGCTTGATACAGATATGTCCAGACAGTCAAGGTATGTTCTTGCATCTGAAATCGCCAACTGCGGAGCTTTGGTCATGAGTAAGACGAGCGGAGTTTCGGAAGATGAAATATCGCATACAAAGGAATTTGTGAATAAAACTCTGGAGGAATTTCAGTGCAGACGCCGGTTTGACGGAGATGTGATCACAAAGGATTGGGAATTGTTTGGCAGTGAAGACTATGAGAGATTTATGTCAGTCGGATATAAGCTCAATGATTTTACAAAACTTTGGTTCAAACAAAGCGATGTCTATAGTTCTGTATATATAATGAACAGGAATTTTACCAGAGAACAACTTGTCGATATAGTGAATCGGGTATTTTCGGATAAAGAATGCGGAGATGTGTTCAGGATAAAGGGATTTTTTAGCGTAGAACAGGACAGCTGGCTGGAGCTTAATGCCACAGTCCATAAGACAGAGATAAAACCCATTGATAAAGGGCAGGAAATAATCATAATTATCGGCTCTGATCTTATGGAAGATAAAATAAAACAATACTTTGAAGAATAGATAGATATGCCGGGAGTTTATTCATGAGGGATGACGGAAAAGATAATAAAAAAGACAGAAAAAGGCCTAAATTGAATAAAGAACAGAAGTTGAAAAAACAAGTCGAGGAGTTGCAGGAACAGGCACAGATTGATCTGGAGGGATACGTTACATGTAGATCAGCACTTAGGGCGGTAAGACAGGAGCTGGTGGATGAAGAAAAGAAATTGGAACGTGTAAAGGCAGATTATCATGAGATGAAAGAACGGCACGCTCCGTTAAAGTATCTTAGTGTAGAATACAGGAGAGTGCGCAGGATAAAAAGACATGTTCGCGACCTCACAAAGGCAAAGAAAAAACTGCACCGGGATATGAAGGAACATCGCGATGGAGTCAGGAGAAAGACGGTCACCAATATATTTGCTCTTGTGTCATTTGCAGCCATGATCATGATGATACTATGGAGACTCAGGCAGTTGTCATATGGAGTGTATTATCAGGCAATGTATGCTGCCGGGCAGCCATTGGAAGCTATCATGGTCGCCGTGTGCAGACAGCTTTTGAGAGTGGCGTGTATCGGGTATGGATTGTGCGTTATATGGCAGTCGATACAGGTATGGTTTATGAAGAAAAAGGGCTGGCTTGGCATATTGAGGCTATCTGTTAAGAAAAAGGCATACCGGTTAATGTTTGTTGGCATACTACTGCAGCTCCTAAGTTACGGGGATGTGCTGACAAATGTGCTGATGCTGGTCACCATTATATGCCATATGGGAATGGCGATCCTACTGTCAACGAAGGAGATACCAAGACGGCTGATAAAGACATTTGCGGTGTTATATTTCGGATCTATAGGAGTAATTGCCTTATATAGCGTTGTGTTTTGCAGAAATTATGAGTTGCCAGGTGTTTCGGATAGCACGAGTACACATGCTGTAAGCAATGGTTCTTTCCTGGCACAGATGTGGGAGATGTCAACAGAGTCAGAATTCTACAATATGGGTATGTACAATACAGATATGACGAGGTCATATGATATGATGACTATTCCGGGACTTGACTATGCGATGACTCTCAATTGCGAGACAAAAGAGCCGGATAGCTGCACTTCCATGACACCGCAGGGGATCGCTGTCACTGATAAATATACATTTATAAGCGCATATTGCAGGACCAAGGCGCATAGATCAGTTATATTCATGCTTGATTCAAAGACTGGAGCATATCTCAAGACAATCGTTCTTAAGGATACAACTCATGCTGGCGGGCTGGCCTATGATGATAAGAATGATGTTTTGTGGTTCTCTTCATATTTGTCAGTGGAAGAGGAGGATACCAGAACGAAATATGCATCTATATCTTGTCTGACGCTTCAGTCTATGGTTGCGTATAATTTCGATAGCCAGAATATAGCTATAGCGTATAGAAACACTTGTCCTGTCATGTTCCCTGCTACATCATTTATAACGTATTATGATGGGCACATATATGCGGGATATTGGAAAAAGGAGAAAAATGGCTATAGTATGGCTGCCAGTTACAAGATAGTGAATGGGGGAACGGCAATTGCCGATGATCCGGATGAGGCGTTTTATATCCCCGGAAGAGTTCAGGGACTTCAGGTTTACAGAAATGAGATCATATTTTCGATATCATACGGTATAGATGAATCTAAAGTAGAGGTGTATGACATCAAATCAGGGAAAATATCCGGGTCAAACTATAGCAGCGAAAGGCCGAGGCAGGAACTTAAGCTTCCGCAGAAATTGGAACAGATATATTCATACAATGGCAGATTGTATTGTTTATTTGAGTCAGGAAGCTTTGCATACAGGCTGACAGCCCCTGTGTGTATGGATAGAGTTGTGAGCCTTGACGAATCTGCTCTAGTGCAGAGAAGGTAATAGATATGTGTGATAAAATGTACAATGTATTGTATATGGATTTGGAAATTTACAAGGAGTGGAGGATATTTTATGGGAGAAGAATTAAATAAGGCTGGAGAACATTCATCTGAGGCAACAGCAGATAATATGGGTAATGCGAATACGGGATCAGCATCACCGGGATATACGAATGGAATGGGACCGTGCACGTCACCCCCGCCGGGAAATACGAGCGGAATGGGACCGTGCACGCCACCACCGCCGGGGTATACGAATGGAATGGGACCGTGCACGCCACCACCGCCGGGATATATGAACGGAGGAATGGGAGTTCCACCACAGGGGTATAGAGCCACGAGGCCACCGCAGAGGAGAAATCCTGCAATATCTGCAGAACGGTTTAAGATGTTTGGAATACCGGTACTCATATATGCCATAGTGAGTGCAGCGTGTTTATATAATAACTGGTCAAGCATTTTGTCTGCAGTTATGGCTGTGGTATCGATAGCATTTATAAGCGTGAATATTTCTCGTGGGGAAAAGAGGCGTTCTGCTGACTCGGGATCAGATACAGGTTCTGTATCGAAAAGCCAGATGAAGCTTGTACCGTACTTTATTATCATAATGCTTTTATCGATAGCGGTTAGTCTTACAGATGAGTCATGTATGATATTTGGCTGTAATGTTGGAATAATATTGACGGAAATGTACGCAGTGATGTCGTATTACAATGATACAGAAAATCACGGCATTATTAAAGGGATCATATCCTTCTTAGAGATGTTCTTCGGAGCTATTGGATATATAAATATGCCTTTTGCAGATAGAAGAGCAGAGCGAGAAGAGACGGGACGAAAGCGCAATTCCAAGCTTATGTATGTTCTTCTCGGCTGTGCAATAGCGCTTCCACTTCTTGTCATTATACTGAACCTGCTGTCATCGGCTGATCCGGTATTTGCCAAGGTTATAAAGGATATATTTGGCAAGCTGTTCTATTCGTGGGATGTTGTCAAGATCGTGATCTTTGCAGCTGTGATATTCTTCTTTGTGTATGGTTTTATTGTAAAGACAGGCAGAAGAGATCTAGGGGCAAATGCACCTAAGGAAGGAAGCTATGAACCGGTGATCGGTATAACGATAACGGTTGTGCTTACTGCGTTTTATCTCATATTTGCAGTTGTTCAGATCGTATATCTTTTCATGAACAGTGCAGGACTTCCTGATGATATGACTTATGCAGAGTATGCCAGACGTGGATTTTTCCAGCTTCTATTTGTGGCAGTCGTAAATGTATGTATTGTATTGATATTCGATGCTATATTTAGAAAAAGCATAGTGCTGAAGACCGTGTTGGTAGTTATGTGTATATGCACCTATATCATGATTGCGTCTTCAGCGGTGAGACTTTCGATGTACATAAAGGAATATGCTCTCACATATCTGAGGATTAATACGATATGGGCACTGATAGTCACGTCTATTGTGATGCTAGGTGTTATCATAAGCTTGTTCTGGAGAAATATGCCGCTGTTCAGATACATATTTTTGACGGTTATGGTTATGTTTACACTATATGCATTTGTCAGACCTGGTGCAGTGATATCGAAGTACAATATCAGTCAGGCACACAATGGAAAGAAAGTGGATATTGAGTATGTGATGGATATAGGTAGTGATGGAGTTCCATATTTGATCGATTATTTCAGAACCAAAGACATCACGCCTGAAATGACCATGGAGGAGACAGTTTCGAAGTATAGCGAGGACAAATACTACTGGAGAGACGACACGGTGGAAGATAGATTTGAAAAGATACTTGAGGAGAATGATGACAAGGGATATATCAGAGGCTTTAACTTCTCCAGATACAGAGCTTCAAAGGCTATAGAGAATTATATAAAGTAGTGGAATGAGGAATCATAGATCAATATATACAAAAGCCCCCGGCTTCTGGTTTAAAAACCGGAAACCGGGGGCTTTCATTGTTTATTAGTCGTCCTCTTCAGGAACATAATGTCTTGAGGTGTAATACTCAAATATATCTTCTGATTTGTCGTATGGAAGGAACTGTGAGCGCTCCCTCACGATCCATTCATCGCCGTTGTGAATTACTTCGCCAAATACATAGCAGTTGTTATGCTTTGCGTCTTCACATGCCTTGAAGATAGCATCCTCTCTGACATAAACCTTTTCAGTGTGCTTACATTTTATGAGTGCAAATACATTATCAACCTCGGCAAGACACTGCTTGTGGAGATTGCCATTGTATATGTAGAGGAAGAGTATGATACGTCCGACATTTTCACCTCTGTCAAGGTAGATACGCATCTCCTCATCAATTCCTTCTTTTTCACCGGTCCTTTCATCGCCCTTGAGGACAACAGAATCGCTGCGGCTGTATTTGTGACCCCAGAATACCAGCTCAGGATCCGAGCCGTCGTTATGTTCAACGATGGCAGCAAGATTGAGATCGTAGGTATCTTCTGAGGTGGCACTCATAATGCTGTCTATAGCTATTTTTATTTTTTTCTTGAGATCGACTTTTTTGGCATCCCAGCCTATGCCGACTGTTAGTTTGTTATCATCTTTTACAACAAATTCATTCATAAAAATACCCCCCTAGTGTAAGAAGAATAACAGTGTATCAATGAAGAATGTAGGTACAAGAATTGCAACTGACCATGCAAGATATCCAACAAATGAAGGCATCTTGATACCATTTTCTTCAGCTATTGAGCGCACCATAAAGTTTGGCGCATTTCCAATGTAAGTGTTTGCACCCATGAATACGGCACCACATGATATAGCCATCAGCATAACCTGAGGTACGATACCCATAGCTGTACTTATACCCTCAGTAAATCCACTGGAAGCAGCGGTCGTGAAGAATACAAGATATGTAGGTGTGTTATCAAGGAAACTTGACAACAATCCGGTCATCCAGAAGAACTGTGCCGGGTGTGTGAGTCCGAGCTCTGAGCCTCTCGCCTTGAGGATGAGAAGAGCCGGGATCATGGTTATGAATATACCGATGAACAGTATGGCAACTTCTTCGATGGCATCCCATGTGAAGTTATTTGCCTTGCGGACTTTTTTGCTTGTTGTCTTGAATGACAGGAGTGCAGCAGCGAGCATGATGACGATCTCGATGATTGAAGCCCATGAGAGAGTCACACCTTCACAGAAGTTGATGCCCTTTGCAAATACAGGGAACTTCATAGGGAGAACGCCGCTGAGTATAACTGCACCGACTATCATGACAAGGAATATGATATTGTGCGCGCCCTTGAGTTTGACGGGCTTCTTTGTATCCTTGTCAAATACAGGCTGCACACGTCCGTCAGCAATATCCTTCTTATATGCTCTGGTGTCGAGGAAGAAGAATACTGTAAGGAGTATGATAAGGTTTACCACCATAACCTTTGACAGACGCAAACTCCAGAAGAAGTCAACTCCATTCATAAATCCCATCAGGAGTGGAGGATCACCGACAGGGGTGAGACATCCACCGATATTTGATACGAGGAAGATGAAGAAAACTATGATCTGTACTTTCCTTCGTCTCCATTTATTCGCCTTGATGATAGGGCGGATCATGAGCATACTGGCACCTGTGGTACCGATCCAGCTTGAAAGAAGTGTTCCTATCAGCAGAAGAATCACATTAAGTTTTGGGGTTCCGACCAGATCGCCTTCAAGTGATATATTGCCTGCAACACAGAAGAGCGCGAAGAGCAATACTATGAAAGTGAGGTAGTCGCCTATCATTACTTCCAGCAACTGCTCGCCCATGGTTCCAAAACCGTGGAATATGGCAAATGGTATTAAAAATAAAAGAGACCAGCCGGCAACGGCCCACTGCTTGTGCTTATCCCACCATTCACCGGCGATAAGTGGCATGACCGCTATACATAGAAGCATACATACGAAAGGGATGCACCATGTAAGGGGAAGCTCGGCACCAAGAGACTCAGAACCGGATTCGCTACTTGCCGCCAGAACATTTATCTGTGAAAGACCAATGAGTGAGATAAATGTGCCAAGACCTAGAAATAACTTGTTTTTCATTGTTTTTGCCTCCTATTAATTATAATTGAAAAACCTTATCTATGCTAACAAATATATGGTAAAAATTCAACGAAAAATAACGAAACTTTGCTATTTATTTTCCAAAACAAAAATATATTAAGTGTGGCTTGAAGACGAATTATGTGATAGAATGATAAGAGTTGTAATAACATCGTAATATTGCTGTCAGGCAGGATAAGAGGTAGTAGATAGATTATGGAACACCAGTGGTCAAAGGCATATAAGCCGAAGAGAAAACTATATGTATTGAGATCTCGGGAGGCGGAAGGATTTGACGATTTTTGTCAGGAAAACGGATATGATTGGTATAAGATATTCAGCAATGTGTATAGGCCACTGGCAAACAGGGCCTTATTTTATATGCCTGATAAGATGATGGATGCCGGATACTCAAGACTTTGTGGTGGTGTTGAGATAGGTTACAGCGACATGGAACAGATTCCACAGGGCTGCGTCAGTGTGACTATACCGGGGTTTGATGTGGTGGATATAAAAGGCTTTGATATATCTCTTATAGAGGATATACCAAGGCTTATGACTATGGCTTATTCATATGCCAAGCTGTATATAGAGACAGAAAAACTCCATATAGTTTCCAATCATAAACTTCCATACATATGTTATATGGAGAGCGCGGACAGTCTATGTGTTGAGATACCTGTGTGGTCGAAAAAGACGAAGACGGAAGAGATGCTTACACTAGACAACATGAGCAAGAGGGATTTGTATGAAATTGCTTACAGGGAGCCAGCGACAGGATACTATAACTGGACATGGCTTAAAGAGAAGCTGGAACAGTGTGAATATATAGGTCTTGATCAGTTTATATTTGCAAGGTTTGACATAAAGGGGTTTAGACTTATCAACAATGTCATGGGAAGAGATGTTGCAAAGGAATTGTTTAGATATGTGTGTGATGCGATGTCGAAACAGGATTGGATCCTGTATTCAGCAAAGTGTACAAGTGACGATTTTGCAATGATAATCAAATATATGCCTGAGGATGAGATAGTCAACAGGCTATATACATTCTTTGAGGAGATTGGACAGCTTCCCACGAATAAAAAGTACAAGATATTCTATAGTTGTGGGTTGGTATTCTATGATGAGTTTGAGAAGATCAACATGTCAATGCGCATAGAGGATATGGCACAGATGGCTCATCTTCAGTGTATTAAGACCAATGTCAATGAGATAAAGATATACACGTCAGAGATGAAGAGAGAGTATGTAATGGCTCAGCAGTATAAACTTGAACTGCCAGATGCCATTGAGAATGAAGATCTCATGGTATATCTACAGCCTAAATATAATCCTCAGAATGACACACTTACTGGTGCTGAGGCTTTGATAAGATGGTTTTATAAAGGTGGAGATATCCTGTCACCTAAGTATTTTGTTCCGCAGTTTGAGGCAGACGGAACAATAGACATCATAGACAGATATGTACTCAGAAAGGTGTGCAAAAAGTTCAAGGAGTGGAAAGAACTGGGATATCCGTTGTATCCGATATCTTGTAACCTCTCAAGGCATCAGATATCGAGACCGGATCTGATATATATTTTGTGTGATATAGTGGATGAGTATGGAGTTGACCACTCGCTTATAGATTTTGAGATTACAGAGAGTGCTGATTTTGCAGATGTACAGTATCTCATAGAGGTACTGAACCAGCTGAAGGATAAGGGATTTAAGATCTCCATGGATGATTTTGGAACTGGATATTCCAGTATGGCGCTGCTTAAGGATATGCCGCTTGACATTATCAAGATAGATAAGAGCTTTATAGATGGTATAGCAACAGGAGAGTTGAATAACAAAGACATGCTCATGACACAGGATATCCTGACAATGGCGAGACACCTGGGAATCAAGAGTCTTGCTGAGGGTGTTGAGACATTTGAGCAGAAGGAATACCTCAGAGAATGGGGATGCCATTATATTCAAGGTTATTACTACAGCAAACCGATACCTATTTCCGGATATGAATATCTTCTCAAGAAGATTGTGCTTGGCCAGAATTGACAAGATATTTGATATTATTTTTAGGGACCAGAAATTATTTTTGGTCCCTTTTTATGTGGGCGTGCAATGGGGGACGGAGGGGACGGAGGTACCTGACCCCGTTAGGTAGAACTAACGGGGTCAGGCACCTCCGTCCCCTCTTCCACAAAAAGTTTAGTG